>Ga0302320_10007368_pt1 | contig 24231 bp, 17 predicted proteins | sample Bog_T0_3_FD_202130 | JGI IMG/M metagenome (GOLD analysis project Ga0302320, IMG submission 202130) | Peat permafrost microbial communities from Stordalen Mire near Abisko, Sweden - Bog_T0_3 | ecosystem: Environmental > Terrestrial > Soil > Wetlands > Peat | place: Sweden: Abisko, Stordalen Mire...
GATTGCGCCAAAAGCGTGCCGGGGAAGACCGCCAGCAGCAGCCCAGCCGTCGCCCCGCGCATCCAGCGGCTCGCCACCCTCCGCAGTCTCCGGCGCTGTCTCAAAAAGAAGCCGGCCCTGGCCCTGGTTTGCACTCGGCGCGGGTTCACTGGGCCGTCCGTGTCAGAGCCAGCAGGTCGGCCAACGACGATGCGCAGACCTCCGGCCGGTATTCGAGCAGCGTTTCAAATCCGAAGCTCCCCGTGGCCACGGCAATCACCGGCAGGGAATTGGCGCGCGCCGCCTCGATGTCGCGCGGAGTGTCGCCGACTACGCAGATTCGTGCCGCTTCGCCGCCGAGTTCCCTGGCCTTGCGCGCCGCATTGCCCACCAGCTCCGCCCGGATGGGAAAGCGGTCGCTGAAGCCGCCAAAGCGGAACCACTCGCGCAATCCGGCCTCTTCAATCTTGATCCAGCCAATCAGCTCCAGGTTGCCCGTGGCCACCCCCAGCAGTGCGCCCTTTCGCGCCAGGTGGCTCAAAGTCTCTACCACCCCCGGCATGCGCAGCGGGTCCATCTCGTGCCGGTGCTCGGCCACCGTCAGCCGCATGGCCTCCAGAATCGCCTCCACCTGCGGCTCCAGAACCTTCGCGGGAATTCCCGCCTGGCGGCAGGCCTCGCGCAGAATCGCCGTGTCCGTGCTGCCGTGCAGCAGCACCCCGGCCAGCGTCACCTCAAACCCCGTCACCCGCTCGATGCTCGAGGCAAACGAATCGAAGTGCACGCGGTCGCGGCTGCGCAGCAGCGTCCCGTCGATGTCGAACAGGTACGCGTCCTGCCCGTCCCAGGCGAAACCCGGTTCGATCTGTACGCGCGCTGAGTGGGTCTGTGCGGTGGTTTCCATGGGTTTAAGAAGCGTCCGTCAGCCCTGGCCAAAGCCCTGGCGCACTGCGCTATATACAGGACGCTCGCTGCGCGGCGGACGCTTGAGCCCGGCGCGCACTTCTGCAAGATTCAACCCCAGCTCGGCCATGGCGCGGCTCAGCGTATTGCGATGCATGCCCAGCTCTTCGGCCGCCTTGCACTGGTTGCCCCGGTGCGCCACCAACACTTCGCGCAGGTATTGCTTCTTGAATTCACGCACGGCGTCTTCGTACCCTATGCCGCTGGAATGCATTTGCGTCACCAGGCTGTCCAGTTCTCGTCTCACTTGCACCTCTGCTTGCTCTATTAGCTTGCCATATTCCTTGCCGCCGCGCCCTGCCGCGGATCACATTCCGTGGCTTTCAGGATGCATCCAGTGCGGCGATTCTTCTTCGAGCGTCCTCAAACCCTGCCGTACACGCTCGGCCAGCTCGTGCGGGCTCATATGCGTGCTCAGATGACAGGCGCCGAAAAACAATTTGGGCAGCCTGGCCTCCGCCAACCAGTGGGCCTTGGGATAAAAAGCAATGGTCACCAGAATCACCAGCGTCACCAGCAGCGCTCCCTGCAAAAAACCGAAGGCCGCTCCAGCCAGTCCATCCAGGCAGCCCAGGCCCAAGCGGTGAAAGGTCTTGGCCAGAAAGTTGCCCACCACGTTGGCCACCGCCATCACCACCAGCGCAATCAGCAGAAACGCTACGGTGTCGGCGATCGCATTCATGCGCACCAGGGGCAAAAGCAGCGCCGCGATGCGCCCGTAGTTCCAGGCCGCCAGCGCCAGGCCCAGCAGCAGGCCCCCCAGCGAGCAGGCGGAGCGGAAAAAACCCTGCGTGAGCCCGCCCAGAACGGCGAACACCATGACCATCACGATAGCCCAGTCCACCAGTTCCATTGCGTGCTCCGTATTCGCTCCAGGGCCTTCGTCCGCGCACTACAAATCGAGATCCCGCCCCGTCAAGCGGCGGAAAGCTTCAAGATACTTGGCCAGCGTGCGCTCCGCCACTTCGTCGGGAAGTGCCGGTGCCGGCGCCTGCTTGTTCCAGTGGATGGCCTCAAGATAATCGCGCACAAACTGTTTGTCGAACGACGGCTGCGCTCCGCCGGGCTTCCATGTGCCGCTCTCCCAGAACCGGGAGGAGTCCGGCGTCAATGCCTCATCGGCAAGAATAATGCCTTCCGCCGTTCTGCCAAACTCAAATTTTGTATCCGCCAGAATCAATCCGCAACTCCGGGCGTGTTCGGCGGCCTTGCCATAGATCGCCAGGGTCAGCCGGCGCAGCTCCGCGGCGTCCGCGGCGCCCACGAGCGCCGCGGTGGCGGCAAAGCCGATGTTCTCGTCGTGCGCCCCGTCCTGGCTCTTGGTAGCCGGGGTAAAAAGCGGCTCCGGGAGCCGCGATCCGTCCAGCAACCCACCTGGCAGGGGAATGCCGCAGACCGTGCCGTTGGCCTGGTATTCCTTCCACCCCGAGCCAGCCAGGTAACCGCGCGCCACGCACTCGACCGGGAACATGGCCGCCCGCTTCACCAGCATCGAGCGGCCTTCGAGCTGGTCGGCATAGGGCTGCAACTCAGCAGGGAACTGGCGAACGTCGGCCGTGATCAGGTGATTGGGAACCAGGTCCGACACCAGCTCAAACCAGAACAGCGAAATCTGGGTCAGAATCTTGCCCTTGCCCGGAATTCCCGTGCCCAGCACATGGTCAAACGCCGAGATGCGGTCGGTGGCCACCAGCAGCAGCGCTTCCTGCCCGTCATAATTCACCGCATACAGGTCGCGCACCTTGCCCCGGCCCAGCAAAGGCAGGGAGCCCAAATTCGTAGTCAAGAGAGTTGTCACAGAAAGGCCTTCCGTCGGATGGAACCGAGTCTTCGATTTTCGGGTGAGCGCCGCGGTTTGTCAATCGCCCGTATTCGCGCCCGCTGTTCATGGGCGCCGCGCAAACCATTCATTTTATGATGGCGGTTAAGATTCGAAAGTGGTCAATGTTGATCAGAAGTTCCCAACCGGGGCCTGCTACGCAGCCCTGTGACGGCCATCACGGAACGAGGCGTCCGCATGGGAGACACTCCATTTGTCAACATGGTTCGGAGGGCATGCACGATCGCTCTCTTAGAGCCGGGCGACACGAGGCAGCAGTGGAAAGGGGAAGCCGCGGCTAGCTTCGTTTGTGCAGGGATCACCAGTAGCCGCATGCTACCGACCTCCAGCGTCGGCTACTGGTCCCCGTCTAACTTGTGATAATGCAAGCGCCTCCGAAGTGAAGTTATCCTTCGGGGGCGATTTTTATTGCAGCGTACCAGGCGGATCACCTCCCCGCCGCATTCCCACTTCAGTGAGTGAACCGTCTCCGTGCTATGATCCTCTCGCGCCTATGACTGTCTCAGAACGCTAGTTCAGCAATATTGCCTCGCTGCGGTGTTCCCGCACCGCAAAGCTGCTTGTGCGTTCACGAACCTGTTCAGGAGACAATCATGGTTTTTCCAGGTGACATTCTCACCAAACGGCTGCGCCTTGTTGTAATCACGCCCGAACTGATGTCCATGGAACCCTCCGTTCTGCGCCATCTGTTGCATGTTGACGTTCCCGCAAGCTGGCCTCCGGAGAACTGGGAGCCGCACGTCTTCGACTTCATGAAGCAGCAGCGCCAGAGTGCTCCGCAGACTGCCAGATGGAATCGATACGTGATCGATCAAACCGAAACCCCGGTGCTGGTCGGAACCGTCGGAGGTTTTCCCCGCACTCGAACCGAAGCCGAGATCGGCTATTCGATTCTGCCCCCGTGGCAAAGGCGCGGATTGGCTACAGAGAGTGTTCGCGCGTTGCTTGAAGAGATCTTCCGCGACTCGTCGAGACAAAGCGTTTCAGCACAAACTTACCCCAATCTCCGCGCTTCTATGCGCGTTTTGGAGAAATGCGGATTCCAGCACGCCGGCGAAGGAGACGAGGTGGGAACAGTGCGTTATCGGCTGATGAGACTGTAGCCTTCTTCACAGAGACGAACAAGAGTGCAGGCGCCGTGATTCTCGCGGCGCCTGCGCTGCTACGCCGTGGCTCGCTGCTGCCCCTGCCCGCCCAGATGCACGCTGATCACCTTTGAAACACCGGGCTCCTGCATGGTCACGCCGTAGATCATGTCGGCCGTCTGCATCATCCGTTTGGAGTGGGTCACGATCACGAACTGCGTCTCCTTGCTCAGCGAGTGCAGCAGGTCGGCCAGGCGTCCGACGTTGGTTTCGTCCAGCGCCGCGTCCACTTCGTCCAGCACGCAGAAGGGACTGGGCTGGAACTGGAAAATCCCCATCAGCAGGGCCAGCGCCGTCAGAGCCTTTTCGCCGCCCGAAAGCAGCAGCACGTTCTGCAGCTTCTTGCCCGGCGGCGAGGCCACAATGTCCAGTCCGCTCTCGGCCTGGTTCTCCGTGTCCGTCAAGCGCAGGAAGGCCTGTCCGCCGTGGAACAGACGGGTGAAAACCTGCGCGAAGTTCTCGTTGATCTTGGCGAATGCCTCGTCGAACTTGGTGCGCGAAATCTGGTCGATCTCCTTGATCGTGTCCTGCGTGTTCTCGATCGACTCCATCAGGTCCTGGCGCTGGGTATCGAGGAAGCTGTGCCGGTCGGCCGTTTCCTTGAACTCCTCCAGGGCCATCATGTTCACCGGACCCATCTGCTCGATGCGCTGGCGCAGCGTGCGGCAGGTCTCCTCCTCCGCCGTCAGCTCTTCGTCCTTGAGGTGCGCGATCTGCTCGTCGGCGCGCAGCACGGCTGCCTCCAGATTCACCTCGGTCAGGCAACTGGCCTCCAGGTGCTCCAGGTCCGAACGCAGTTTGGCCACCTCGCTGGCGCGGCTGGCGCGGTTCTCGCGCAACTGGTCCAGAGCGGCGCGGCCGGTCTTCAGTTGCGTCTCCATGCTTGCCAGTTGCTCGCGCAGCGCCCGCGCCTGGGCCACCAGGGTCTGCGACAAGGCCAGCGCCTCGGCGCGCACTGCCCCCAGTTGCTGCTCGCGCTCGGCCAGCTCGGTGCTCTCCTTGATGCGCTGCTCGCGTTCCGCTACGCCCGCCGTCCTCTGCTGCTCGATCGACTGCACCCGGCGCTCCAGGTCGGCATGCAGCCGGTCGATGCGCTGGAAAGCCGATTCCGCGCCCCGCCGCCGCTCTTCCAGGCCGGCCAGCTCCGCCGTCACCTGTGCCGCTTCCTGCTGCAATCCTTCCCGCTTCTGCCGGAACAGGGCCAACTGCGCCTGCAACTCATCCAACCCCGCCTCGGCCGTCCGGTGCTCTTCCTCCAGGCGCAGGGTCTCTTCGCGCTTGGTGTCGATGATGGCCCGCTTGGCTTCCCGCGCGTCCTTGTTGCGCGCCGCTTGCACCGTCCAATCCTGCAGCCGCCGCTCCACGCGCTGGGTCTCGGCATCCATCTGCTTCAACGACGCGCCCTGGTCGGCGGTGTCGCGCTCGGCCAGCCGCCGCTCCTCGCTCCGCGCCTCCAGTTGCGCCACCAGGTCCTCAATGGTCTCGGTCAGCGCCGCCGCCTCGGCCTCGGCTTCAGCCAGGGAGGTTTCCAGCCTGCCCAGACGGCTCTCGGCCTCCCGCAGCTCGCGCTTCAGCGCCAGAGGCCCTTCGCTGGCCGGCTTGCCGCCGGTCACCGTCGCGTTGTGGAAGCACTCGCCTCCCGGCGTCAGAAAGAACGCGTGCGTGTGCCGCCCCGCCAGGCGCAGCGCCTCGCCCGCGTCGTCCACCAGGTAGCCGTTCCCCAGCTTGGGAAGAATCGTCTCCAGGGAGTGCCCAAACCCGTTCAGCACCCGGATCGAGTCCTTCAGCGGCGTCAGCCCTGGCCCGCTGATCGGCCCTCCGCTCTCCTCTGCGGATTCGCCCTCCCCAGCCTCCGGCGGATGGATCAGGAACGTGGCCCGCCCATCCACTCCTGACTTGAGCAGATTCACGCCCGCCTCGGCCGCTACCCAGCTATTGACCACCACGTAGTTCAGCTCTTCGCGCAGGAACTCGTCCACCACGCCCTCGTGCGCCCCGCTCACCTCAAGAAAATCGGCCAGCGTGCCCACCGGCGTCATGCCCTGCGCCAGCGCTCCCGGCTTCAGCAGACGCCTGACCGTATCGGTCGAATAGCTGTGGTTGCGAATCAGCGCCAGCAGCGAATCCCGCCTCCCCGCGACCGCGGCGTTCTCCCCCCGCAGTTGGTTGGCGCGGGCGCGCAGCGCGTTCTCTTCGGCCCGCCGGGCCTGCAGAGACTCGCGCAGGCCGCTGATCTCGCTTTCCAGCCGCTTCAGCGTCTCCGCGGCGGTCTCAAACCGCTCTCTCGCCTGCCCGCTCTGCGCGCCCAGGTTTTCGAGCTCATTCTTGGCCTGCCCCATCTCGGCTTCCAGCCGCTCCCACTCGCGCTCCAGCGCCGCCAGGCTCTCTTCGCCCTGCGCGGTATGGTTGCGGGCGTTGCCGGCCAGGGTCAGCAGGTGCATCACGTGCCGCCGGCTGGACTCCAGTTGCCGCTCGGAGTTGAAAACCTCCTCGGCCGCCGTCCGCGCCTCAGCCTGCCGCGCCTCCACCTTTTGCCGAAAGGCCTTCGCCTCCCCGGCCGCGGTCTCCAGAAACGAGTGCTGCTGCGCCCGCTCCTCGGCAATCGAGCCCAGTTGCGTCCGCGTCTGCTCCAGCTCGGCGCCGGCGGCGGCTATCCGCGCCGCCAGCTCGTTCACCCGCTCCGCGTTCGAGCGTTCCTTGGCCGCGGCCCGTTCCAGCTCCACGGCGGCGCTGTTGGCCCGCGTCTGCGCCTCCTGGCCCTCGCGGTCCAGCTCATACCCCCGGCCGGTGATGGTGTGCTGGCTCGCTTCCTGCTCCTCAATCTCCGCCGCCCCGGTGTTGATCTGCGCCGTCAGTTGCGCAATCTCCTGGTCCAGCCGGGCCTGGTCCGCGTCCATCCGTGCCATGCGGCTGGCCAGCACCACGCGCAGCCGCCCGCGCAGTTCGTCGCGCACCGCGGCAAATCGCTCCGCCTTCGACGCCTGCCGCTTCAGGCTGTTCATCTGACGCGTCACTTCCTCGAAAATATCGTCCACCCGGGCCAGGTTCTGCTTCGCGCTCTCCAGGCGCAACTCCGCCAGCCGCTTCTTGGTCTTGAACCGCGTGATCCCCGCCGCCTCCTCGATGATGGCCCGCCGGTCGTGGGGTTTGGAACTCAGCAGTTGTCCAATCCGCTCCTGCCCGATCATGGCGTAGCTCTCCGGTCCCAGACCCGTCCCCATGAAGATGTCTTGAATGTCCCGCAGCCGGCACAGCTTCCCGTTCAGCAGATATTCGCTCTCCCCGGTCCTGAAAAGCCGCCGGGTAATCACGATCTCGCCCTTCTGCGGCGTGCGATGGAACTTGCGCCGCCGAATCTTCAGCACTACCGCCTGCGGTCCCTCCCCGCTCGCCATCTGCTGCGGCGCGGACCCGTCGCCGCCCTCATCGTCCAGTGCCTGCCCCGGCTGCTCGTTGGCGATAATCTCCTCGGCCTCGGCCGCATGTTGCCGCCGCACCTCGTCCTCGTCCCAGTCCGTCGGCCCGTCGTGCTCCACCACCACCTGCGGCTCCACCGGCACCGGCCCCTCGTACGCCTCGGGGTCGATCAGCGTCACCGTCACCTCCGCCATCCCCAGCGCCTTGCGGTCCCGGGTTCCGGCAAAAATCACGTCCTGCATGTTCGCGCCGCGCAGGGTCTTGGCGCTCTGCTCGCCCAGCACCCAGCTCAATCCGTCCAGAATGTTTGACTTGCCGCACCCATTCGGCCCCACCACCACGGCAATTCCCGTGCCCGGCACGGTCAACTCCGTCCGGTCGCAGAAGCTCTTGAAGCCGAGTATGTGGATCTTCTTTAGTTTCAGCATGTTCACTCCGGGTTCCTGATGCCTTGCTTGAGTGCTCTTGACGGTACGGCGCCCTTCTGCCGCTGGCCATCGCGCACGGGAGGAATATTGCCCTCCGATTACAGACTCTAAGGAGACTCGTGGGCAGGGTCAACGGCTTGGGGTGCGGTTTTTGTGGATAAGCGAGGCCGGAATTCCTCTTCTTAAAAAAACCTCAGAATACGGTGCAAATCTGGGACTCTTCACAGAATTTCGACAGCTTTTTCCACAAGCGACGCACCCCACCCCTCACTCTTCCCCCGCCGCCGCACCCACCGCCCGCCGGATCACCTTTTCCAGCGCTCGCAGCGCCTGCGGCCGCGGAAACCCCGGTCGGCTCGCCAGCCGGATGGTCCGCGACGACCCTCCCGTCAGAGCTCGCAACGCAATCCCCCGCTGACGAAGAGAACCCGCGGCCAGGGCGGGAATCAGCGTCGTCCCGTACCCCGCCGCCACCAGGTTCACCAGGGTTTCCAGGGTTGCTGCCTGCATCGAGCCTTGCAGGCTGTTGCCTCCCGGGCCGCCCTTCGCCCCACAGGAGGTCAGCGCCAGATTCGCCAGGCAATGCCCGTCGGCCAGCACCAGCAATTCGTCGGCCAGAGCCTCTTCGCTGATCGTCCGTTCCCCCGCCAGCCGATGATCCATGGGCAACGCCGCCAGCAGAGGCTCCTCGAACAGAGCAATCTCCGTGATCTCCGGCGATTCAGCCGCCGTGGCCAGCAGCGCCGCGTCCAGCCGGTGGTTGCGCAGCCCTTCAATCAACATCCGCGTCTGGTCTTCCCACAATTCGATCGTCAGCCCCGGATACGACTGCCGCAGAGGTTTCAGGATCATCGGCATCAGGTAAGGAGCAAGCGTCGGAATCACTCCCAGCTTCAGCGGCCCCACCAGCGGGTCGCGCGAGGCCCGCGCCACCGCCTCCATCTGCCCGGCCTCGGCCAGCGCCCGCTGCGCATGAAGCAGAATCTGGCTGCCCACCGGCGTCATGTCCACCCGCTTGTTGGTCCGCTCCAGCAGCGTAACCCCCAGAGAGTCCTCCATCTTGCGGATCTGCCCGCTCAGGGTCGGCTGACTCACGTTGCACGCCTCCGCGGCCCGCCCAAAATGCCGGTGCTCCGCCACCGCCACCAAATAACGAAGATCCTGAAGGTTCATCCCGTCCCGCTCCCTTTTCATCATAGAGCAGGCCAATCGTCACTGTAGAAACAATTGATTTTACGTATTGAAGTGAGCGGTTTACCGTCAACTTGCTGGCGTATCATTGCGGCGGCACAATTTCCATGCCGGCAGGTCGAATATCGAATTCATTTCGCCCACCGCGGAATCGAAAACTGAATTCCAACACAGAAATCCGCAACGCAGAAATCCGCAACGAAGAAATCAAGGAGACTTTCCCATGTCTGACAGCCAGACCCAGACCCCTGGACCCCCCATAGTCGACGATCAGAACATCAAGTCGGGCGATGCAATATGCCCGTTCTCGAACGGCGCTCGCAAGCACACCGTGGCCGGAACCCCAGGCAACGCAAACTGGTGGCCCAATCAACTGAACCTCAAGATCCTCCACCAGCACTCGCAACTCTCCAATCCCATGAGCGAGGCATTCAACTACGCCGAGGAGTTCAAAAGCCTCGACCTGGATGCCGTGATCAAAGACCTCCGCGCCTTGATGACCACCTCCCAGGACTGGTGGCCCGCCGACTACGGACACTATGGCCCCTTCTTCATCCGCATGGCCTGGCATAGCGCCGGTACCTATCGCATCGCCGACGGTCGCGGCGGCGCGGGCTCCGGTTCGCAGCGCTTTGCTCCCCTCAACAGTTGGCCCGACAATGTCAGCCTCGACAAGGCCCGCCGGCTGATCTGGCCCATCAAGCAGAAGTACGGCCGCAAAATCTCCTGGGCCGACCTCATCATTCTCACCGGCAACGTGGCCATCGAGTCCATGGGATTGAAGACCTTCGGTTTCGGCGGTGGGCGCGAGGACATCTGGGAGCCGGAAGAAGACATTTACTGGGGCTCTGAGACCAAGTGGCTGGGCGACGAACGCTACAAGGGCGACCGCCAGCTTGACAATCCCCTCGGCGCGGTTCAGATGGGCCTCATCTATGTGAACCCGGAAGGCCCCAATGGAAAGCCGGATCCAGTCGCTGCGGCGCGCGATATTCGGGAGACGTTCCTTCGCATGGCCATGAACGACGAGGAGACCGTCGCCCTCATCGCCGGCGGACACACCTTCGGCAAAGCCCACGGCGCAGCCGATCCCATCAAATATGTCGGCCGCGAACCCGAGGGCGCGCCCATCGAAGAGCAGGGCCTGGGCTGGAACAACACCTTCGGCAGCGGCAAAGGCGTCGATACCATCAGCAGCGGCCTTGAGGGTGCATGGACCACCAACCCCGTCAAGTGGGACAACAATTACCTCGAAAACCTCTTCGGATACGAATGGGAACTCACCAAGAGTCCCGCTGGCGCGCACCAATGGACGCCCAAAAACGGAGCCGGGGCGGGTACCGTGCCGGATGCTCACGACCCCAGCAAGAAACACCCTCCCATCATGTTCACCACCGACCTCTCGCTCAGAATCGACCCCGACTACGAGGAGATTTCCAGGCGATTCCTCGAACATCCAGACCAGCTTGCGGATGCCTTCTCCCGCGCCTGGTTCAAGCTCACCCACCGCGACATGGGGCCTATCGCGCGCTATCTCGGCCCGCTCGTTCCCTCCGAGCGCCTCATCTGGCAGGACCCCGTTCCCGCCGTGGACTATGAATTGATCGGGGACGAGGATATTGCGGCCCTGAAGAAGAAGATCCTGGCGTCCGAGCTTTCCATCTCCCACCTCGTCACCACGGCCTGGGCCTCGGCTTCAACCTTCCGCGGCAGCGACAAGCGCGGCGGGGCCAACGGCGCGCGCATCCGCCTCGCGCCGCAAAAGGATTGGGAAGTCAACCAGCCGTCTAAACTGGCCAAGGTTCTTCACACGCTCGAGACCATCCAGAAGGATTTCAATGGCAACCAATCCGGCGAGAAAAAGGTCTCGCTGGCTGACCTGATCGTTCTGGGCGGTTGCGCAGCCGTCGAGGAGGCGGCAAAGAAGGCCGGCCACGACGTGAAGGTTCCCTTCTCCCCAGGCCGCACCGATGCCTCGGACGAGGAGACCGATGTGGCCTCTTTCGCCCCACTGGAGCCGGTTGCCGACGGCTTCCGCAACTACATCCGCAAGGAACACCAGGAATCGGCGGCCGAGCTGCTCGTCGATAAAGCCAACCTGCTCACCCTCACCGCTCCCGAGATGACCGTCCTCATCGGCGGCCTGCGCGCCCTGAACGCAAACCACGCGCATTCCGAATTGGGAGTTTTCACCAAGTGGCCCGGAATCTTGACCAACGACTTCTTCGTGAATCTCCTCGACATGAACACCAGGTGGCAGAAATCGGCGACAGAAGGAGTATTGGAGGGCCTCGACCGCGCCTCCGGCGAGATCAAGTGGAAAGGTACCGTCGTCGATCTGGTCTTCGGTTCCAACTCTCAACTCCGGGCCCTCGCGGAGTTCTACGCCTCCGCCGACTCGCAGCATGCGTTCGTGCGTGACTTTGTGGCGGCTTGGAGCAAGGTGATGAACCTCGACCGCTTCGACCTCGCGTAATTCAAGGGGGCGGCGAAGAACGCGCAGCCGGTTCCTGAAAAGGGGCCGGCTGCGTCTGCTTGATCTTCCGTGCAATATCAAAGTCCTCGACTTAAGCCGGCGCACCCCGAGGGCAGAGCCAGCGGGTAGCAGCCGCTGCTGTAAAGTTGAAGCAGGCGCATCGCAGGGTGCGCCACTCCTTCAAACCTCGGGCGCTGCTTCTTTGACGACTCCAACCAATGCGAACGCGCCAGCCACTCCGGGAAATCTCGCCCCGGGAAATCTCACCGATCTGCTGCGCTCGGTCTTCGGGTTCTCACGCTTCAGGGCCAATCAGGAGGCGGTTTGTCGCGCCGCCATTGAGGGCCGCGACCTGCTGCTGGTGATGCCAACCGGGGCAGGGAAGTCGCTCTGCTACCAGTTGCCGGCCATCGCGTTGGGCGGCACGGCGCTGGTGATTTCGCCGCTCATCGCCCTGATGGACGACCAGGCCGCCAAGCTGGCCTCTCTCGGCCTGCGCGTGGCGCGCATCCACTCCGGGCTGGATCGCGGCGTGGCGCGCCAGGCCTGCGTGGATTATTTGCAGGGAACCCTTCAATTCCTGTTCATCGCGCCGGAACGGCTTCGCGTGCCTGGCTTTCCGGAGATGCTGGCCAAGCGCAAGCCGGCCCTAATCGCCATCGACGAGGCGCATTGCATCTCGCAGTGGGGCCACGACTTCCGTCCCGACTACCGCATGTTGGGCCAGTATCTGCCCGCGCTCAGGCCCGCGCCGGTGCTGGCGCTCACGGCAACAGCCACCCCCACCGTGCAGGCCGACATCCTGGCGCAACTGGGCATGGCCGCCCCGGCCCGCTTCATCCACGGCTTCCGCCGCGACAACCTGGGCATCGAGGTCGTTGAGGTTCCGGTACCGGAGCGCCCGGCGGCCATCCGCGGCCTCCTTTCCGATCCCGCGCGGCGTCCGGCCATCGTCTATGCCACCTCGCGCAAGCAGGCCGAGCGATTGGCCGAGGAGCTGTCGGCTGCCACCCGGGCGGGCAGAATTCCCGCAGCCGCCTACCATGCCGGCCTCGACCCGGAGACGAGGGAGCGGGTGCAAACCGCATTCCAGGCCGGGGAGCTGGAAGTGGTGGTGGCCACCATCGCCTTCGGCATGGGCATCGACAAGGCCGACATCCGCACGGTGATCCACGCCGGCCTGCCGGCAACCCTCGAAGGCTATTACCAGGAGATTGGCCGCGCCGGCCGCGACGCCGCGCTCAGCCGCACCTACCTGATGCACTCCTACGCCGACCAGCGGACGCACGACTTTTTTCTGAACCGCGACTATCCTCCCGTAGACCATCTGAACCAGGTTTTTCGTTCTTTAGGAGACGGCCCTCAACTCGTCGAGGAACTGCGCGCATCCTCGAAACTGGTTGAGGAAGAGTTCGACAAGGCATTGGAAAAATTGGAGATACACGGCGGGGCGCGGGTAGACTTTGGCGGCAACGTCACGGCCGGCCCTGCGGGCTGGAAGAAGACCTACACCATCCAGGCGCAATACCGGGCCGAGCAGTTCGAGAAGGTACTGCGCTATACCACCTCGACCGAGTGCCGCATGGCGGCCCTGGTGCGGCACTTCGGAGACGTGGAAGACGCCCGGCGTCCCTGCGGGATTTGCGATGTGTGCGACCCAGCCGGGGCGGTTCTGAGGCTGTTCCGCCATGTCACGCCGGCCGAGCGGGAACTGGTGCAGGCGATCGCCAACGATCTGCGCGCCGTGGACCACAAGGCCACCGGCGCGCTGCAACGCGGGCTCGATCCGGCCGGCCGTCTGAGCCGGGACGAGTTTGACGGGCTGCTGGATGCGATGGTGCGCGCCAGGCTGATTGAGATCGAAGAGGCGGAGTTTGAGAAGGACGAGAAAGTCATTCGATTCCGCAAGGTGCGGCTCACTGAAAGCGGCTTGGAACTGCGTCCGGGAACCCCGGTCGAACTGCTGATCAGCGATGGAGTCGTGGAGGAGTTTGGCGGGCGGACTGCGGCGCTGTCGCGGGCGAAGAAAGCCAAGCCAGGAGCCGGGCCGGCGAGGTCCGGGGGCGCCAAGCTCTCGGGCGCGACGCCTGCGGAGGCTGTGCCCGCAAAACTGACAGCCGAAGGCGAGGCCCTGGCGGCGCGGCTCAGGGAGTGGCGCGCCGCAGAGGCCAAGCGGCTCAAGGTGCCGGCCTATCTGGTGATGCACGACCGGACTGTGACGGCTCTCGCCCAGGCGCGCCCGGCCAACCCCAGGCAATTGCTGGAGATTGCCGGAATGGGCCCGGCCAAGGTGGAGCGCTTTGGCGAAGCGATTCTGGGGCTGTGCGGACGCTGAATTAGCGAGTCTGCCCCGTTTCTTGTCGCGGAGTGGGGCGTTCTCTCACAACCAACAAGCAGTTGCACCGAAAACGGAAGAACCCCCAACCGAGATTGAGGGTTCTTCCGTTTTTAAGGCTGGTTTTGAGTCTTGCTCGGTCTCAGGCCACGCGCTCAATCACCACCGACTCCAGCACGACGGGCTTCTTGGGCTTGTCCTGGCCGCCCCTGGGAACCAGCGAGATTTTGGTCACGATATCCTGCCCCTCCACCACTTCGCCAAAGATGGTGTGGTTGCCCGTGAGCCACGGGGTGGCGGCTACGGTGATGAAGAACTGGCAGCCGTTGGTGCCGGGGCCGCTGTTGGCCATGGCCAGCTTGCCCGCCTTGTCGAACTTGTGCGCCGAGCCCTTGGTCTCGTCCTGGAAGCGGTAGCCGGGGCCGCCCATGCCGGTGCCGGTGGGGTCGCCCCCCTGGATCATGAAGTCGGGAATGACGCGGTGGAAGATGGTGCCGTCGAAAAGCTTGTCGGTGGACTTGGCGTGGGTGGTGGGGTGCGTCCACTCCCTCTTGCCCTCGGCCAGCTCAATGAAGTTCTTGACGGTAATGGGCGCCTCGGTTTCAAAGAGGCGAACGGTGATCTTGCCTTCGGTGGTCGAGAAAACGGCGTAAGTTCCTGCTGCAAGTGCCATGAAAACTCCTGGAGTGCGTAATGTGCTGCTTTCCTAATTCCGGATGCGGTGACGAGGATCGATAAAGTGCTTTTTCCGATCCTCTTGAAGTGCAATGGGCGCTTATTTGCCCAATGTAAAAATCACGTTGATCTGCGTGCTCACTTCCACCGGCTGGTCATTCAACAGATAAGGTCGATAACGCCAATTCCTGACAGCATCCATCGCAGCCTGTTGAAGAAGTTCTGGGCCTCTGATCACACTAAGATCTTTGACGCTGCCATCGGTGCCGATCACTGCCGCCAGGGAAACCGTTCCGGAGACACCCGCCTGCTTGGCTTCAATGGGATAGTGTGGCGGGACGTGAACTTGAAGTAGTCCCACTGCCACGCCGGGAGAAATTGCAACGCTCTTCGGTGGAGTTCCCGTGGGAGACTCCGATGCAGCAGCGGGAGCTGGTTCCGCTACGCCGGGCCGAGGCGGCAGCGGCTGCCCCTCGCGGACGATGGTGACTTTCTTGAGCACCACCGGCGTTACGGGCTTGTCTTGGCCGTCGCGCTCCACGCGGGCAATGGTTTTCACCACCAGCACGCTGGATTCGTCGCACTGCCCGAAGAGGGTGTAGTGCTGGTTGAGCGAGTCGTAGGCCTGCTCGGTAATGAAGAACTGGCTTCCATTCGTGTTGGGGCCGCTATTGGCCATGGCCAGCTTGCCCGGCTGGTCGAAGTTGAGATTGGCATCGATCTCATCCTCGAAGGTGAAGCCGGGGTCGCCCATGCCGGTACCGGTGGCGTCGCCCCCCTGAATCATGAAATCGGGGATGACACGATGAAAAATCGTGCCATTGTAGAACGGCTTGTTGTGCTGCTTCTTGCCCGTGGCGGGGTCGGTCCAGTCCTTCGTGCCCTCGGCCAGGGCGATGAAGTTGGCTACCGCCTTGGGTGCCTGCTTTTCATAGAACTGGCAGGTAATGCGGCCCATCGAGGTGTCCATCACCACGGTGGGGCCGTTGGGGTGGGTCATGGCGGCCGCGGTGGCCTGGGGCGCGTCGGGCAGCTCATCGGCCGGCGGGGCGGCGGGCTTGGTGGCGTCCTGTGCGAGCGCCAAGGCGGCAAAGGCCGCGGCCAGAGCGGGAACGAAAAGTGCGAACTTGAGTTTCATGCCATTTCTGAGGTTAAACCATGCGGCGGGGGACGTGCCAGAGCCGCTCGCCCGCGTTGTATTGTATCGAGATGAGGACCTTCCGGATTCACCCCGCCTTGAGACCGCTCGCGCCGATCGTGTGCGCTTTGTGTTGCCTTTCCTTTCCTTCCCCGTTCGCTTGGGCGCAGCCCGACAGAGAATCGCCTTCCGCCGACAAGGCTGCGCCCGCGGAAAAATCTGCCCCGGACAACAAGGCGCCGATGCCCCCGCTGCCGCCAGATGCGCATGTGCAGCAGTCGATGCAACTGGACGGCAAGACGCTCAAGTATACGGTCACCGTGGGCGCGCTTCCCGTACGCGACAAGGACAGCAAGATAGCCGGCGAGGTGGTTCTGACCGCCTACACAATGGAGGGCGAAAACCGTCCGGTCACATTCGCCCTGAACGGCGGACCGGGCGCTGCGTCCGTCTATCTGAACCTCGGCGCTTTCGGACCCAAGCATCTGCAGGTGGGCAACGAGGGCGACAGTCCGTCGGACCCCGCGGTTCCGGTGGACAATCCAGGCACGTGGCTGGATTTCACCGACCTCGTGTTCATCGATCCGGTCGGGACGGGATTCAGCCGGGCAACCGTGCCCGAAGCCGAGGCCAAGAAACTGTTCTACTCCACAACGCCGGACATTGAGTATCTTTCGCGGATCGTCTATGACTGGCTCGTGAAGAACAACCGGCTGGGTTCGCGGAAATATTTGGTGGGCGAGAGCTACGGCGGGTTTCGCGGGCCGCGAGTAACACATTTTCTACAGTCGCAACTCGGCGTGGCGATGAACGGAGTTGTGTTGGTGTCGCCCTATCTGAACCCCAGCATCGAGGACAACGGCGATCTGTCGCCGGTGCCCTGGATGTTGACCCTGCCTTCGATCGCAGCGGCTCACTTGGAACGCGAAAGCAAGCTGACGCCGCAGGCCATGGCGGAGGTGATTGCCTATACGCGCGGCGAGTACGCGACCACGCTGCTCAAGGGGCGCTCCGATGAGGAGGCCGCCAAAAAGATGATCCAGCATGTTACGGAGTTGACCGGCCTCGACCCGGCATTTGTGAAGTACTCCGGAGGACGGCTGGATACGGGGGCCTACCTGCGCGAGGTGTTCCGGGAACAGGGCAAACTCGGTTCCGTGTATGACTCCAACGTGACTTCGTTCGATCCCTTCCCATTTGCCCCCGAACAGCGCGCGAACGACCCGATTCTTGCCAGCATCGTCGCTCCGCTCACCACCGCTATGGTGGATTTTGTCACCCGCACGGTGGGCTGGAAGGTTGACGCCCGCTATAACGCCCTTTCCTTCACGGTCAACCGCCTGTGGGACAGGGACAACGATTTGCGCAAAGGGTCGGTTCCCGATTTGCGCGAGGCCGTGGCTGCCGATCCCAAGCTGCGCGTGCTCATTGTGCACGGCTGGAACGATCTCTCCTGCCCGTTCATGGGCTCGATTTTGACCGTCGACCAGATGCCGGTCATGGGTGACCCATCGCGGGTTGCGGTGCGCGAGTATCCCGGCGGCCACATGTTCTACACTCGCCCATCGAGCCGGGCGGATCTGCGCAAGGACGTGATGGAGATGTACAGCAAGCACTGAATCGGCGTAAAGGCTCACGACCCGGCAATCTGTTGGCCGATGGCCAGCAGATTCCCGTCGGGGGCAAGCACCAGCAACTCGCGCTGCCCATAGTGCTGATCTACCGGGCCGTGGACATCCCCTTTTGGCAGCGTGTCGAGGCGCGGCTTCAGTTCGGCGTAAAGCTCGCCAACATTGCGCACATCGATGTAATAGGCAAACCTCCGCGTGCCCGGCGCAGGCGCGTTCTCCCCCCCTCTGCTCCAGAATTCGAAACCCCACGGTCTCGCGGTGAACGTAGGCATAGTCCCCGGTGCGAAACTGCGTTTCAAAACCCAGAATTCCGTTGAAAAAGGCCAGGGCCCGTTCGAGGTTATCGACCATCAGGAACGGAGTGACTTGAATAAAGTTAGCCATCGCGGCTCTCCTGGCAACAGAGTAGCGCAGAGGAGCCGTTTACTGAGCCCCAGAATTTGTCCATTGACTCTCTACCCATAGATAAACTATATATACGTCCATGGCCAAGAAATCCGATCTGCTGCCTGGCACGCTGGACATGTTGATCCTCAAGACCCTGACGCGGGCGCCCTTGCACGGCTACGGCATTGCGCTCTCCATCAAGCGCTGTTCCGACGACGTGCTCACGGTCGAGGAAGGTTCGCTCTATCCGGCGTTGCAGCGGCTGCTGTTGCAGGGCTGGGTCAAGGCCGAGTGGAAGATCACCGAAACCAACCGGCGGGCGCGCTTCTACACGCTCACCGCGGCGGGGCGCAGGCAGTTGGGCCTGGAGCTTTCTCAATTCGATCAGATGATTGCGGCCATCGGCCGCGTGTTGCAGGATGTGCCGGAGGTTTAGATGAACCAGTTGCATTCATTTCTGGGCAAGCTCTCGATCCTGTTTGGCCGCCGGCGGTTTCACCTGGAACTGGACGAAGAGATGGCTTTTCACCAGGAGCAGGCCGAGAAGGCTTTCCAGGCTGAGGGCATGACGCCGAAGGCGGCGAGGCTCCGGGCCATGCGTCAGTTCGGCAATGCGACGCGGCTCAGGGAGCGCAGCCACGAGGTTGTCGGTTTCAGCTTTGAAACCGTGGCGCAGGACTTGCGTTTTGCGCTCCGGCAGCTGAGAAAGAACCCAGGGTTTGCGGCCACGGCGATCGTGATTCTGGCGCTGGGCATCGGCGCCAGTGTGGCCATCTTCGCGTTTGTCGATGCCGCGCTGATCAAGCCGCTGCCCTATCCGAATCCCGCGCGGCTGGTAGAGGTGACGGAGAGTTTGGCGCTGTTTCCGCGCGGCAATCTCTCCTATCCGGATTATGTCGACTGGAAGCGGATGAACACGGTTTTCAGCTCCATGGATGTGTACACCGCCCATCGCTTTGAGTTCTATACGCCGTCCGGCACGGAGTCGGTCCACGGGTTGCAGGTAAGCGCGGGGTTCTTTGGAACCCTGGGAATTCAGCCCATGCTGGGCCGGGATTTTCTTCCGGGTGAGGACGCGGTCGGCGCCTCTCCGGTGGTGTTGCTGCGTTATGGCGCGTGGCAAAAGCGATTCGGCGGCAGGCCCGATGTGGTGGGGCAATCGGTGAATTTGAGTGGAGTGCAATACACCATCGTGGGTGTGCTGCCCAAGGACTTTGAGTTTGCGCCGCGGGAGATTGCGGAGTTCTTTGAGCCGCTGCGCCCCACTTCGGAGTGCCAGAAGCGGCGCAGTTGCCATGATCTGATCGGCGTCGGCAGACTGAAGGACGGCGTCACCGTAAGCGGTGCGCTGGCGCAGATGAAGTCCGTTGCACTTCAGTTGGAGAATCAGTATCCCGACTCCAATCGTGGCCAGGGAGCCAGCGTAATGCCCCTGTCGTCGGCGATTGTGGGAGACATCCGGCCCATTCTCCTGGTGCTGCTAACTGGCGCTGGCTTGCTGATGCTGATTGCCTGCGTGAATGTTTCGAGTCTCCTCTTGGTGCGCGCGGAGAGCCGGCGGCGCGAGATTGCGGTACGCGGGGCGTTGGGTGCGTCACGAGCGCGGTTGAGCCGGCAGTTTGTGACCGAGGCGCTGACCGTGGTCGCCTCAGGCAGCGCGATGGGGCTCGGGCTTGCCTACCTCGGCATGAAGGGATTGAGCCGGCTCATCTCCAAGGACTGGATGGCCGGGATGCCTTTTCTGCACGGCCTGGGACTGAATCCCCGCGTGCTGATTTTCGCGGCCTGCCTGGCTGTGCTGGCCGGGATTCTGTTTTCCCTCACGCCGATTTTGCACTTCCGATTCTCGGACATGCGAGACGGTTTGACGGAGGGCGCGCGCGGGTCGGCCGGCAGGCTGTGGCGGCGCATGGGAGCCAACCTGGTGGTGATCGAGTTGGCCACCGCCGTGGTGCTGCTGGCGGGCGCGGGCTTGCTGGGCAAGAGCCTCTACAAGCTGTTGCATGAGGATCTTGGATTCAGACCCGACCATCTGGCTACGTTGAATATCGGCTTGCCTTCTGCCGCTTTCTCGACGGACCAGCAACAGGTCGCATTCGAACATGCGGTGCTGGAGCGGGCCGGAAGCCTGCCGGGCGTCCAGTCCGCAGCCGCCACCAGCTTGCTTCCCGTCAGTTGCAATTGCAATACGGATTGGGTGCGCTTCGTGGGCAAGCCATACAACGGCATCCACAATGAGGTCAATGAGCGCGAGGTGAGTACGGGGCTGTTTCAGACCTTGCAAGTCAAGTTGAAGAGCGGGCGCTTCTTTACCGATGCCGACAATGCCGGCAAGCCGAAGGTCATTCTCATCAACCAGGCATTTGCGCAGAAGTACTTTCCTGGGGAAGACCCAATTGGAAGGAAACTCGGCGATACGCAATTGTCCCCGGCCTCGATTCGCGAGGTTGTCGGCGTGGTGGAAAACTTCAAGGATGCGGGCTTGGATCAGGAGCAGTGGCCCGCCGAGTACGAGCCTTTCGATCAGAGTCCGGACGGCTATTTTTCCGTTGTGCTGCGCACTTCGCAAGATGCAGGCTCGATTTTGCCCGCCCTGGCGCCCATGATCCATTCGGTGAGTCCCAACGTGAGCGTCGATTGGGAGCGGACCATGCAGCAGAACATCGACGACTCGGAGGCTGCGTATATTCACCGCTCGGCGGCCTGGCTGATAGGAGGCTTCGCCGCTCTGGCGCTGCTCTTGGGCGTGGTAGGGCTCTACGGCGTGATCGCCTATTCGGTGGGCCAGCGGACCCGCGAGATCGGCGTGCGCATGGCGCTGGGAGCGCAGAGAAACTCGGTCTACCGGCTCATCTTCGGCGAGGCCGGAAAGCTGATTGCAATGGGGATTGCGGTCGGCCTGGCGGGGTCTGTCGCCTCGGCCATGCTGATGCGCAAGCTGCTGTTCGGCGTGCAGGCGTGGGACGCGTCGACCCTGGCCGCGGTTGCAGGCGTGCTGGCTGCGTCGGCCTTGCTGGCCAGCTATTTTCCCGCGCACCGTGCGGCGTCGGTCAATCCTACCGAGGCGCTGCGCTCGGAATGACCGGGCGACTGACCACCTGATAAGAAACAAGAATGCAAGTTCAACAAAAAAGGCTGGTAGGAAAGTGCTTGCAATCCCACCCATTCCGCAAAGAACGCGGAATGGATGAGGCACCCAAAGTTCCATCCCCTGTGGGTCGGCAAAGTGGGTGAGGAACTAACAAACCTCATGCGAGCGAAAAGCGAGCGCCTAGCCGCACCGCAGGTGCTCAGCAGCCCTTTTTGCAGCGCGCCATGATGGCGGCGTGCAGCCGTTCGCGCAGGCCGGGCGGCAGGTCGTAAATCTCGTGCGAGCGGTAGATTTCAATGGTCTTGCGGGTGGTGTTCAGGGTCACTTCGCAGTGTTCGCAGCCGCGCAGGTGCTGTTGCAGTTCAGCGCGCGCCTCAGAGGACACCGAGTCGTCGATCAGGTCGTCGAGCAAGGCCAGAAACTCAGTGCAGGTCACTTCTCAACCCCCCTCTTCCTGCGGAAATACCGGCTCAGCCGCTCGCGCAGTTGCAACCGCGCGCGCAAGAGCCGCGATTTCACGGCCGGTATGCTCAACCCGAGCGTTTCGGCCGTCTCTTCCGTAGAAAGTCCTTCCACGTCGCGCAATACAAACACGATCCGAAATCCCTGCGGCAGTCCCTGGATGGTCTTGCGCAGAATCTCGTTCAACTCCGACTGCCCGTAATTCTGCTCCGGATCGGGAGCCCAGTCGGCCAGGTCCCTGGGGACACTGCCCTCCTCGGTCTCCACATCCTCGTCGATCGAGACCATCTTGCCCGTGCGCCGCTTGCGCAGCCGCATCAGGCTTTCGTTCACCGCAATCCGCACCAGCCATGTGTAAAACTTCGAATTCCCCTGGAACTGCTCCAGCTTTTCGTACGCCTTCAGGAACGCGTCCTGCATCACATCTTCGGCGTCTTCGCGATTCTGCGTGATGTGCTGGGCGATACGAAAAACCTGGCGCTCATACTTGCGCACCAGCGTATCGTAGGCAGACACATCGCCGCCGCGCACCCTTTCCACAAGGGCTACGTCTGGATGCGGCTCGAGTTCTCCTGCAATAGGTTGGATGGTCGCCATCGGACTTGGATGCGAGAAATCCGCCGGACCGGCTGCGGGGTGGGTTCCAGGCCGGCAAGATCGGGCCCGCAAAAAACTAGTGTACCGGATGCCGGTGCGGGGCACCAAACCGGGAGACTGCGTTTCAGGCAATGTTCTCAGCGCTCTGCATGTCCTGCCATTGCGTTTTATCCGGTAACGGCCGAGGTTCCCGCTCTCCTCCGCTTGGGAAAAGCAGCTTAGAGTGAAGACATGAGGTTCCCGCTTTCCCAAAATCCCTCTTACCGGTCGGCTTCCCGCTGCCTGGCCGGCTTGCTTGCCGTGCTGATGATGGCCGCTCCGGCGGCGGGGCAGTCCTCGGGCGACTCGACCACGGCCCCAACGGCCTCGAGCGCAACCAAGGCACACCAGGCCAGCAAGGCCAGGGCGGGTGCGAAATCCGGTGTCAAACCCGGCGCCAAGGCCAAGGGAAAGAAAACCTCCAGCCGCGCCGCCAAAGCGGCTCGAACAGCTCGAACGGCTCGGATCAAGCTGGCCTTTGTCGCTTCGGCCGAGCTACGGCCCATGGCCCAGCAACTGGCCACCCTGCGCACTCCGGCGGCCTATGCCGGGGTCACCAAGTATGCGCACCAGCATTCCGGCGAGGCAGCGGCTGCTGCCTATCTGGCGCTCGGTCACGCCTATCTGCTGGATCGACGCTATGCCGACGCGGAAGCCAGCCTGCGCCAGGCCCGCCAGGCCGGCCAGGAACTGGCCGACTACGCCGACTTCCTGGGAGCGCGCGCCAACCACGAGGCGGGCAATGAATCCGCTGCGGCCGCCCTCTTGCGCGGCTTCACCGAGCGCTACCCCGACAGCATCTTTGTGCCCCTGGCGCCGGAACTCGAGGCCAATGTCCTGTTGGCCATGGGAGACTCCTCCGGCGCGCAGCGGGCGCTGGCCGCCTCCGCCGGCACTGACGCCGCCAACCGTCCCGGCTACCAGCTTGCGCAGGCCCAGGTGGCGTTCCTCCAGGGGCATTCCGAGCAGGCCCAACTGCTGTACAAGAAGCTCCTGCTCAGCCACCCGCTCAGCTCCGAGGCAGAAAGCGCGCGCGCCCGGCTGACGCAGATGGGCGTCGAAACCAGCCTGACTGCCACCGAGCTGCGCAGCCTGGGCGACGCCTACTACAACGCCGGCCACTACGCCGACGCCGCCGAACAGTACCGCGCTCTGGCCCGGCATTCGAGCCTCGACGCCGTGAGCCGCAACGGATTTTCCGTGGCCGCCGCGGCCTGCGACTTGAAGCTCAAGCGGCTCACCCCAAGCCAGGCCGGGGCCCTGCCCGATTCTCCAGACGAAAACGGCGCGCGGCGACTCTATCTGCTGATGGAACTGGCCAGGAATCGCGACGACTTCTCCGATCAGAAGCAGATCGTACTGGAGATGCAGTCCAGGTTTCCCCAAAGCCCGTGGCTGGCCGAGGCCCTCTACTCCAGCGGCAACATGTACCTGCTGCGCCACGACTATCCGACGGCGATCGAGTATTACAGCTATCTGGCTACCCATTTTCCCACCGCCAAAAACGCCGCCACCGCGCATTGGCGGGCTGGCTGGCTGAGTTACCGGCAGGGGCTTTTCGCCGATGCGGCGCGCCTGTTCGACGAGCAGATTCGGCTCTATCCTGGAGCCACCGAAACCGTGTCGGCCCTCTATTGGCGTGGGCGGCTGTATGAGACCCTGGATCACCGTCCGGCCCTGGCTGCCGCCAACTACCGCACCGTGGTCCGCGCCTACCAGCACTTCTTTTATGCCCAGAGGTCGCGCGAACGCCTGGCCGCGCTGGGCGATGCGCCGCCGGTCGCGCAGCCGCAACTGGACCGCTTTCAGCCTCCTCCCGTCCCGGTGCTGAAGGAGAGCTTCCCCGCGGACAGTCCGCACCTCGCCAAGGCGCGCCTGCTGGCCAATGCCGGGCTGAACGACTACATCGCCCAGGAGATTGCCGCCGATCCCGATTCTTCCTCCTGGAGCGCCCTGGCCGAAGCCCAGATTTATGCCTCCTACGGCGAGAATTACCGCGCCATGCGCGCGCTCAAGCGGGCGTTGCCCTACGCCGCCACTGCTTCCATCAAGTCCATTCCCCTGGCCTACTGGCGCATCCTCTTTCCCGAGCCGTGGTGGGACACCATTCGGGACGAATCGGCAAAGAACCATCTGGACCCCTACCTGGTGGCCTCGCTGATTCGACAGGAGTCGGAATTCAACCCCACGGCTGTCTCCAAGGCCAACGCCTATGGCCTCATGCAGTTGCTGCCCGCCGTGGGCAAGGCCATGGCGCGCGAAGAGGGCGTCAGCCACTTCGAGACCTTCCAGCTCTTCGATCCGGCCACCAATATCCGCCTGGGGACCCGCTACCTGCGCAAGACCCTGGACAAGTTCGGCGGGGTCCCGGAGTATGCCCTGGCCGCCTACGATGCCGGTAACGACCGTGTGCTCGACTGGCAGGCCGCGGGGCCCA
>Ga0302320_10007372_pt1 | contig 24227 bp, 23 predicted proteins | sample Bog_T0_3_FD_202130 | JGI IMG/M metagenome (GOLD analysis project Ga0302320, IMG submission 202130) | Peat permafrost microbial communities from Stordalen Mire near Abisko, Sweden - Bog_T0_3 | ecosystem: Environmental > Terrestrial > Soil > Wetlands > Peat | place: Sweden: Abisko, Stordalen Mire...
GGTCACCTCATCCTGCGACCCCACGCCTCCGGAACAGCCGATTGCACCGATGATTTTTCCACCTTCGATAAGTGGAATGCCGCCCCGAGAGGCTATGATGCCGTCGAGCGTGGCTACGCTGTTGCTGAACTGGATTGCGTTCTCATAGGCCTTGGTCTCGCGGCGAGTAAGCGCAGCCCAGCGGGCCTTGTGTTGCGAAATCTGGATCGATGCTAGTTGCGCCCCGTCCATGCGCTGGAAAGCCACCAGGTTGCCGCCGGCGTCCACGACCGTAATGTTCATTTTCCAATCCCGCTTCTTGGCCTCAGCCGCTGCGGCACTGATCGCGGCATTCGCCCTTTCCAACGATATTGGGGCGCCGTAAGGCACGTCGAATGGCATCTTATCCGGCACAACATCAGCGGGATTTACCGTAGGGGAAGTCTGTTGCGCACCAAGCGGGATCGCGACGAGCAAGGTAACACAAAGCATCGAAATGGCAAAGACTCGTATCAGAGACATTCTGGTTCTCCTTCTTTCGGCTAATTGGGATTGCAATCACCAATCATCTACTCAAATGGGTCGTAGCGCACTCTTTTTTTCAAAGGTGCTTCCATTACATCGTCTTTCGTTACAAGGAGCAAACAGCCGTAGCCCACCTTGTTTTGGGGGACAAACGGGCGGCTTACGGCTGCGTTCAGCTAACTCAATTGCTTGTCTAGATTGCCGACGATCAGTCCGTACCCTCCGCAGCCGAACACAATCGCAACAGCGGCAGTAACCAGCAGTGGAACCTGGAAATTTCCACTAGTAGAAATCAGCAGTCCAGTCACCAGCGGTGCAAACGATCCGCCGATATTGCCTCCAAAATTCTGCAGAGACACCAGAGAAGACACGATATGCGGCGGCGCAATGTCAACCGCCATGGACTGAATCGACGCAGTAGCGAAGCTGAAGCCGGCGATAGCCAGTGTCAGGAATGTCACTGCAAGCCACACTCCGTGCGTGTAAGCCCCGAGCATGGTGAATACCGCCGCCGCAAACAAACCGCCAACTGAGAGTGACTTCCGTGCGATTGTAACTCTAACTCCACTCGCAACCATTCGGTCGGCAACCCACCCGCCAAACATGGTTACCAAGACCCCGATCAGAAATGGCAACATACCCACGATACCGCTATTCAGCACTGACATTTTGCGCTGTAACACCAGATATCCCGGAAGCCAGGTGGCAAACACATAGTACGTATACAGGTAACCGGCCTGCCCGAGCATGATGCCCCACACTGTCCGATACTTCAAGAGCGTGCGCCACTTGATCTGGCTCTTGACCCCTGTCGGCGTGCTTCCGGCACCACGGTAGGAAAGTAAGAACCATGCGATCCAGACGAAGCCAAGTCCACCGGTTATATAGAACATCGACGCCAAGCCAAGCGAGTGAAGAAGTATGGCCGCCAATGGAATGCCGAGGGCTAGCCCGATTTTGTTCCCTGCGAAGAAGATGCCTATCACCGATGAGCGCTGCGCCTTAGGAAATGTTTCGAAGATGACGCGCTGTCCGGCCGGAATCATTGGTCCCTCACCCACACCCACCAAACCACGGAAGAATGCCAAGGGTAAAAAAGCGCTCGTGATTCCGCAAAGTATGGTGGCGACCGACCAGAGAGAGACACCAACGGTGTAGCCCACGCGCGCGCGGACCTTGTCGACAAATGGGCCAGAGGGTATCAGCGAGAATGTGAAGACCCAGTTCAGAACTGAAAATAGTATGCCAAGGGTAGCCGGCGTGTAATGAAACTGCTTGATCAGCACCGGTGCAGCTACAGACAGATTAACCCGGTCGATATAGGCAAGGACTTGTGATGAAGCCAGCAGGACAACGATATTCCAGCGATACGCCGCTGATCGAACTGGTGCCGTCATTGCGGAAGGTGCGGCAGTTGCCATATGAAGGAAACCCCATCTTCGGTACTGCTTAAGTACGGATGTTACTGTTCAAGCGTTGTGATCACCATGCTCTTAGTATCTTCAAGACGCATTTATTACCGTTATTTCCCGATTCTATTGTTCCCCAGCCGGATGCATCTCTGTTACTTCAACATTTTCTCGTAATTGAACTTATTATCTACGGCCAACATTCCGGCCCCAGCCCGAATCTCTGCGATCATCTGTTCTTCCTTGCCAAAGAATAGCTCGGCCTTCTCAATAACCTCGTCGAGCTTTTCCTGCGGAACAATGACAACACCGCTTCGATCCCCCATTACAATATCCCCGGGTCTCACCTGTACTCCCGCAAACTGGATTAGCACATTCGTTGCCTCTTCCATGATGCGGCCTCTCGCGGTTGCAACCACGGTACCTCTTGCATATGCGGGGAACTGTATTTCCACGCAGTCGTCGAGGTCTCGGATCGCGCCGTCGACCACGACACCGCTGATGCCCTTCTGTTTGGCGCCATTGGCGAGGATTCCGCCCCAACACGAGGTGTCGAGACGACCTCCATTGTCGATAATGATGACATCGCCCTTTGCCGCCGCCTCAATCGCGCTGACGCCAAGGTGGTTTCCGGTGATCTTTGTCAGACCCGCCGCAGTGATCTTTATTGTCACCGCTCTTCCTAATACCTTTTGTGCGCTCTCCCACAAGGGACGAATCCCGTAGGTAGCACCTTTCAGCCCTAGCGCGTCGAGGGCGTCGGACAAGTTCGTAGTAGATAACCGAGCTAGCCGCTGGCGATACTTGACATCAAATTCCGAATCCGACATACAACTCCTCCCGCGGAGTAACTCCGCCCCGCCCGCACCTGAAGCGCACTGCAGGTGGCGTTTGATGCAGACAGAACTATTAAATGGCAGGCGGCTGCTTCCAACACATACCGCCTGCCCTTGGGTACTGCTAAACAGTCGCCGCCTTCGCGCGCGGAGTGGTCATTGTGATTGCATCTTCAGGACATACTTCTTTGCACAGGCCGCAACCGTCGCACTTCGTCGGGTCCACAACCGAACCGACCTTGGTAAGATGGATAGCGTCGTAGAAGCAGCTTCTGGTACACATGCCGCACTTGTTGCACTTGTTGTAATCAACTTGCGCATGCACGCCTTCGGGAGCACGGACAACGTCTTTGGTCTTAAGGATATTAGGCAGCGCGATGCCACGGATCTCGTCAAGCGAGTTGTAGCCCTTGCTGTCCAGCCAGATGTTCACGTTGTCATTCCACTTCTTGGTGACGTTGTATCCCTGCAGCATAATGCCGACGCCGGACTGTACCAAGCTCGCGCCGCACATGGTGTAGCGGATGATGTCCTGCCATTCCCATACGCCCAGACCTGCGATGATTGGAATCTTCAAGCGTCTTGCGGCATTGCTGACGATCTTTAGTCCGTAACCAAGCAGATAGGGGCCACCCCATCCACCCTGAGCTCCCGGTCCGATTGGGCTCGCGGTTTCGATGTCAAGCATGAAGCCTGAGAAACGAGCCGACAGATTCACGGCCATTCCTCCGGCCTTCTCCACTGCTTCAGCGATCGCAACTGGATCGGAAGCCTGGGGAGAGATCTTTACGCTGAAGGGCTTCTTTAGAAGACCCGCGCAGGTGCTGACAATCAGCGGAGCCCTGTCCACGTCCCCGGCGCCCATCTTAACGCCCATGTCGGCGGCAAACGGACAGGAGACATTCAACTCGACCCAGTCAGCCTTGGTCTCGTTGACCATCTTGCACATTTGTTCCCACTCGTCCAGCCCCGCGCCCGAAAGGCTCGCCATAACGTTTCCGTTATCGCCGATCATCTCTTTCGCTTTGTCTACGTCCTTCATGTATTCTTCGTAGCCAAAGTGTGAACACTCTTCCAACGAATTCAGCGTGAAAGCATGCGGCAGCTTTTCTGGGTAGCCTGGGAAAGACTTGTAGTCGTACAGCATGAATCGCGGCCGGGGGAAGCTGCGACCCAGTCTGCCTGCGTCGCCGAACAATGACTTTACGATTGCACCCGAGCAACCGCCGTCGATACTCTTCTTCGTTCCGACCCAATCCATGGTCGGTGTTGCCGAACCCGCGATTACAGGATTCTTAAACTTCACTCCATTTACGGTTACGCTTAGATCAGCCATGATATAAAACCTCCGTATAGTTATGTTACTGTGTGTTACTTTTCTGTATCCGTCGAATACAAGTTGCTGCAAATAGTTCGAATAGATCCACTCCTCGTCGGCCTAGCTCTCCAGCGGGATATCACGTGAAAATCTATCGGGTAATAGGCAATGCACGTGAGTAACATGCCCAGAATAACTTCTCCAGGAAAAGAAGTTTTGTAAAGAAGCCTTGACTCATTGAACCCAATTAAATACTGCGGAGCGACCGGAAGAAGAGACAAACCGCAACCTCCTTATGATTCCCTTCACTCTCAGGCACTTCCTCCCGCTGTAACTTAAGCGGTCGCAGCGGCGGCTTGCGGCTTATCCGTCAATTCCTTGTCCAAGCTGCCAACGATGAAGGCATAGCAGAAAGCCGCGAATAGTGATACCCCGGCAGTGACTATCAGTGGGGCCGTAAAGCTCTTTGTCCTAGCCAACAGAATTCCAGTTACCATTGGAGCAAATGCCCCACCCATATTGCCGAGGAAATTCTGCATCGATACCATCGATGCGACGTAACGGGGCGGGGCGACGTCCACCATCATCGTCTGGATGGAACCGGTGGCCATGCTGAATCCAGCTACCGCCAGGGTAAGAAAAGTTACTGCCGGCCACGTGGAAGTGCTATAAGCTCCGAGTAGCGTGAAGACCGTCGCAGTGCACAATCCACCGCAGCTAAGCACCTTGCGCGCGACTGTAACACGCGCTCCCTTTTTCACCAGCCAATCGCTGATATATCCACCGGAAAGCGTGGCAAACACGCCAACTAGGAAGGGGAGCATAGACACAAAACCGCTCGACATAATGGACATTTTCCGCTGCAACACCAGATACCCCGGGAGCCAGCTGGCGTACACGAAGTAGACGTACAAATATCCGAAATTGCCCAGCATCGCGCCCCAAGTGGTGCGGTACTTTAGAAGGTCGATCCAGCGAATGTTGCTCTTCTCCCGGGCCGCAGGCCTTTCTTTGCCTCGGTAGGTCAGCAGAAACCACGGCAACCACATAAGGCTTAAAATGCCTGCGGCGTAGAACATCCAAGCTAATCCAAACCAGTGGTAAATGGAGGCGGCGAACGGAATCCCGAGCGTGAGTCCAATTTTATTTCCGGAAAAGAAGGTAGCCACTGCCGTGGCTCGCTGTTCCTTGGGAAAGGTCTCTTGAATAACGCTTATTCCGGACCCGAGCATCGGTCCCTCGCCCACTCCGAGCATTGCACGAAACACCGCCAAGTGGCCAAACTGAACGGTCGTTCCACACAAGAGCGTCGCCATGGACCAGACAAACACTCCCACTGGGTAGGCAATACGCGCCCGCGCCCAATCGACAAAGGGGCCAGCTCCCAACATCGTAAAAGTATAGGCCCAGTTGAACACTGACAGCAGAATACCCACGGTCGCCGCAGACCAGTGATAGTTCCTGATCAGTACGGGCGCTGCCACTGACATATTTACGCGGTCCAAATATGCAATGGCCTGCGAGGCGGCTAGCAAAAAAAGAATGTTTACGCGATATGCCTTCGAGTATTCGGGGACCACGGCCGCTTCCACAGCGGTGGACTGCATAACAGAACCTTCAGTGCCGGTCGCCATTCACAACTCCTATAATTGTTTTAGACAATACTTCGCATGAAGTGGCAAAACTAATACGTCTTTAGAACCAAAACTCTTGCTAGCTCACAATCGTGACTGCTGGTTCACCGTCGCTTCCCTGGCGAACTACGATCCTACCTGTCGCTTCCGGCTTGGTAGCGGGAAAGTCCTCGCGATAATGAGTACCTCGGCTCTCTTCCCTAGTGAGTGCCGCCATAGCAATAATCTGACCGACCAGTAGCCGGTTGATGGACGAGTATGTGGCAGCGCTGGACTTATTATCCTGCACAAACTTCAACACCTCGTTGAGTCCCTCGGCAGTTCGGACAATTGTAAGATTGCGGTAATAGAGATCTGCGGCCTTGCTTTCCAGCGCAGCCGTTTCGTTTTCGGTAGCTGCTTCCGGGGCTATCCTAGCCGACGGATAGGAGTTAACGGGGGCGCCGCCTGAGAGAGACTGAGCATAGAGTGCAGCGGAACGGCCAGCTCTGGAACCAAATACCTGGGTATCAATGAGGTTATTTCCACCGGGACGGTCAGATCCATGTACGCCCCCGGATACCTCTCCGGCGGCGTAGAGTCCACTTACTTCGGTCGATGCATTCTCGTCTATGAGAACGCCGCCGTTGAAGTTCTGGATTACCAAGCCCAATTCAATGGCTTCTTTGGCAAGATCTCTTCCTGCCTTTTTTAAGGTCTTATACGTGATTGGAGAGCGCCTGATCAGCTCCTCTTCTCCGACGTGTGTGACATCGAAGTACACGCCGTCATTCGGAGTGCCTCGGCCCTCCATAATTTCTTTGAAGATGGCGATATCGACCCACTTGGCGATTGTCCTAACCGAGAAAGGGTATGACATTGCTTTTGCGTTGATAACGTCTTCCGTGCTGGTCCCAGCCGGACAATACTTAGACAGAAATTCCTCTCCATGAATGTTTGTCATGCGCGGATTCAGCTTCCACATATGGCTGTGGATAATGAAGTCCATCTTCGGATTCACTACGCCCGGTCCAATTTGAAAGAACTCCATATTGACGAACCGCGCGCCGGCACGATACGCCATGGCCCATCCGTCGCCCTCCAGCGATGGTGGATTGACGTTCTTCCGGAAGAGACGGCCTGCGCCTCCCGTAGCCAGCACGACTGCCCGCGCGTGAATGACGACTTGCTCCTGTCCAATCTGTCCAACTGCCCCGCGCACTTGTCCGGATTCATCAAGCAGGAGATCGAAGATTCGAACCTGTTCGACGACCTTAACGCCTAATTGCTCGTTAGCTTGCTTGAGAACAGCCAGCATCCGCACGCCGGTCGAACCACCGCAGGTTAACGATCGAGCTTTGGTACATCCTGAAAGTTTTCTCTGGATTGGCCGGTCGCCTTTACTATCGAACTTGAGACCCAGGCTCATCAGGTCTTCCAACCTTGCGCATGACTCATCGGCAATGATTCGGCATAGCTTCGGGTCCGCTAGTCCTCCGCCTGTCTGGACGATGTCTTCGAAATAAATATCGGGCGTGTCGCCGTCGCCCTCAAAGTTAAACGGGGCATTAATTCCGAGACTCTCTGACGCGATTAGCCCGGTGCTGCCGCTTTGCCCATACTTGCCGGCCACGGCGATCAGGACATCGAGATCTTTAACGGTTCTCTTGGCTTCGAGAGCTGCGCGGCTTCCCGCAGCGCCTCCGCCCACAATTAACACGTCACACGTCAACTCGATCATTGCCATATTCCTTTTAACAATGCACAAATTCTGTTGTTATAAGAGCTTTTGTGTCGGACCCTTGGTCAGGCTGCAAATCGGCCATGTTCTTCACTGGGTGCTCCGCCTCGCAACGAATGCAGAGGGCCGCGACTGAACGAAGCGGTGAGCGTAGGATTCGGCTATCTGTGAAAATGGGAAGTTGCGCAGCGGCGCCAGGTTCTGACTCATTTTCTGGGCGGCGGCGATCACGAGGTTCTTTGTAGATTCCGCCCACTGGCGATCATGCCGTATCGACGGCGCCGACAATACCAATGCGCCTGCAAGGTCATGCGGCCCCATCACCGGTGCGCTGATTGCACAGATTTCGGGATCGATATCTCCCCATGTGATATGTGCGCCTTCCGCACGTAGCGGGTCGTCAGCTTTCTGGAAGGGCTTACTGAATAACCGGATCACGATGCCACTCGCGCCCTTGTCTGTCGGCAGCAGATTTCCCACATGGAACGTATCCCGAATGCGCCGCTCCGGGTCGACTCGGAGAAGACACATGCGCATTGGAGGCTTCGTACCTAACACAGGAATATAGAAGGAAACGCTCTCTCCCGTTTCCGCGGAAAGGGACTCCATCGTAGGGAGCAATACCTGCTCCAAATCGAGCGTAAAGTTAGACCCTACCCGCCATGCCTGTACTCCGATTCGATAGCGGTTATCACTACCCTGATTGATGAATCCGGTCCTTTGAAGAGAGACGAGTAACCGTAGAATCGTGCTCTTGTATAACCCGGTTCGCACTGCAAGTTCGGCGAGTGTCAGCGCAGGGGCGTGGTCGTCGAATGCAGCGAGAATTGCCAATGCACGCTCGACGGCAGCGACTCCGCCATTAGTCTGAAACTTGTCCGGGGCCATTTCGTTCCAGTCGATGACGTTCTATTGGACAGAACGTCATTCTATTAATTGTTTGTGCGAGAAAACTCTATCGCCTCGTGCTCGGATTGTCCAGCAAAAAGTTTGAAACTATTTTGCACTACCTGCATCGTGACGTCGCAAATTAAGTCGGGCCAGTGTTACTGCCCTTCCCGCGCGATGGGGAGTTCCGTCTCGAACTTGAATCCGAAGTGCCGGGTGTTATCAAGATAGCGGACCCAGCTAGGCTGGAATACATACAGCGAATTCTTAGCCATGACCGCCCGAAACACTATCCCGAGTTCGAATCGAGTGCAATACGCTTTCGAGATTTCGCGGCGTTGGGTGCGCTGCGTAATCTTATGCACGGTCCCGCGCATCTGCACGCCGCGGATCTGTTGCCATTGGTCGGTGGCTGCATAGATTGCTACCGAGGCTTCCGGAACCTTCGCTACATTGCGGCTGTGAATGCTCGATGGAGAGGAAAACCAGTAGAGTTCGAACTGGGCTCCGGTGAGGTAGAACAACGGGGTCGCATGCGGCGCGCCAACATGGCCGCACGTGCTTATTACCATGGTGCTCTCGCTTCTAAGCAGGCAGTCGATTGCCTGCAGCGTCTCTTCCCGCGATTCACTCATGGCAAGCCGCAACGAACCAAGATCGCGGGAGTACTTTTACCAGAGAATCGAGTACATGGCATGAGAGACAAAATTCCATATTCCCCTGGCTTGTAACGGTCTCAATTCCTATCGGTGCGTAGAATCATAGCCAGACCACGGCAGCAATGTCAAAATGCCGTAGCTTGCTCACAGTCCTCGACGAGGGTATATGAAATTGAGACACGATGATACCTGAGTTCCATCATCGAGCCTCATGAGAGTGAGCTTCGCGCCGTTCTATTTTCGCAAAGCGTATTAATTAAGATGAAGAGCTCGTACTTTTGCAGCCAGCCACCATGCGCATTGCGACACACGGTTAGCCTGACTTACATTTTCCCTTGCTCAGTTTGCCCCGAGTAAAGTAAACAATAAGGCAGGGAGCTAAGCACAATGAATGACCTTCGCGCATTTATAGAGAAGCTATCCGAAATTCCTGGCGAGCTTCTCACGGCAAACGGGCCGGTGAGCCCGAAGCTGGAGTTAACCAGGACAATTTACAAATTGGCGGCCGACAACCGTCACTCCGCGGTCATGTTTAACAACGTCGACGGTAATAGAATACCGGTCCTGACTAATCTATTCCGGACTCGTAAAAGGATGGCTATCGGGTTGGGCTGTTCGGAACAAGAGCTCAATCGCGTTTACCAAACCCGTGAACGAAATTATATTAAGCCAACGCTGCTGGCGAGCGGACCTATCCAGGAGATCGTCCTCACGGGAGACGATATTGACTTAGGCATCCTTCCGGTTGTTACACACAATACGAAAGATGGGGGGCCGTACATTACGGCCGCTATCGGAACAACCACGGACCCGAATGCGGGTATCCGCAATGCGGGAATGTACCGTCTTCAGATTTTGGGCAAGAATTGGACAGGCATACATCTGGCCGAATCCAGCCAGATTCACTACATTTACAAACAGCATTGCGCGCTCGGGCAGCATATGCCCATCGCTCTTACGATTGGAGCGGCTCCCGCTGCCTATATGGGAAGCCTCAGCACTCAAAGCATTGACGTCGATGAGTACGACATTATCGGTGGTCTGCTTGAGAAGCCTCTGGAAGTAGTGAAATGCCGCACTGTTGATTTGGAGGTGCCGGCTTATGGCGAAATTTGTCTCGAAGGGTATGTAGACCGCGAGGAAAGAACGAGCGAAGGACCATTCGGTGAGTTCCCAACTCTCTACGGCGGGCCAATGCCCAACACAGTTTTCAAGATCACGGCCATGACCATGCGTAAGTCACCCATTTATCTGGATGTCTGTTCAGGAACGGCGGAGCACCAGCAACTGGGATCGTTGCCTCGCATCGGACAAATTTACAATCAGGTAAGGGTCGCCGCTCCTGGAGTGAGAGACGTTTACCTGCCACTATCTGCCTTCGGTCGTAATGCTTGTTATGTCTCCATCAAGAAAATGGTGGATGGCGAACCGCAAAATGCTGCGGCGGCAGTTATGGCCGCCGATCCTTACGTACGGCACGTTGTGGTGGTAGATCACGATGTCAACATCTTCGATGAAAGTGAAGTAATAAGGGCAATCAGCTTGTATATGCGGCCTGAAAACTGCTTCATGATCAACAGGGCGAAAGGGAGCCCAATTGATCCGACTGCACGAAATGGCATGGTAACGAAAATAGGGATCGATGCGACCAAACCAGCCGGTACGCAATCGAGGAAGATCAGTTATTCCGATGGTCTGGATGAAATCGACCTGAAGAAGATCTTTGGCAACAATCTAATCGATAAGTAGTCTGCTAAGGCTTGTTATCGAGCTGACTTACTGAGACATATTTGGTCTTATCCGCCACAAACACGCTCCTGAAACCGTGTTTGTGACGGAATAAGACCTTTTTATGTTTGACAATCTGAACCGGCTCCGCAAAGTGCATTCGAGCAATTTCGCAATCCCCGCCGCGCTCTGAGTGACGCCTCAAATGATGAGTTCTGCAGGTGGCGTCAACTCTTCGGGTGCGCGGTTCTTCTTAAAAATCCGAGCCCCCCTAAGACCCTTAAGATGTACTTTGCCATCCTTCACGCATAGTATGGCGCCCTCGCGCAGGCCAATTACCGGGTCTTCGTTTTCTTCCAGATATTGCAGCAACCGTTCCTCGCGCGTCTCTCCCATGTGCTTGGAATCCGGGTCCGGATCGACATAGTGCGGGTTGATCTGATAGGGAAACAGGTTGAGCGCGCCAAGGGTTGGAGGCTCAACGATGGGCATATCGTTCGTGGTACGAATGGTCGGACAAGCGACATTTGAGCCCGCACTTGCTCCCATGTAAATCATTCCCTTCTCAACGCGACGCTTGATCGCTTTGACCAAGCCTTGTTCATGCAAGGTCTTCAAGAGCCGGAAGGTATTTCCTCCACCCACGAAGACGGCATCGGCGTCATCCAGTGCGCGCACCGGGTCCGCGTAATCATCAATTGTCTTGCACTCGAAACCCATGGCCTCAAACCGGCTCCCCGCCTTTTTTGCGTACGCGACACGATCCGCCAAGGCGTAAGGAATAAAAATGACGCGTCGCGATTCTCCCATGATTTCGCGAATCTGCGGCTCTGCATGGTCGAGGTACCCCGTGCCATAAACGGTAGACGTGCTGATTAGAAGCAACTTGGTGGATGTCATCATGCCTAAGAAATTATCAGATTCAAGGATGGCTCGCCAGAGTGTTGCGAGAATTCGATATTTTCAGTTGCACGCTGGCACTCTGCGTGCCTCGGATTCTCTTTCTAATGCATTCTGCACAGGCATCCACGAAATGCTCTGAATGGGAAATATCCGGATTGGGAAACAAGATTCATAAGACTGCGCCGCGACTTAAGTAATTACTAAACTTTTCAGCAAGTCCGCGTCATTGTTAGCTGACGGCAATGGAAGCGGGTTCTACTTATGCAGATTCTCCTGATAGAAGACGACACGGCACTGGCATCTTATGTACGTAAGTGTCTGGAATCCGAACATTATGAGGTGGACGTAGCGCAGGATGGAGAACAAGGCGCTGCGATGGCCTCCGATCTTGACTATGACCTCCTCGTTCTCGATCTAAACCTCCCCAAGCTTGACGGAATTTCCGTCTTGCGCAACCTGCGCCCCAATAAGCCGCAGTTGCCTGTCATCGTGCTTACTGCCCGCCCGCGGGTCGAGGATCGCGTTCTCGCCCTGGATAGCGGAGCCGACGACTGCATCAATAAGCCTTTCTCCTATTCCGAACTCTCCGCCCGGGTGCGCGCACTGCTGCGGCGCGGCCGCCCTTCGCTCGAATCGATCCTCCAGATCGCGGACCTGCAACTGAATCGCGTGGAGCGCAAAGTGCAGCGCGGCGGACGCAAGATCGAATTAACCACCAAGGAATTCGCGCTGCTCGAATATCTTATGCGCAATGCCGGACAGAGCATTACCCGCTCCATGATCATCGAGCATGTCTGGAACATCAGCTTCGATACCAGCACCAATGTCGTGGACGTCTACATCAACTATCTTCGCAAAAAGGTGGACGATGGCGCGGCCTACCGTCTTATTCACACGGTTCGCGGCGTCGGCTACGAACTCAGCGACAAATGCGACGAGGTAGCATGAATCGGCAACGTGAGTTTATCAACCAGACTTTCCACGTATTGGCACAGCCCATCACTGCGCTGCGCGCTACCGTGGAACTCGGCTTAAGCGAGTCGGCGGGCGCGCAGTTCTCGCCCCAGATCCTTGTAGACTGCCTGAGCCTGATCGATCGCCTCATGCAGGATCTGGCCGTCTTCCGCGAAATTGCCAGCCTTGACGAGACGCCTCCGCTGCGCTCCTGTTGCGGACAGGCGCTGCTCCAGAACTGCGTGGAAGAAATGGCGCCAATCTCCGAGGCTTGCGGGGTTGCGCTCCGTCTCTCCGCGGAACCTGTGGCGATTCAGTGCAATCAATCGATGTTTGAGCGGGCGCTCTTCGTGGTGCTCGATGAAATGATTGCCTGCACGCTGTCAGGCGGCGAGATTTCGCTCTCTCTTTCAAGGAGCGCGGCTGGCGTCCAACTTGAGCTGCGCCCGGGCACGCTTCGAGGACAGCGCCAGACGCTATGCCTGAAGATGATGCAGTTCGCCGGCGGCAGCAACATTCGCTCCGTCGCGGGTTGCACCTCGGTGACCTTTCGGGAATCCTCCTGGCAGCATTCTGCTTCAACAAATGATCAAGCCTTGAGTTTGCATGAAGCTCATTCAAGGAATGAGGTTGAAAGTTACCGATGACGGCTGCGCACAATGTTCTTCCATCCCCACATACGATTCCGGCGCTGCGGGGTGCGCCATCGATTCTTGTCGCCACTCCAAACGCGCTTCTGCGCAAGCGACTCAGCGACCGCCTGCGCAAGATGACCTTCGTGGAGGAAGCCAGCACGGGAGCCGAAGCGATCAGCATGCTCGCACGGCGCGGCGCGCGCATCGCCGTGCTGGACCGCAAGTTTCCCGACCTGATTTGCGACGATCTCATTAGCATTGTTGAGCGCGAGTTCCCGGGCACTGATGTCGTTCTGCTCGATGGCGAGGCTGGTAGTGTGGAGTTGACGGAAGAACTGCGCACTAATGCTGCTTACCGCTGGTTTCAGGATTTCAACTTTGCGGCAGAGCGCGAGATGCCGCCCCGGTCCGCGCAGACCGTGCCTGCCCCTGCCCCGGGCAGCGATTCCATGGCGCTGCCGGGAATCGTGGGCGTCAGCACCGCCATGCGCGAAGTCGCGTCGCTTGTCCGCATTGTCGCCCGCCATTCTACGTCGGTGCTTATCACCGGAGAGACCGGGGTTGGCAAGGAGTTGATCGCCGAGGCCGTGCATAAGCTTGGGACTCGCGCCGACAAGCCCTTCATCACCATTAATTGCGCGGCTATTCCCGAGGCGCTTGTCGAAGCCGAACTCTTTGGTCATACCCGTGGAGCCTTCACCGGGGCCGTGCAGTCGCGGCTCGGAAGGATTCATGCAGCGCAGGGAGGGAGCGTCTTCTTCGACGAAATTGGCGAACTTCCGCTAGCCAGCCAATCCAAGCTGCTCCGCTTCCTTGAGAGCGGAGAGGTGCAGCGGCTCGGGACCAGCGACGTCTTTCGTCTCGATGCCCGCGTCATTGCCGCGACAAACGTCGATCTCGAAAAGCGGGTTCGGCAGGGCCTGTTCCGCGAAGATCTCTTCTACCGGCTCGACGTGTTCCCCATTGAGTTGCCGCCATTGCGCGATCGCGTGCCGGACGTGCCATTGCTGGCGCGCTTTTTCCTGGAGCGTCTTAGCGGCGGCGCGGCAACCAACCTAAACCCGGAGGCCATGGCAAAACTCACCGCGCACCACTGGCCAGGAAACGTGCGCGAGTTGCGCAACGTCATCGAGCGCGCATTTGTACTTGCTGACGGCCAAGCCAATATTGAACCTGAACAGATCGTGCTGAGGAAACATTGCGTTCCGGTTCGCGTTCGATCAGAAATTTCTTAGCAATTCAAGTAAGAGTTGGCAGCTCTCGTGCAATTGAAACATGTGCCGGCATCTCGATTTCCCTTGAGGATCAAATGAACGATCGGCAAGTTATCCCTGAGATCGTAGGTAGCAACGCATCCCTGCGAATGGCCGCGATGCAGGCCATCGACGCCGTCGAACACGGCCAACATTTCATCATTGAAGGCGAACCGGGAAGCGGACGGCGCCTGATGGCGCGCAGTGCCTGGCATCATCGAAGGCCCACGACCCGCTCGTTGTTTACCTTGGACTGCCTCATGTTTCGCGGCGATGCCGCCGAGGAGCTTCTGTTCGGCGAGCGCTCTACGGGCGGCTCGCCCAGCAATATCCGTCTCGGAAAACTGAATCTAGTCGCGGGCGGCGGCCTGCTGTTGCTGCACGTGGAAGAACTTTCCCTGGAACTTCAGCGCCGTCTCGCGCGCGCGATCGATCAGTACCTCCGCCTGCCGCCCCATGCGGGAGTTCAACTCCTGATGACCTGTGCGCCCTCGCTCGATGTGCCACTCTCGATTCATTCCGATCTTTCCGCGATGCTGTTGCGGGTGCGTATTCCCGCCTTGCGCGAGCGTGTCGAAGACATTCGCGCGATCGCCGAAGCTTTTCTTCGCGACGCGTCCCCCTTCGAGAGAATCCGCTGCTCGCAGGCACTCATGGACCAGTTCCGCAGATACGACTGGCCCGGCAACATTACTGAATTGCGTTCCGTCATGCGGCGTCTGTTATTGGAGTCGCACAACGGCCTGCTCGACCTGCGCCACCTCGCCGACGCAATGTACCGCAATGAAAATTCCTTCACGCTGCTACAGTGTCCGCACGGTCCATTCCCGATCGAAACCAGCTTTATTCAACGCGACTCCTTCCCTGAAAGCAGGGGGCCGCAATGAACCTGACCGATACCCCGCTGATGACGCGCCTCAGCCGTTTTCTGGACGCGACGGCTTACCGTGGCGGCGTCATTGCCGATAACATCGCCAACATCGATACCCCCGGCTATCACGCGCGGGATCTCGATTTCCGCAGCCAGTTGACCTCGCTTATGAGCGAAGATTTGCAGCCATCCAAGCCACGCGTCACCGAGGTTGCCGGACTCACCGAACGTCCTGACGGCAACAACGTCAACATGGATCGCGAAGGCCTTGCGCTCGGCCAGGTGCAGTTGCAGTTTCAAGCGGGCGTTGCGCTCATGAAGTCGGAAATTCACCGGCTCAACCAGGCGATTCACGAAGGAACTCAGCAATGAACTTGTTTGGGGTCATGGGGATCAGCGCCTCGGGACTTAGCGCCGAACGCATGCGCGCCGAGGTTGTGGCCAGCAACATGGCCAATGCAGAAAGCACGCACACCGCTGAAGGCGGCCCTTATCAGCGCAAGGAAGTGGTCTTTCAGAGCGCGGCACCCTCAAGTTTCCGAATGCAGTTGGCCGGAGCCAGTGGCTCCAGCGCAGTCAGTTTGGCGGGCGGCGTGACGGTACGCCAAATTGTCTCCGATGCAAGCACACCGATCATGCGTTATGAACCTTCGCATCCGGACGCCGACGCCGATGGCTTTGTCGCCTATCCCAATATCAATCCCGTGCTGGAAATGACTGACCTCATGGGCGCGGCACGCGCATACCAGATGAATGCTTCGGCGGTGCAAGCCGCCAAGCAGATGATTCAACAGTCCATCGAGTTACTGAAGTAGGAGCATCAAGTTCATGAGCATCACGCCATCGTCACTCGGCAGCATTGCCAGCGCTGCCAGCACTGCTCTCGCTCCGGCCACTCCGGCAGCCGGAGGTTTTGCCGGAACGCTTAGCGCAGCCGTTCAGCAGGTGAATAACCTGCAGACCACCGCCGAACAGAACGTCACGGGCCTCCTCGCCGGTAACGGACAGGACATTCATACCGCAACGCTCGCGGTCGAGCGGGCTTCGCTTGCCTTCGACCTCATGCTGCAGGTGCGCAATAAGGTTGTGAGCGCTTATCAGGAAATCTCGCGGCTCCAGTTTTAAGGCCTTTCAATGAGTGAATCCAAGAGCTTCGGACAGGTGGCCAGCCAGCTACGCGAATTCGCGTCAAGCCTCTCCTCACGCCAGCGTATGTTGCTGGGTGGAGGCGCGGCGCTCGTGGCCGTTGTCCTGTTCACTTTTGTGCATCTGTTGGCCAAGCCGGAGATGACCGCTCTCTACTCCAACATGGAGCCCGCCGATGCGCAGTCGCTTGGCCAGCGCCTCACCGTGAAGAACATCCGCTACCAGCTCTCGCCTGACGGAAAATCCGTGCTGGTTCCCGCCGATCGATTGGATACGGCGCGGCTCGAAATTGCTTCGTCGGGCGCGCCTCATAGTGGACGCCTGGGCTTTGAATTGTTTGATAAGACGAATTGGGCCGCCAGCGATTTCGATGACAAGGTAAATTATCAGCGAGCCCTTGAAGGCGAGCTCGAACGGACCATTCAATCGATGAGCGGCGTGGAGGCTGCCCGGGTTCATCTCGCGATTCCTCCCGAATCGATTTATTCAGGGCAGGACCGCCAGGCCAAGGCGGGAGTAATCCTCAAACTGAAGAATCATCGCCTCTCTGCCGCCATGCGTCTTGCCGTGCAGCGCCTGGTCTCCAGCGCAGTCGATAAGCTCGACCCGCTGAGTGTCACGGTGGTCGATGCCGAAGCGGCTGAACCTTCCGGCGCAGGCAATCCGCTTTCAGCCGGCGGCGAGCGCACCGCCGAGGAGGTGCTCGCCGACCGGCTCATCCGAACTCTTGAACCGGTCGTCGGAGGCGATCATGTCCGCACCACGGTCCACGCAGAGTTTGACGCCAGTACCGTGGAGGAGCAGCAGGAAAGCTACGATCCGGCAAAGACGGTCGCGCTCACCATGCAGCGCACCGAGGAAACCAACGGCGGCTCTCAACCGGGAGGCATGGCCGGAACGGCCTCCAACATACCCAACTCCGCAGCGCCGGTCAAAACTCTTTCCAGCGAAAACCTCGCGCAATCAAAATCCGAGAACGGAACCTACGCGGTGAATAAACTCGTGCGTCATTCCATGGAGCCCGCCGGACGCCTCAAACGCCTGGCGGTTGCCGTCCTGGTCGACGATGTCTACAATCCCGGCAACAAGAACAACCCTCGCCAGAAGCGTTCGCCGGAAGAATTGAAGAGCATCGAGGAGATCGCGAAGGCTTCCGTCGGCTTTGACGCGACCCGAGGGGATATCCTCACGGTACAGAACATCGGCTTCCAGATCGTGCCTGCGGATGTTCCCGTGCCCCCCACCCGCTTGCAGAAAGTGCATACAATCCTGATGGATTGGAGCGGCTACGTACGGATCGCCGCTCTGCTGCTGCTCTTCTGCGTCACTTACTTACTGGTTCTGCGTCCGGTTAAAAAGCAGCTCCTCCACGCGTTGAATTCCGGCAAGGAGGATAAGGCTCTTCACGGTTCCGGCAATGATGCTTCGCGTTCTTTGCCCGAGGGCGATGAACTCTCGGGAATTGTCGCCGGCGCCGGCCAATCTGAGCGTCCGCAACTGGTACGGCTTAAGAACGAAATCTCAACCCGCGTCAAACAGGAGCCGGCGTCTGCTTCTCGCCTTGTACAGAGCTGGCTCAAGGATAGTGATCGCTGATGGCTCCCTCTCTTGCACCCTCGCGTTCGGGAATCCGCAAGGCGGCAATTCTCCTCGTTCTTTTGGGCGAGGAAGTCGCGAGCCTCATCTTCCGCAACTTGAGTGAATCCGAATTGCAGCGCGTGACCCAGGAAATCTCCGACATCGGAGTCATCGATCCCAGCGAGGCCACGGCGATTTTGAATGAGTACTACAACCTTGCGATTACGCAGGAGTACATTGCCCAGGGTGGAACCGAGTACGCCGAGCGCCTGCTCATCAAGACCCTTGGCCCAGAGGGCGCGCGCGCCATGCTGGATGCGGTGAGCCGCGCCCAGGAACTCAGCGCCAGCAAGCTTGATTCGCTGCAGAAGGCCGATCCACAGCAGCTTGCCAAGTTTCTTCAGGGCGAGCATCCACAGACCATCGCGCTGATTATGGCTCACCTCGATCCCAGGCAGGCCTCTGCGCTGCTGATGAAACTCACCGAGGAAACTCGCGCCGCCGCCGTCAAGCGGCTCGCCGAGTTGCGCCAGTTTTCGCCGGAGATGGCGCAGAAGGTTTCCGTGGTTCTGCACCGCCGCCTGCAAGCTCTCGGCGAACAGAGCCGCCGGGCTTATGCCGGATTCAAGGGCGTTGCCGATCTGCTGAACCGCATGGACCCCGCCGCCGGCAAGGTCATTCTCGAACTCATCGAACGCGATGATTCCAAGCTAGCGATGAGCATCCGCAATCTCATGTTCACCTTTGACGATCTTCTCGGCGTCCCCGAGATCGGCATCCGCGAGTTGCTGGCTCAGCTCGATAAGAAGACTCTCGCCCAGGCTCTGAAAGGCGCTTCCACTCAACTACGCGATCACCTCTTCAAGTCCATGTCTTCGCGCGCCGCTGACATGCTGAAGGAAGACATGGAAAGCCTTGGCCCGGTCCGCGGCAAGGATGTGACCAAAGCTCAACAGGAGTGCGTCGCCGTCGCCCGCAAACTCGAGGCTCAGGGAAAGATTCAATTGAAGCAGGAGAATGAGGATGAACTTGTCATCTGAGCGGTCCGGGGCCGCATCCTACGCGCCGCTGGAGTATCGCGAGGCTGGCGATCCACCTGATGTCAACACGGCTTCCGAGACCGCAACCGAACAACCGCCTGCCGTCCCGCAATCTTTGCAACCCGATCCTGCAACGCTGTTCGCCGCGCGCCTCGAGGAACAGCGCCGGACCATTACCGCGCAGGCGCACCAGGAGGCCGAGCGCGAGATCCAGCGCGCCCGCTCGGAAATTGCACGATCCATAGAAGATTTCGGGCAGCAGCGCGAGAAGTATTTCCGCCAGTGCGAAGCCGAAGTCGTTGACCTCGCGCTGGCCATCGCCCGCCGCATTATTCACCGCGAAACCCAGATCGATCCGCGCCTGCTTGCCAGCCTTGTTAACTATGAACTGGAACAACTCGACGCCGCCACCAGCGTGCGCCTCATCGTCGCTCCCGGCTCGCTCGGCTACTGGAACGAAGCCGCTGCAGGCATGTCGCGCACTGTCGAAGTCTCGGTCGACAAGGCTCTTGCGTCAGGCGACGTCCGCATGGAAACCGTGCTCGGCAACACCTCTGTCAACTTCGAACGCGAGTTGAAGGAAATCGAACGCGGCTTCCTTGATCTGCTCTCCCACCGTCCGGCACCTTCTGAATCCAGAGCGGTTCGCGTGCAATGATTCTCGATCAGTACCACCAGGCACTGCAACGAATTCCACGCCGCCTCTGGAGCGGACGTATCTCGAAAGCCGTCGCCGGGCTCGTCGAGTCCATTGGCCCGCACTGCGCTCTCGGTGAGTGCTGCAGCATTCGCGACCATACGGGCAAGGAGACGGAAGGCCAGGTAGTCGGCTTTCATGGATCTACGATTCTTTCCATGCCGCTCTATCCCGCCAGTGGAGTCCGCTTCGGCGACACCGTCTCCACCTGGGGGGCGCGTCCCAGCATCAGCGTCACAGACAACATGATGGGGCGCGTGGTCAATGCGCTGGGCCACGCAATCGACGGAGGCGTTCCATTGATGGGAGGCGAACTGATGCCCGTGGTGCGCGCCGCCCCCGATCCCTTCGAGCGCGAACCTATCGAGGATCCCATCGGCACCGGCGTTCGCGCCATCGATGCCTTCCTCACCTGCGGACGCGGCCAGCGCGTAGGCATCTTCGGCGGCAGCGGCGTTGGCAAGAGTACGTTGATGGGAATGATGGCGCGCGGTACTTCTGCCGATCTCACGGTAGTGGCGCTCGTCGGCGAACGCGGCCGCGAGGTACGCGAGTTCCTCGACGATGCGCTCGGCGAAGCGGGACGGCAGCGTGCGATCGTTGTCGTTTCCACCTCGGATCAGTCGCCGCTGCTGCGATTGCGGGCGGCGCAATCGGCCCACTCGATTGCCGAATTTTTCGCCTCGCGCGGCAAGCATGTTTTGCTTGTGCTTGACTCGATTACACGCTTCGCCATGGCGCAGCGCGAGATTGGGCTCGCAGCCGGCGAGCCGCCCACCGCCAAGGGCTACACACCATCGGTATTTACCCTGCTGTCGCAACTGGTCGAGCGCGCCGGAAATTTCCGCACCGGCTCCATCACTGCTTTCTACACGGTACTCATGGAGGGCGACGATCAGATGGACCCCATCGTGGACGCCGTGCGCTCGCTGCTCGACGGACACATTCTGCTCGACCGCCGCCTCACTGCGGAAGGCCACTTTCCGCCAATCAGTTTGCTCGAAAGTTTAAGCCGCCTCATGCCCGCCGTCTGCGCCCCTGAGCACCTTGCCAAGGTCCAACGCCTCCGTCACATGCTCGCCGACTATACCCGCTCGGAAGACCTCATCCGCATCGGCGCCTACCAGAAAGGTTCGGACCCCGACCTTGACCGCGCCATGCAGGTAATTCCCAACCTGCGCGCCTTCGCCCGTCAGGGCCCGGTCGAACTCCCGCTGTTGGAGCAAACCGTCGAATCCCTGCTTACCTTGGCCGAGTGATGCGATTTCAATTTCGTCTCGAAGGACTTCTCCGGGTTCGCCGCCTTCTTGAACGCCAGGCGCGCGGGCGGCTTGACGAATCCCTGCTGTGCGTTCGCGGACTCGAGCACAGCCTTGCCGAAGCCGCCGCATGGAAGCAGCGGACGGTAAAACTCCGGGCGGCTCAAAAGATCCTTCCCGCCGCCGAAGTGCAATTCATCGAATCCATTCTTCGTCAGACCCAGGAAGCAATCCATCAGTGTCAGCTTCAGAAGCAGGCGGAGGAGCAGCGCGCCGCCGAACTTCGCACTGCGTATCTGGATGCACGGCGAGAGCGAAAGACAGTGAGCACCTTGCGCGAGAACGCCCTCCGCCAATTTCAGGTTGAACAGTTACGCCTCGACCAGCATGAGCTCGATGAAATCTATCTAGGGAAACTGATTCACTCCCGGAACGCTTCAGCAACGCCGGAGACCGCAAGCACGGAACTCGATTCCGTCGATGACAGGAATCTAACCTGAGAGCCACCTGAATGGACGCTAAAGTGCATTTAGTCTCTGCGCATGGCTACATCGCCCATCGCCGCCGCATCCACCAATGCCACCTCGCCTACGCCAGGAAGTGGATGCCTTAGCGCTCCGTCAGACATTTCCAACTTTCACCAGGTATTACAACAGGCAAAGTCAGGCGCGGACTCCGGCGCGCAATCCAGTAGTGGCGATGCTTCTAGAGACGCTTCGGCTGGCGGCGCCGTCCCGGCTGCGGGGGGAACAATTATCAGTGGCACAACTCCGGACGACGCTAAGAATGCGGTCAGGACCGCAGCCCAGGCAAAGAACGGCGACGCCAATTCCTACGCCACCCATCTCAAGATCAGCCTCGCTGACATCTCTATCACCTCAAAAACGAAAAAGGAAAAAGCCGCCGGCAAGGTTGTCGTAAGCAGTGCAACAGTCGGCCCAAAAACAAAAGTGGATGCCGGGAAAAACACTCAAACGCTTTCTGGCGTTCCAGGCCTGGCTTCCAACTATGTTGTCCCTGTCGCAACACCGATTGATGTCCGCCCTTTGACAGCGTCCATTGCCAGCGCTCAGGACTCGTCCAACACGCAGCCATCAACCCCTCTGGGTGGCGCGATTCCGGCGGATGCAGTTGCATTCACGATCCCATCCACGGATACATCGGGAGCCGTCTCCAGCACTCTAACCTCAGCGGCGCACGCCTCCGTGGGATCGGCTTCTGCGGGTACGTCCCCTGCGGCAGCTTCATTGCCAGCCGTCGCATCAGCGGTCATCGCTTCGTCTGAAGGCCCTACCGCCGAGGCCGTGCCAACTGCGGGCGATTCCGCTTCATGCGCCGCGGCCAGTGATGCCCCACTCCGCGACGAGTTCTCCGCCGTAGCGAGCGCGGCGAATGGAAGCCTTGTATTTCCCGCTCTCGTACCTGTGCCCACATTGCATTCAACCATCGCCACGGCCAAAGCCAAGCCGCGAGTTGCCAACTCTGCCACAAAGGCCCGCTCAGCGGCATCCGCGACAGACTACGCCGGCAATGCGGCCTCTGCATCAAACGCAAGCCAGCCGACTCCAGCTCTCCATCCTGCGCTCGTGCCGGAAACGCCTGCAGACGGAAAATCCAACGTCAGCCAATCCAGCCTCAGCCAATCCAACGTCACGTCCATCGCCGATCCCGCATCCGGCGATAAGACCATGAGTTCCGGCCACGCCCGAGCACAGTCAAAATCCGAGCCCAACAACGCATCGGCTGCACCGGAGAAAGCCTCTGCGCCAGCCGCGTCCATCGAGCATGACTCCCTTGCCGCCGCCGCAACCGTCATAGCACATATGCAGGCATCTCCTCAGCCCGCGGTGCCTGCTACATCGACTGCGGAGACGGCGCAATCCACAACCACAGTAGTCGCACCGGCTGTTCAAAGCGCTGCTCCGGTTTCTACTCAGGCGCATCCGCAGATTCAGTCAAACCCGATTCCGGATCCACCGCGCATGGTCGATTCCGGGCAGCTTCGGGTCAATCCCAACAGCAGCGAGCTCAGGATCAGCGTTCAACTTCCGGAGTTCGGCAAGATCGAGGTCCGCGCCGTCACCGCGCACGACGTCACCACCGCGCACTTGACTGCGGCCCGCACTGACGCTTTGCAGTTACTCGCTACCGATCGCACTGGCCTTGAGCAGGCGCTCAAATCGCGCGACGTGGTTCTCGGGTCCATGAACTCACATACTCAAGGACAGTCCGCAGGACAGCAGCGTCAGCAGAATTCGCAATCTCCGGCTCGATCTTCCGTCGGTATATTGTCCACAGCCGCCGCACCGTCATCCTCCAGTGAAGCCGTCCCTCCCAGCTACATCCCAGATCATGCCAGCATCAGCGTTCGCGCTTAATTCCAAGGAGAAAGTAACGCCATGAGCACAACCCCAATATCGGCAACGACCCCAAACACCGCTACTACCACGAGCAGCAGCACAACTACCGGCACGGCTACCGATTACCAACAGACATTCATGCAACTGTTAGCCACCGAATTACAGTCGCAGGATCCCACCCAGACGGTAGACCCCACAACGATGGTGACCCAGATGGTTCAAATCAATCAACTCAGTGACGTGGCTGGAATTTATTCGATTCTGCAAGGAAGTGGAAGCACCAGCGGAACGACGAGCGACGCGAGCAGTTCCTCCGGTCAATCCACAAATACCGTGGGAGGCAATTAATGCCTAACTTCTCTATTCCCCTCTCCGGGCTCACGGCTAGCGACACTGCGCTGGCCACGATTTCGAACAACTTGGCCAATCTCAACACAACTGGCTACAAGGACTCTAGCGTCAACTTCCAGGACATGTTCTACAACCTGTTGGGCACCAACGGTTCCGGGGACCAACTTCAGGTTGGCGGCGGAAGCTCCGTGGCTTCGATCAGCACCAACTTTGCCGGAGGCAGTACATCTTCCACTGGAGTAGACACCGATGTTGCGATTACCGGCAACGGGTTCTTTATCGTGCAGGACGGCAGCAATACCTACTACACTCGTGCAGGCGATTTCACTCGCGACGTCAGCGGCAATCTAATCACGACCGACGGCGATAATGTGATGGGTTATGCAGCCGTCAACGGAGTGGTCAATACGAATGGGGGGATTTCTCCGATTCAAGTGCAGGACGGCATGGTCAACCCTCCCAAGACAACCAGCACCATTACCAT
>Ga0302320_10007373_pt1 | contig 24226 bp, 21 predicted proteins | sample Bog_T0_3_FD_202130 | JGI IMG/M metagenome (GOLD analysis project Ga0302320, IMG submission 202130) | Peat permafrost microbial communities from Stordalen Mire near Abisko, Sweden - Bog_T0_3 | ecosystem: Environmental > Terrestrial > Soil > Wetlands > Peat | place: Sweden: Abisko, Stordalen Mire...
CGGCATGTACCTGCGCAGCCCTTGGCTCTTCATCGCCGGCCTCTTCATCATGATTGGCGCGCAGATTGAGGACCAGGGCGTCTTCTTCCAGTCCGTCGTTGACACCGTGCAAATGCGCGAAGTCATGCTCACCGACTTTGCCACCCTCTCGCCCTCTGACACTCTCGCCGACGCCCTCATTCGCTGTGTCCACTCGTTGCAGGAAGACTTCCCCGTGGTGCGCGGTCCGCAACTCGTCGGCATCGTCTCCCGCCAACGCATCGTCGACGCCCTGCGCAACGATGGCAACGGCTATGTGCAGTCGGTCATGTCCCGCGCCTTTCAGATCGCCCGCCCTGAAGACACCCTCGGAACCACCATCCGCCGACTCACCGCCGGCCGCGGCCTCGCCCTCATTCCCATCACCGAGAGCGGCCGCGTCGTGGGCATCGTCAGTGTGCAGAACCTCATGACCTCCATGTCTCTGCTCGCCGAGCAGCGCCGCATCGAACGCCAGGAAGCTGGAGACTGAAGGCGCCGATGGCTGCCGACGAACCTACAGCCCTTGCGCCCGCTCTCTATCTCGTAGCCACTCCCATCGGTAACCTCGGCGACATCACCCTCCGCGCCCTCGATGTCCTCAGGAATGCCGACCGCATCGCCTGCGAAGACACCCGCCAGACCCAGAAGCTCCTCAATCACTTCAACATCGAAACCCCCACCGTCAGTTGCCATCAGCACAACGAGCTGTCTCGGGCGGCTGAACTGATTGAGTCGATCAAGCGCGGCAGCGCCATCGCTGTCGTCTCTGACGCCGGTATGCCCGGCATCAGCGACCCCGGCGCCTGGCTCGCCGCTGAAGCCATCGCCGCGGGCGTCCCCGTCATCCCCATCCCTGGCCCCAGCGCTTGCCTCACCGCTCTCGTCGCCTCCGGCCTGCCCACCCAGCAGTTCTCCTTCCTCGGCTTCCTGCCTGAGAAAGCCGGCTCCCGCCGCACCCGCCTTGAAGAGTTAGCCGCCGAGGCCGCAAAATCCCCAACCCCGCGCACGCTGATCTTCTATGAAGCGCCCCATCGCATCCTCGAAACGCTCGCCGACCTCGAGGCCGCCTTCGGTCCCAACCTCCGCGTCGTTGTCGCCCGCGAGCTTACCAAAATTCATGAAGAGTTTCTGCGCGGAACCGCAGCCGAAGCCCGACGCGACCTTGCCGCACGCGACCGCATCCGTGGCGAGATCTGCCTTCTGGTTGAAGCCCTCGCCCCAACCGGCCCCGCGCTCCCCTCTGTCCCTGAGAAGATTGCCGCCCGTCTCGCACGTATTCAGTCCGAGACCGGCCTCGATGAGATGGATGCCCTCAAGCGCCTTGCCCGCGAGCTAGGCCAATCCAAGAGCGAACTCTACCGCGAACTCCAGCGCGAGCGCGCCCGCCGCCTCTAGAGCACTTTCACTGACGGTGTAAGGAAGCCCCGTGCCCCATCCATTTCACGTTCCTTGTGAAATGGGTGGGAAACCACGAAACCAGCCTTGCAGCAACCCTGAAAATGCTCTAATCAACCACCAGGCCAACAGGCAGATCCGCCGCCGACTCCAAGCCAATGCTCAGGCCGTTCCCGTCTCCCCGGCCTCTCTCGCTCCTGACGCAAACTCCCTTGCCTCGCCCAGGTCCTCAATCTCGCGGATCAGTTGCTCCAACTGCTCGCGCTTGCGCTCGCTCATATCCAGAAAGCGAATGCCGATATTGAACCGGCCCCGATCATGAACCGCCTGGATCACCCCGCCCAGCCGGAACGGCAGCCCTTCCAGGCGAAACTCCGTCTCCACCCGCGTGTAGATCCCCACTGGAAAATGCTCCATCGTGCGAATCCGGCACCCGCCCACGCTTAAATCCACAATCCGCCCGTTCAGCCTTGAGCCCACGTTGATCAGATAAATCGCGGCTGAAGTATCCACCTCATAGCGCGATTGAGTGCGCCGTTCCCGCTTCGGCGGCTTTACCGCCCCCAATCTAGCAAGCAAATATTCAGGCTCGGCCACCACCGATTCCGGCTCACTGTCTTGGGCAGCAGCCGCCTCGTTGCTCGCCTCGCCCGCCGTTCTTGCTGCTGTAACAACTGCCTCAGTTTCCGGTTCAGGTTCCACGCTGTCATCGGGAAGAACCTCAGCCGCCGGTTCCGCCTCGGCTTCCAGCAGCGCCTCGGCCGCCGCTGCCATCGCCTGTGCTTCAGCCGCCGCCTTCGCGGCCTTGGCCGCGTTCTCCTGATCCACTTCGATCAAAAGCTCCACCAGTTCGTCCATTCGCCGTCGAGTCACATCCACAAAGCGAATCCCCACCTGGTGCGCACCATCGGTCCATTGCGTCAGCCCGTTGAGCCGGAACAGCAGTCCGTTCACTGTGAACGAAACCTCAACCCGGGCCTGCGATCCAGCCAGAAACCTCTGCTCTGTCCGGATGCGGCATCCCCCCCTGCTCAGATCAACCACCCGGCAGGCAACGCTCGACTCATGCTTCACCACCAGCAGCGACGCGGGCCCATCCACTGAAAGCCGTGGGGTTGCCCGGCGTTGCGCTTCCCCGCCCGCTTGCTCCGCCGCGCTCTCGTCCACTTCCATGCTCCTCACCGCAACTGCGCAATCAGTGGCCCCCTGCGCCCTCCCTCGGACGCGCTGCCGCTGGCTCCGCCGCCTCACGCCCCTTCAGCCGGTCATACTCATACAAATCGCTCGTCGTCCCCAGCGATTCGTTGTAAAGGCTCGTACACCCGCTCAGTTGACGCAACTCCTCGCTGAATTGGTGAATCGACTGCAATTGGCTCGCCGAGGCTGGAAGCTCAAATTTGGAAGTCTTAATAAACTTCTGGTACCCACGGTCAACCAGACGACCCACCTCCCCGCCCAACAGCACCCCCGGGCTCTCCCAAAACGCCACCGGACCCTCGTGCCCCGCCACCACTATCGCTCCCGCTCCGTGCTTGCTCACCTGCGCACTCCCTGCAACCCCTGCATGCGGTGCAACATCGAACCCATGTGTGCGCAGAATCTCCAGCGTCTGTTCAAAGTTCGGGTTTTGCTCTTTTGCCGCCATAACTGCTTTCCAGTCTGCGAAGATATTGAAAGAGATATCGGCAAATTCCCGGCCGACGTCATCCTCGCATACCCAATCTCGCATATCCGGAGTGCACGCTGCAATTGCCAGTCAAAATGCCAACTCCATCCCAACAGCTCGGCCTCTCTGTCCCCGATCGCATCGGCTCCACACCGCTGCTCCGTCTCGAACGGCCGGTCCATGGCCTCGAAGGCATCACCCTGCTGGCTAAAGCCGAGTGGGCCAACCCCGGCGGAAGCGTCAAAGACCGCGCCGCCGCCGCCATCGTGCGCGACGCCCGCTCCCGCAATCTCCTCGTCCCCGGCAAAACCCTCCTCGACGCCAGCAGCGGCAACACCGGCATCGCCTTCGCCATGCTCGGCGCAGCCCTCGGCTTCCCCGTCCAGCTCGCCATGCCCGCCAACGTCTCTCCGGAGCGCAAGCGAATCCTCCACGCCTACGGCGCACGCATGGAGTGGACTGACCCCGACCAGGGTTCCGATGGCGCCATTCGCCGCGCTCGCGAGATGGCCGGTAACGACCCCAACCGCTTCTACTACGCTGACCAGTACTCCAACGACGCCAACTGGCTCGCCCACTTCCACTCCACCGGCCCTGAAATCTGGCGCCATACTGCCGGCCAGGTTACCCATTTCGTCGCCGGCCTCGGAACCAGCGGCACCTTCACCGGATCCACCCGCTACCTCAAAGGCCGGAACCCTGCCCTCCAGGCCATCAGCTTCCAGCCCGACTCCCCCTTCCACGGACTCGAAGGCCTCAAATTCATGGCCACCTCCATCGTTCCCGCCATCTATAACCCCCATCTCGCCGACCGCGACCTCGAAGCGGATACTGAAGCCGCCTACGCCATGGCCCGCCGTCTCGCCCTCGACGAAGGCCTCCTCGTCGGCATCTCCGCCGCCGCCGCTGTCGCCGTCTCCGTCCAGATCGCCCGCGAAGAAGCCGCCGCCGGCCGCACCGCCGTCATCGTCACCGTCTTGCCCGACTCTGCTGAAAAATACCTGAGCGAGCGTTTCTGGCAAGAGGGGAGTGTGTGAACATGAGCATCCTCAAAATCTCCACGGCGGTTTACAACGAAATCCGCGCCCACGGCGAGCAGACCTATCCCCATGAGTGCTGCGGCGCCCTCCTCGGCAACTCCGTCGATGGCGTCTGGCACGTCCAGGCCGCCGTCCCCGCCGGCAACACCCGCACGGACTCGGCCCACAATCGCTACCACATCGCCCCCGTCGAGCTGGTCAAAATCGAGCGCGACGCCCGCAAGCAGGGCCTCTCCATCGCCGGCTTCTACCACTCCCATCCCGACCACCCCGCCCAGTGGTCGGTCACTGACCTTGCCGAGGCCCACTGGCTCGGCTGTTGCTACGTCATCACCGCCGTGGCCCAGGGCAAAGCCACACTCACCAACTCCTTCCTCCTCGCCGGAGCCACCGAGGAAGACAAGCGCTTCGAAACCCAGACCGTCCTTGTCGACGAACAAAGCATCCCTCCGCCTGCCAATTGAATCTATAAAGAACCTGGAGTCCCGCACATGACCATCTTCATCCCCACCCCCTTGCGCCCCTTCGCGAGTAACCACGACGCCGTTGAAGTCAACGCGGCCACCATCGCTGAAGCTCTTGCCGCCCTCACCCAGGCGCATCCCGATCTCCAGAAGCACCTCTTCACCGGCGATGGCAAACTCCGCGCCTTTGTGAACCTCTATCTCAACGACGAAGACGTCCGCTACCTCCCCGAAAAAGAAGCCACCGCCGTCACCCCCACTGACACCCTCTCCATCATCCCCTCCATCGCCGGCGGCTGTTAACCGGGCCTGGCCGGGACTGGCCGTCCAGGCGGACGCGCCTTCGGCGCCTTCCACACCACAGAGTTCCGTGCCCCATCCATTCGCTTTTTTCGGCGAATGGGTGGGACACCGCAAATCTCAATCCAGCGTTTTTCATTTGCAACCACGCTTCAACACGCGAGAAGAAACCATGGCTACAACTACCGAACCCATTCTCCCCGAACTCACCACCGACGACCTCACCCGCTACTCGCGCCACCTCATCCTCCCTGAGGTCGGCGAAGAAGGCCAGCGCCGCCTCAAAGCCGCGCGCGTGCTCTGCGTGGGCACCGGTGGCCTCGGCTCGCCCCTGGCCTTTTATCTCGCCGCCGCCGGCATCGGCACCCTCGGCCTCGTCGACTTTGACGTCGTCGACCTCAGCAACCTCCAGCGCCAGATCATCCACTCCACCAACGACATCGGCCGCAAAAAACTCGACTCCGCCGCCGAAAAGCTCACCGCCCTCAATCCCGCCCTCAACGTCGTCAAGCACGAAACCATGCTGTCCAGCGCCAACGCCCTCTCCATCCTCAACAGCTACGACATCGTCGCCGACGGCACCGACAACTTCCCCACCCGTTACCTGGTCAACGACGCCTGCGTGCTGCTCGGCAAGCCCAACGTCTACGGATCGATTTTTCGGTTTGAAGGCCAGGCCAGCGTCTTCGCCACCAAGACCGGCCCGTGCTACCGCTGCCTCTATCCCGAGCCGCCGCCGCCCGGCCTCGTCCCCAGTTGCGCCGAGGGCGGAGTCCTCGGCATTCTTCCCGGCCTGCTCGGCGTCATCCAGGCCACTGAGGTCATCAAGCTCATTCTCGGCAAGGGCCAGTCGTTGGCCGGGAGGCTGTTACTGGTGGATGCGCTCAACATGCGCTTCCGCGAACTCAAACTGCGCAAGAACCCGGAGTGCCCCGTCTGCGGCCCCAACCCCACCGTAACCAAACTCATTGACTACCAGCAGTTCTGCGGCATTGCCCCCGAAACACCCCAGGAGAAAGCAGTGAAGAACGGAATTCCCCAGCTCACCGTGAAGGAACTCAAGCGCCGCCTCGACGCCGGCGAAGACGTCCAACTCATCGATGTCCGCGAGCCCTTCGAGTACCAGATCGCCCAGATCGGCGGAAAGCTGATCCCGCTGAATGACGTCCCCAACCGCCTCGCCGAGATTGACCGCGACCGTGAAGTCGTTGTCCAGTGCAAGTCCGGCGGACGCTCGCAGCGCATCGCGGAGTTTCTGCAACAGGCCGGCTATCCCCGCGTCGTCAACCTGGCCGGCGGCATCCTGGCCTGGAGCGACGAGATCGACCCCAAAGTGCCCAAGTACTGATCCGCCCCCCCGGGCCTAGGCCGTCTTGTGACGCTCCAGACCCCATTCGCCAAGGCGAACTAGCCGCGTGTACCCTCGAACATCTGCCTTTCGATGCCCGAGGGTACAGGGATCCGCTAACCCCACGCCTTAATTGCCCGTCGCTCCCGTTGAGCCGGCAGCGAGAAGCGGGGTTACTTGGTGATCTGCAGGTCTTCGAACGGCACGGGAATCGCGTTCCATGCCGCGCCGCAGGTAGCTGGCGATTGGTATTCAAAATCGAATACCACGTTTTGGCTCGAATCCAGGCCAACGAGCCGCGCCTGATGCCAATTATCCGCGGTCGCGAAATCGACCAGGTACGACCTTCCTGCCTCATAGGAGCTTCCGCAGATTTGTGACTGGATCGTCTGGCCGTAATCGAAGTTCCACGCCACTGTGGCTGTCAAGGCTGAAGCGTTGATGGTGTATGCCGTAACCGCGCTATAAGTTCGGCTCACCCCGGCCGACTGCCCAACCGGTTGATTGGCGCTCCCATAACCGTCGTTGAAGATCATCAGATGGCCGTCTGAAGTAATCGAAGTTCCATGTTGCCCGATTGGATAAAGCCCCCCTCCAACCAGGGTGAGCGCCTTGGCCTTCAACGAGGGGAAGGTATACCAGTACTTGGTCGGATCGCCGAAGATCCAGATGATATCGTGCGTGGCGTAGTCAACCTTGATGAGGAAGTCCTCGCGGCTCGATATGATGACCGATTTGTCGCTTGGGTCGTAGGTGGCGGCGTTCACGTGAAACCAATCGATGCCCGGGCGCACAAAATCGCTGGCTGTGTCACCATTCTTTGTCATGTAGTTGCCGATGATGTCTGCCATGTCAAAGACCTGATCGGGCGCATCGGTTGTAAACGGAGAGATATCCGCGACGATGTCATCGATGCTCCCGCCCAGGTCGTCGGTTCCGTTGAACTCTGCCAGAATGCCATTGGGTCCGGGATCGAGGTTATGGCTGAACGAGGCGAGAAGCGGCTGCGGAAGGTTGACCGGCAACGTTGTCTGCGTGCCGTCCAGTTGAAGCAGATTGACGACGGGAGTCTTGAGGCTCCCCAACACAAACTCGCCGTTCTCAAAATATTGCGCTTGCGTGAGGGTGACGCCCGGAACCATCCAGCGCACTTCCGCATCCGTATCCACAATCACTGGCGAGGCCAAAAAGGACTTGAGAAACATGAAGTTGTAACCCAGCTTGCTGCCCGTCGCCCTGGCTTTGATGATGGTCGGCGTCAGGTACACACCGGTCGTATCCGTGTACGCCTCGGTGGTGATGGAGTTCTTCAGCACATAGCTGACCGAGTTGGCGTAATTCTCATAGAGGCCGACAACCGGAAGATTGATCGCGGGGCTCTTGACATAGCCACGGTTGGTAAGGGCTGTTAGCGTCCAGGTCGCTTTCAACGCAGCCGATACTGAACTAGGCTTGGGTGCGATGGTGTAGCTAACCGAGGTCAACAGCGAAGTGCTTTTCCCGCTAAGCTCAACGGAAGCAATGAACGGAGTAACGCCTGCCGTCGCGGTCCCCACGGCGATGTCGCTCTGGTCTGCCTGGGTGGGTGTTGGGGGCGGTGTAACAGAAGCGGTAGTGCCCCCGCCGCACCCATAAAGCGCCAGGGTCAAAATACATGCCAGTCCACACTTCAGATTCATTCCGGTCCATGCCTTCATATTTGTGAGACCTCCTTTGGGGAAATCAAGAGCGGATTCTCCACGGAGCCGGGATGCATCGGCTCGCCGCGCTTGTCGTTCTCATCCATGTTACAGAAGATTGCCGGTTAGCAGATCATTTTGTGATCTGCAGGTTTTCGAACGGCACAGGAATCGCGTTCCACGCCGCGCCGCAGTTTTTGGGCGATTGGTACTCGAAGTCGAACACCACGTTTTGGCTTGAGTCCAGACCAACCAGCCGCGCCTCATGCCAATGATCCGCGGTCGCAAAATCAACCAGGTACGATTTTCCTGCCTCATAGGAACTTCCGCAGATTTGTGACAGGATCTTCTGGCCATAATCGAAGTTCCAGGCCACTTTCGCTGTCATGGCTGAAGCATTGATGGAGTAAGCGGTTGCCGCGCTATAGGTCCGATTAACTCCCTGGGGTTTTCCAGCCGGTTGAGCATCGCTCCAATAGCCGTTATTAAAGATCATCAGATGCCCGTCCGAGGTGAAGGTAACTCCGTGCTGGCCGACGGGATAAATCCCTCCGCCGACCAGAGTCAGCGCCTTGGCCTTCAGCGAGGGGAAGGTATACCAGTACTTGGTCGGATCGCCAAAGATCCAGATGATATTGTGCGTCTCGTAGTCAACCTTCATCAGGAAGTCTTCGCGGCCCGAGATGATAACCGATTTATCGCTTGGGTCGTAAACCGCGGAGTTCACGTGAAACCAGTTGACGCCGGGATGCACAAACGCGCTTGCATTGTCGCCGTGCTTCGTCATATAACTGCTCACGATGTCGGCCACGTCGTAGGTCTGATCGGGCGCTTCGGCGGTAAAGGGAGACATCTCCGCGACAATGTCATCGAGGCTCGCGCCAAGGTCGTCGGTCCCGTTGAACTCCGCCAGGGCGCCGTTCGGGCCGGGGTCAATGTTATGCGTAAAAGAGGCAAGAAGCGGCTGCGGAAGCTTCACCGGCAACTTTGTCACCTTTCCGTCTAGCTGAATCAGGTAGACAGAAGAATTATTCGCGCTGCCAACTATGAATTGTCCATCCTCAAAATACTGCGCTTCCTGGGGAGCCACTCCCGGAACCATCCAACGCACCTCGGCATCGGTATCCACGATCACCGGCGAGGCCATGGTGGATTTTAGAAAGAAGAAATTGAATCCCAGCTTGCTTCCCGCCGTCCTGGCCTTGATAATCGTCGGATTCAAGTACACTCCGGTCGTATCTATGTACGCCGTTGTGGGGATGGAGTTCTTCAGAGTCTGCGTCGAGTTATCGCTGAACGTCAACACATAACTGACAGAGTTGACATAGTTGGCATAGAGACCGGCAACCGGGAGATTGATCGCGGGGCTCTTCACATAACCATGGTTGGTAAGCGCGGCAATGGTCCACGTGACTTTCAACGCGGCCGACACCGTTTGCGGCTTGGCCGCGATGGTGTAGGTCACCGAGGCCACATTGGAAGTCTTTTGCCCGCTCAGTTGAACGGAGGCAATGAATGGAGTAACGCCCGCCGTCGTGTTCGTGATGCGAATGTCGCTTTGGGTAGCCTCGGTGAGCGTTGCGGCTGGGTCAACGGAAGGGGTAACGGGTACGGTGGCGCCACCGCCGCATCCGTAAAGCACCAGCGACAGAATGCACGCCAGACCGGCCGCCAGATCGCGCGCGATCGATGCCTTCATAATTTGTGAAGCCTCCTCGGGGGGAAATCAAGTGCGGCCTCTCCACGGAGCCGGGATGCATCCGCTCGTTGCACTTGCCGTTCTCTTTGATAGTACAGAAGGTTATCGCTTAGCAAATCATTTTGTGATCTGCAGGTCTTCGAATGGCACTGGGATCGCGTTCCAGGCGGTACCGCAGGTTTGGGGAGATTCGTACTGGAAATCAAATACCGCGTTTCTGCTGGAGTCCAGGCCAACAAGCCGTGTCTGCGTCCACCCATATGCGGTCGAATAGGTCACCAGATACGATTTCCCCGCCTCGTAGGAACTTCCGCAGACCTGCGACAAAACCGTCTGGCCGTAATCGAAGTTCCAGGCCACATTGGCTGTCATCGCTGAAGCGTCGATGGAGTAAGCAGTCACCGCGCTATAGTTCAGGCTGACCCCGGCAGGCTGTCCGGCCGGTTGATTGAGGCTGCCAAAATCATCGTTGAAAATCATCAGGTACCCGTCCGATGTGATTGAAGTTGCGTGTTGACCCATTGGATAGAGCCCGCCCCCGACGAGGGTGAGCGCCTTGGCCCTCAACGACGGAAAGGTGTACCAGTACTTGGTCGGATCGCCGAAGATCCAGACAATCTCGTGCGTGGTGTAGTCCACCTTGATGAGGAAGTTTTCGCGACTCGAGATGATGAGCGATTGATCGCTGGGGTCGTAGGTGACCGCGTTCAAATGAAACCAATCTACGCCCGGACGCACAAACGCGCTGGCATCGTCTCCGTTCTTTGTCATGTAGTTGGCAATGATGTCTGCCATGTCATAGGTCTGATCGGGCGCGTCGGTTGTAAGGGGGGAAATCTCGGCAACAATGTCATCCGAGCTGGCGCCAAGGTCATCGGTCCCGTTGAACTCTGCCAGCAGGCCGTTGGGGCCGGGGTCTATGTTATGCGTGAAAGAGTAGAGCAGCGGCTGCGGCAGTTTGGCGGGCAATGTTGTCTGTTTGCCATCCAGCTGAATTCGATAAACAAGCGGATTTTCAAGGTCCCCTGTCACGAATTCCCCGTTCTCAAAATACTGCGCTTGCACAAGAGTTACGCCCGTAGTCATCCAGCGCACTTGCGCATCCGTATCCACAATCACCGGCGAGGCGACCCCGGACTTGAGGTACATGAAACTGTAACCCAGCTTGCTTCCCGCCGCTCTCGCCTTGAGAATCACCGGGGTCAGGTAAAGGCCCGTGGGATCTATGAACGCCGTGGTGGTGATGGTGTTCTTCAGATTCTGCTTCGAGCCATCGCTGAAGGTCAACACGTAGCTCACTGAGTTGGCATGGTTTTGATAAAGGCCGGCAACCGGGAGATTGATGACTGGGCTCTTCACGTAGCCGCGGTTCGACAGCGCCGTGAGGGTCCAGGTGACTTTCAAGGCGGCAGACACCGTTTGCGGCTTGGGCGCGATGGTGTAGCTTAACAAGGTCAACTGCGAGGTGCTTTTTCCGCTCAATTGAACTGAGGCGATGAAGGGGGTAACACCCGGCGTCGGGGTCCCGATGGCAATGTCGCTTTGCTCTGCCTGGGTGGGCGGCGTAACGGGCGGGGTGACAGGATCGGGCGCAACCCCACCACTGCATCCGCAAATCGTCAGGGTCAGAATCGTTGCCAGTGCGAACTTCAGGTCGGATCCGATCGGTGCCTTCATACTCGTGAGCTCTCCTGAGGAGAATTCAAGTGCGGTTTCTCCACGGAGCCGGAATGCATCAGCTCGCCGCGCTTTCCATTCGGGTGGATGTTACCGATAATTATCTACCCGCCGAGGCGGCGGCGTGCAGCATGCGCCTGATCCAACCCGGCTTTTTTGCGCACCGAGGCGGCCGGGGATGCTTTTCGTGCAAGTGAAACTCGCGACAGGCAACGCAATCGCCATGTCGCGGGCACTTGCGCTTGGGACAGCTGCAGACCACAGGTAGCTCGTTCATCCTGGAATCCCTCGCTGGGTTGGTTTCGTTCCCTTTCGCCATGGCCCCAAAGAAAACCGGCTGAAGCCGGTCGGCCCCACCGCAGGCCGCTGGCCCCCCCCGCAGGTGGCCGAAGGCCGCTGGCCCCACCGCAGGTGGCGCAGGTGGCGCAGGTGGCGCAGGTGCTTAGTGGGTCATCTCCACGGTTCCCCCACGCACGGGCTCGCCGTTCTTGCCGTTCTCGTCCATCTTGCCGAAGATCATCTTGCCGCTGGCGGTTTGCAGCACGCTGGTGACTGAGATTTCGATCGACTTGCCGATGAGCTTGCGGGCATGGTCGACGACGACCATTGTGCCGTCATCCAGGTAACCGACCCCCTGGTTGTACTCCTTGCCCTCTTTGAGAATCAGCACGGTCATGTGCTCGCCAGGCAGCACCACCGGCTTCAGCGCGTTGGCCAGGTCGTTGATGTTCAGCACTTCCACGCGATGCAGGTGGGCCACCTTGTTCAGGTTGAAGTCGTTCGTCACCACCTTGGCTTCCCACTTCTTGGCCAGCTCCAGCAGCTTCAGATCGACTTCGCGAATCGAGGGAAAGTCGTCCGGGACAATCTGCACCTGGATGTTGTTGTTGGACTGCATGCGCTGCAGCATGTCCAGGCCGCGGCGGCCTCTTTGCCGCTTTGACCCGTCGGTCGAGTCGGCCACAATCTGCAATTCGCGCAGCACGAACTCCGGAACCACCATCATGCCGTCGATGAAGCCGGCTTCGGCAATGTCGGCGATGCGGCCGTCGATGATGACGCTGGTGTCAAGCACCTTGGCGCTGCGCCGGGTCGGCCGGTCTGACGAGAACACGGTGCCGAGGGCCGCGGGGTTCAGCAGGTCGCCCTTGTTGGCCCCCACCAGCAGGCCAATGTAGGTCATCAGCAGCAGAACAAAAATCTGCAACACGGCCGAGGTGACCCGCTCCAGCGGTGCGTTCCGCAGCACCATGCAAAACAGCGCCGCGCCCATAATGCCCAGCACGCTGCCGGTGACCGCGCCAATCAGCCGGCGCAGGCTGAGGGCGCGCACGCGGAACTCGAAAACGATGACCGCGCAGGCCGAGATTGCGCCCAAGCCCGCGCACACCCAGGGCGGCTGAATGCCGAAGGGATGAAGAAAGTAGCAGATTCCGGCCAGCAAGGCCACAAAAAGAATGCGAAGAACAACCAGATCCATATAAAGCCAACTCCCGCCGGCAGGGAGAGAAACCCCCCAGCATGGGCACAATTGGGGAGTATGCAGACCCGCGCGTGTAGTCGTCAAGAGGGAGTATTTTGGGCAGAGGCGCGCAGGCTGCCGAATGGCCGCATTGAAGAGGCTTCCAAAGCCACGATGCGCCGAAATTGAAGCGTCGGCCTTCTGACCGGTACCTCCCTCCGCCAACGGGGAATGCCCTGCGAGATGCCGACAGTCGCCCCCTATAATGGGGGACGAAAGGGCGCGCTGGGTTGCGCCCCAGGCATGCGAAAGGAACTTCATGGCAGATTTGCAGGGAAGAATTGCGCTGGTCACCGGGGCATCGCAGGGCATTGGACGGGCATGCGCGCTGGAGTTGGCGCGGGCCGGGGCAACCGTGGCCCTGGCGGCGCGGAATGAGGCCAAACTGGCCGAGGTAGCCGCGGAGATTGAGGCCGCCGGTGGCCAGGCCGCCGCGTTTGCCCTCGATGTGGCCAGCGAGGAGTCCATCAAGGCCGGCGCCAAGGCCGTGCTCGACCGCTTCGGCAAGGTTGAAATCCTGGTGAACAACGCCGGCATCACCCGCGACGGCCTCATGATGGCCATGAAGCGGGCCGACTGGGACGACGTGCTGGGCACCAATCTCACCGGGGCTTTCCTGCTCACCCAGGCGCTGCTGCGGCCCATGCTCAAGAATCGCTGGGGCCGGATTATCAACATTTCCAGCGTGGTGGGCCGCTCCGGCCAGGCCGGCCAGGTGAACTATGCCGCCTCCAAGGCCGGCCTCCTCGGCCTCACGCGCTCCCTGGCGCGCGAAGTGGCTTCGCGCGGAATCACCGTGAACGCCGTTGCGCCGGGCTACATTGAAACGCCCATGACGGCGGTTCTCGACGAGAAGCAGCGGACGGCCATGATGGCTGCGATTCCGCTCGGCCGCCCCGGAACCGACCTCGAAATCGCCCAATCGGTCCGCTTCCTCGCCTCCGACGCGGCCGCCTACATCACCGGCCACGTGCTCGACGTGAACGGCGGCATGTTCATGGGCGGGTAGGGCAGAACCCGCGATTCCGATGCCCTGAACAGCAATGTGGAGGCTGTCTTTCCCTGAAGAGTGGCATTCTTGATTGATCTGCCGTGCTGCCTTTGCAGCTTCCGCGCGGGGATTTCAGGCTTTGTGCAAGAGCCGAACCTCACGAGGGTTGCCCGGCTTCCGCGGTCATGCCCTGGGTGGACTGCTCGGCAACTGACAGATTAACGGCAATCCTCTCGCAATACCGAGCTTGCACTCAGTGGCATTGTTTCGGTTGCCTCCTGCATACTTGGTTCATCTGGAGGTCCTATGTCAGCGAACTGGAGATTCAAAGGATGGAAGCTCTGCGCCACGGCCGTGGCTTCATTTGCTTGCGGATCGCTTATCACAGCTCACCTGACCCATGTGCCAGAGGTGAAGGCCGATAGCAATCGCGTCTTTGAGTTGATGGTCTATCACGCGAAGCCAGGCAAGGTGGCTGCGCTTGAATCTGTCTTCAAAGATGTGTCGAAACTACAGACCAAACACGGACTCAACGTCATTGGCTACTGGGCGCCGAGCGACGACTCTCCCGCTTGGAAGGAGACCTTTGTTTACCTTATCGCTCATCCCAGCCAGGACGATGCGAAAAAGAACTGGGACGCGCTTCATGCCGACCCCGCATTTCTCCCTTACCGAACTGCGGCCGTTCCTTTGATCGATCAGGTGAACGGAGTGTTCCAGGTTGACGAGGTGTTCATGCATCCCACGGACTTCTCGGAAATGAAATAGAACGAAGGCGAAATGTAACTCTCATCGGCCGGCAACCGTCAGCATGGAGTCGCCATCGCCGCTGCGCTCAAGGAGGGATCGGTGGCAGTGAATTGCGATCGTTCGAGTACTGGGCGGTTGACCGGCAACCCGCTAGCCGCCGTCCAGGCAACATCCTAACGGCTTTGATTCGACGGTCTGTGGATTCGGGTTCGCCCGTCGTGATTCTGCCGCGGAACCCGCGCGGTCTTCTAACTTTTTAAAGTTGTGCCTGCTGCCATCCGATAACCAACTCGGGAAGGTACGCATGGCCACGCAACTCAGTCCCCCCATCGGTTCCGAGGCGCTGCCGCTGGAAGCGCCGGGAGGCATGCGCTATGTTGCGCGGCAGCCCATCCTCGACCTGCGCCAACGGGTGCACGGCTACGAACTGCTCTTCCGTGCCGGGCCCGAGGCGGCCTTTCGCGGCGATGGCGACTTTGCCACCCGAACCATGCTCGACAATACGGTGATCTACGGCCTGGAGCGGCTCACCGGCGGACTGCCCGCCTTCGTCAACTGCACCAGCGAGTCGCTCACTGAGAACCTGGTGCATGTGCTGCCCCCCAGCATGACGGTGCTTGAGATTCTTGAAAGCCTCGATCCGAATCCGCGCCTTATAAACGCCTGTCGAAAGCTCAAGGCCTCCGGCTTCCGGCTTGCCCTCGACGATTTTGTGTGGAAGCCGCAGCTTGAGCCGCTGGTCGAGATGGCCGACTACATCAAGATCGACTTCGCCGTGACCCCGGCCGAGCAGCGCAAGCGCCTGCTTGACCGGCTCAGCAACGTGACCGTGGCGCTGGTTGCTGAGAAGGTTGAGACCCAGGAGGAGTACAAGCTCGCCTGCCAGGAGGGCTTTACCCTCTTCCAGGGCTACTACTTCTGCCGGCCGGTGCTGATGAAGAACAGCAAGGTCCCGGCCAACCGCATGTCGCAAATTGAGATTCTGCAACTGATGCGCGCCGAAGATATCGATCTGCGCCAGTTGACCCGCGCCGTCAAGCGCGATGCCTCGCTCACTTACCGGCTGCTCCGTCTGGTCAACTCCCCCATGTGCGCCATTCGCCAGGAGGTGCGGTCGATTCAGTCGGCCCTGCTGGCGGTGGGCGAGCAGACTTTTCGCCGCATCGCCACGCTGGCCATCACCAGCGAACTGGGCTCGAATCAGCCGGCCGAGGTGCTGCGCATGGCCTTCCTGCGCGGACGCTTCTGTGAGATCGCGGCAGGCGAGTGCGCCCTGGACCCCACCGAACAATATCTGCTGGGCATGCTCAGCCTGCTGCCGGCCATGCTGCAGCTTCCCATGGAAGAGCTGGCCCCGGCCCTGCCGCTGCGCCAGGAGATTCGCGACTCCCTCCTCGGTGCCCCCACCCCCGAGCGCTGCCTGCTCTCATGGCTTGAGAACCACGAGCATGGCGACTGGGCAGCCTGCGACGAACTCGCGGAAGCCTACGAGTTCCACCAGGACCGCATGGTCACCTGGTATGGCGAAGCCGTGGTCTGGGCTGAGGCCGCCCTCCGCTCTGTCGCCTGAAAAATCCTTACTGCCCCGCCAGATCCTCTTCCGGCAACTGCTCATAGCTCACAAATGCCACCTTCTTGCTGTCCGGCGACCACGACGGAACGTTGATCGTTCCCTGGCCCCCATACAGCCGCGCCAGAACGCTGATTCTCCCATCTTTCAGCGACATCAGCCGCAACTCCACATCCTTGTTCGGCGGATGCCCACTCACGCTCTTGTCGAACGAGAGATACACCATCCATTGCCCGTCCGGCGAGATGTGCGGGAACCAGTCGTTGCTGTCGCTGAAGAGAAACTGCTCCTGCGCCGACCCATCCGGCTTCATCCGCCAGATTTGCATCTGCCCGGTGCGTGCGGAGTTGAAGTAGATGGCCGCCCCATCCGGCGAATACTCCGGCCCGTCGTTAAGCCCCGCCGCCGCCGTCAGCTGCGTCTCATGCGTGCCGTCCAGCGCGATGGTGATGATGGGCATCTGGTCTCCGCGCCGCGCCGCAAACGCCAGCGTCTTGCCGTCCGGCGACCAGCCATGCCAGTAGGCGCCGCCCTCCTTCGTCACCAGCCGCGGCGTGCCGCCGGCGATGGGAACCAGGTAAACGTGCGAGGCCTCATCCTCGCCCGATTGGCTGCTCACCGCCAGCCATCTGCCATCCGGCGAGATGCCGTGGTCGTTGTTGCAGCCATCCAGCGGTGCGGTCGGAATCACCACCGGCTCCTTGCCACCCACTTCAAGCCGGCGAATGGTCCCCTCCTGGTTGAAGATGAAGGCCTTGCCGTCGCGCGTCCAGTTAGGCGCTTCAAAGTGCGCGGCCGCCGTGTACTCCACGTTGCGGAAGCCCGAATCGATGGCCACTGTCTCCAGCGTGCTCACCAGCGCGAGCTTGCCGTTTGAGGGCGCAAGCTGCTCCAGCTTCACATTGCGGAAGACGGCCTTTTTCACCACGTCCGTCTCGTGCGAGCAGAAGCCGATGCCGATGTAGTAGTCGCCCGAAAACTGAACTTTGACGGCCGCCCCGGCTGGATGCAGCCGCCCGTCCGGCCCGCCCGAATACGCGTAGAGATAGTCGCCCCGCTTCTCCAGCTTCACGGCCGTGGGTGCGGGAATGTTTTCCACCGTCTGGTTCAGATCGCCGCCGGCCGTCACGCGGTATTGCAGCGACGTCATGCCATCGGCATGCTGAGCGATGTAGACAGCCTTGGCGTCCACATCCATGCTCTGCCGAATCATCAGCAGCGCCTTGCGATGAAAGTGCCCTTCGCCCACAAACGAAATCTGCGCACTCACCGCCGCGTCGCCTGAAACCTTCTTCCAGGCAAACTGAAAGTCGTCGACGGCGCCCCACATATCCCACCCGCTTGCGGCCACCGTGTACGCATTCTGCGCGGCGTCAAACTCCACCGCCCCCGGATGCTGCACGGTGCCCACATCCTGGTGGCCATCAAAGATGCCCACGGGTTGCGCCTTAAGCAAAGGTGCGGCCAGCGCGAGAGCAGCGAATACAACCAAGCTGACCAGCGTACGCAGAGCAGAAGCAGACATACGGTTGAACCTCTCGGTCGCGGCGTGAGCCGCGCGGATGCTTGCGGGTTGAAGCGAAGGTGAACAGCGCGCCGTTATTCCACGTCAAGATCTTCTTCCGGCAACTGCTCATAACTCACATAGGCGATCTTCTTGCCGTCGGGCGACCACGAAGGAACATTGATCGTTCCCTGGCCTCCGAAGAGCGTGGCCAGCACGCGCACCTTCTTGTCTTTCAGGTTCATCAACCGAATCTCGACATTCTTCAGCGGCGGATGCCCGGTGACGCCTTTCTCAAAGGCGAGAAACGTCATCCACTGCCCGTCGGGCGAGAAGTGCGGAAACCAGTCGCTCGTCTCGTCCACAATGAACTGCTCCTGGTTCGAGCCATCCTCGCGCATGCGCCAGATCTGCATGTGCCCGGTGCGCTCGGAGTTGAAGTAGATCCACTTGCCGTCGCGCGTGTACTCCGGCCCGTCGTTGGTGCCAGTCGCGCTGGTGAGCCGTGTCTCGCCGCCGCCGTCGGATGGAATGGTAAAGATGTCGAACTTGCCGTCACGCACCGCGGCAAAGGCCAGCGTGTGCCCGTCCGGCGACCAGCCATGCCAGTACGAAGGCCCATTTGGCGTGATCAGCCGCGGCGTTCCGCCCGTGGCCGGAACAATGTAGATCTGCGACCGCTTCACCGGATCGGTCATGTCGCTGATCGCGATCGATTTCCCATCCGGCGAGAAGCCATGATCGTTGTTGCACTTGTTCTCAGGCGACGTCGGAACAATCGTCGCCTCTGACCCGCCGACCTCAAGCCGGTTCAGCAGCCCGTCCTGGTTGAAGATCCAGGCCTTCCCATCCGGCGTCCAGTTGGGCGCTTCAAAGTGCGCCGCCGCCACATATTGCACGCGCCGGTCGCCCGCCACCGGAACCGCCTCCAGCGTGCTCAACAACACCAGCTTGCCCTTGGGCGGCGCAAGCTGCTCCAGGCGAACATTTTGGAAGACCGCCGTCTGCACCGCGTCCTTGTTGTGCGCGCAGACACCCAGGCCGATATAGAACTCGCCGGAAAATTGGACTCTCGTCGCCGCGCCCGAGGGGCGCAGCTTGCCGTCCTTTCCCACCACAAACGCGTAAATGAAATCGCCGCGCTTCTCGATCTTCACCTTCGCGGGAGCGGAGACGTTGGTCTGCACTTCGCGCATATCGGCGCCGGCCACGTCGCGAAATTGCAGCGAGGTCAGCCCGTCGGCGTGCACGGCGAGGCTCGCCGTCATCGCGTCGCCCTCAAGCGTCTGACGCATCATCAGGGCCGCCTTGCGATGGTTGTCGCCGGTTGCGCCCAACAGCGCAATCTCCGCCGTCAGCGCCACATCGCCTGAAACCTTCTTCCACACATAGTGAAAGTTGTCGCTGGCAAACCACATGTTCTCGCCGCTGCCCGCAACAGTGTAGGCATTCTTCGCGGCATCGAACTCTGCGGATCCAGCATGCAGAACCGTGCCCACATCCTGATGCCCGCTAAAGATGCCCACCGGCCCGCCCTGTGCAGGCAAGGCAACGGCAGTAAGAACCAGTGCGGCATAGACAGCGAAATTTGCAACAGAACGAAACGAGCCAGCAGACATGGCAACAACCTCTCTTGACTTGAGTGCGCTGCGGAGTGCGCGAACGTGCTGGAACCCTGGCCTCGGCGCAGTCGATGGGAAATTTTCAGGCGCGGACTGGATGCGTGCTTCGCGCCGCATACGAGCATACCGCATTCGTCGCCTGCGCATGCGAAAAGCCTGCCGCAACCAAGCGCGCACAACAACTCAGACGCTGCAATTCGATGGCGCCGGAATTCCGCGCTCAACAAAATATGTGAGTTGAATCTTGAGATCGGCCAAGGCAGGTAACAGGGACCTCCCTATTCCCTACTCCCCGTTCCCTGCCTTCTTTACGAGGCAGCCGCGAGCTCGGTGACAGCCGCCATGCGCTGCGCGCCCTTGCGCGGGCCGCGCTTCCGCGCGCTCATCACCTTGATGCGCTCCAGCAGCTCCTGCGGAGAACAGTGCTTCTTCGCCACCAGCGCATCGGCCGCGTGAATCTCGCCATTCATGCGCTGCGGATCGCCCAGCAAAATCATCGGCACATGCGGCGCGATCTGCTTCAGCCGGTCCACCAGTTGATTGCCGTTCATCTGCGGCATGGAAAAATCGGCCAGCACCAGGTCAACGGCGATTTCCGCAAACGCCTCGATCGCTTCGTGGCCGTTGGTTGCCGATACCACCCGGTATCCGTTGGTCGCCAGCATGAACTTGAGGACTGAAAGGTCCTGTTCGTTGTCGTCTACACAGAGAATTACTTTCTTGGGCCGCATGGTCTTTTAACTCGCTCCTCATCGCATTTGGGCCGCAATTTACAAATACTTCCCCATGCCCGCTTCTGCGGCAGGCTGATCTTGTTTCGTGTTCGGGGCCCTGGCTGAAGACACGGCACTCGCTGCCTGGTTGAACGGTCATCCACGCCGTTTTGCGTTCAATCGCCTGCCGGGATAAAATGCCCGGGCTGGGCGCAAAGACGGCTGCTACCCTTCGAATTCCAGGAGGCTCAGCAGGTTCTCAGCTGGTTTGTATTTGTTCCCTGGGGCTACACCGGCATAGGCGCCGGTTAAATTGCTTCAATGAATCGCTAGACTACGGGGCTTTCCAGATCGTGGGAAGAGAGAAAGGCAAGCGAAAGCGCAGCCGCGAATTCACCTGAAACAACTGAAAATTACCTAGATTTAATAATCCCCGTCACTTGCACAGATGAATACCTGTTGAAAGCATGTGCATCACGGCAGGAAAAGCCGCCCAGTTGCCACAAGAACAGTGCTACCCGCAACCCGCACATCGGTGACCCTCGCCGATTGAAACTGTGCGGAAAGGAACAAGTCGCTGGGCCGGCCCATCTCCACGCCTTGCCTCACGTGGATCGTCTGGCCCGGCTTCACCGCTCCGCCAAAAACCAGGTAGCTGATCGCGCATCCGGCCGCCGATCCCGTGGCCGGATCTTCGCCGCCATAGAACTGCATGCGCGCGCGCCAGGCGGGCGACTCGCCCCCAGTGGGGCCCAGAACATAGAACCAGCGCGCGCCGTGCGCCCGCAGCCACGGCGTAGCCTCCTGCTGGTTCACTCTCAGCCGCGCCAACGCCTCGGCAGAGCGCAGCGGAACAATCGCAAAGGCCGTTCCCGTGGAGACGCTACGCGGCGGCAGCATGGGGTCAAGGTCCTCCACGGCCAGCCCCGTCAGGCGCGCCACCTCCGCGCGATCAAGCTCTTCGCCAAACTCGGGCTCCGGCTGCTTCATCTGCCCGAACAAGCCCTCGCCTTCAAAACGCACCGGCACCAGGCCCACGTTTAGCGCCAGCCTCACCGTGTCCTCGTGCACAGTCTCAGGCGCCTTCAGCCGCAGCACACTGGCCGTGCCCAGCGTAGGATGGCCGGCAAAGTTCAGCTCCTCCTGCGTTGTAAAAATGCGCACCCGCACGCCCTCGGCCCACCCCACCGCCGCTGGCCTGCGCTCGACAAACGTGGTCTCTGAAAGGTTGAATTCGCGGGCAATGGCCTGCATGCGCTCCGTGCTCAGCCCCACCGTGTCCATGACGACGGCAAGCGGATTGCCCTCCAGCACCGTGCCGGTAAATACATCCACCACAAAGTAATCCAGCTCCATCATTGCTTGACATGCCCCCGGACTTTCTCTAGTCTACAAATACTCCGGTAGTCCGAGGCTTGCGAAAGGCGCTTCCACCGGCAAACGAATCCATGGCTCACCTTTCCACTCCCGCGATTTGTATCTGTTGCAGCTGTCAGGGCTGCTGCGCCAAGCGGGCGTGTCGTCTGGGCTAGATTCAGAAATCTCCGAATCCCCCAAGTGACCCACCCGCCCAACGGCGCGGTGGGTTTTTCAGTTTCAGTTGTCAGTTGTCAGTTGTCAATGGACGGCGCTTGCAATCGATCGTCTGATGCCGGAGTCGGTTCTTACTGAGAACTGACAACTGTTCACTGACAACTGGCGCAAGCACCGGTGGCGAAGTGGCTAACGCGCAGGTCTGCAAAACCTGTATTCGTGGGTTCAATCCCCACCCGGTGCTCCAAAATCTACAAAGGGAAAAAGGGCCGCGCTTCCTGAGAAGGAGATAGCGGGTGTTTGCCGCTGCGTGGGGTGGCTCTTGTCAAGCCTCGCAGCGCGGCCACAAAAACGTTTAGAGCGCGATCAGCGGCCGGGGCAGCCGCGTCTTGGCCCGATCCAGAAACAGCCGCATCCGCAATGCCTCGGCGCGCTGCATGGCCACCAGCCACATGTGCCTGCGAATATGGTCGCCGTCCACGAGCGAGGCCACCTGGGCCTCGTCAAACGTGGCATCCCGCTCAAGCCGCGTAATGCGCTCTTCCACTGAGCGGCGAAAGCGCGGGCTGATCTCAAATTCCTGGTTGGCGGCGCAGTGCGTATTCATGGCAGACTCCTCGGGTGGGTTTCTCTCAAAGCTGGAAAAATATTTCCGATCCAACCTCAAGTTTTTCCAACCTGCGCCGATATTAACGAAGACTCATCTTCCGCGCCAGATTACCGTGTAACAGGACTTCCGTAATTGAGTGTCCAAAAACAGGACAGGGCCGGGTTCTCTCCGGCCCCGCTGAGCGCTTCGCATTCCAACCTATCGCGCCGTCACCACACCCAGCACGATCTGCGTCCCGCTGTCCAGATGCACATTCTCTTTCCTGGCGGTCAGCGAACCGGAAGTGTGTCCGGATGCATCGCCGGTCAGCAGCACACCCTCCACTCCTGTGGCATGCGTCGCCAGCCCGCCCTCCGCGCCCACGGCTACATGGGTGCGCTCGGCCGCATCCGCCGTCGCCCGCAGTCCATCATTGGCTGTTGCGCCAACCCCTGGAACCACGCGGCCTGTCGCGTTGCCTGCGCCGCCCGCCCCAGCCCCGCCGACGCCCATGCGCCCGCCCCCCAGGGTTCGCCCGCCACCCACGGTATTGCCGCCAAAATCATCGTCGCCGCCCGCCGCAGCCAGCGCCGGCGTAAGCACCGGCGGAGTCACCGACCGAATCTCGGTGTAAATCGCCACGCTTCCCCCGCCTTTCAGCTCCGCGCGGTCAAACACGATCGCCAGCGCCGAGTCCGGGCTGGCTTTGTCATGCGCCTGCACCTGCGTCACGTGACCCACCAGCCGCGTTCCCTTGGGAAGCACCGTCCCATCCGCGGCCGCCATCTTCTCCGTCGTCTTCAGCACAACCGCGTCGCCCACTTTGGCATGCTTCGCATCCAGGCTACCCTGCAACTCCGCATTCACCGGCCGCATCTGGGCATAGGCCGCTGCGCTCAACTGCGCGCTCTGTTGGCCCCCGCTGGCGTTCCCGTCTGCCTGCTGGCCCACCAACATAAGGCTCGTCATTGTCACCAACACCCACCCCAGCAACCTGCTCGTTCTCATGCCAAACTCCTCCGTTTGAAGGTTAGGCCACTGCCCGCCGCGCTAGACGCCGGACCCAATACTCTAGTACGGAGCCCCTCGCAATCCCCCCAATAAACCTGGCCAGCCGTGGCAAGAGCCAGGCAGGAGATTGATGCGGAATTTTTGCGCGACGCGCCCTGCCGGCCCTACAGCGGTCCCCGAATTGGTGTAAACCGAAGCCGTCACTGTCGAACGGCATTTTCCTCAAGAAAATGCCACCTTCCGCTGCATCGAAGAGGCCACGTGAATTCGGGAACCGCTCTGAACCGCACCGGAATTCTCTCAGCAAAAGGCACAATCTGGAAAGGGCTCGCCCGCCCGGCTGCTATTCCTGCGGCGGAGTGGCAAAGTAGCCCTTGCGCACCTGCACCTTCATGCCGTCGCCCTGGCACTCCACGCCCAGATGCCTGAAGGTGCCGTCCAGCTTGGTGTTGCTGGGCGTGTAGCTGGCCACGTACTCGGTGCGCAGCTCGTCTTCAATCTGCTGGAAGGCCGCCTCCAGCTTGTTGCCGTTGTTGCCCACGTCAATCAGCCGGCCGCCCGTCTCTTCGGTCATCCTCTTCATAGCCGAGTAGCCGCTGTAGCCAAACCCGCCATAAAAACCGCGATCGGCAATCAGAATCACATAAACCAGCACATTCGAGCGCTGCGCTGCGGCAATCGCCTCGCCAATCTTGGTCCGGCTGCCCTCGTCTTCCCCATCGGTCAGCAGGATCATCGCCTTGCGGCCCGTCTCCTGCGTCATCTTTTCGTTCGATGCCAGAAGCACCGCATCGTACAGTACCGTCCCCCTGGGCCCGCCAACTGTCGGGATCGTTCCACCGCCCAATCCCGGAATTCCCGAGCCGCCATTGCCACCGGCGGTGTTGATCTCCGCCTTGTTCATGGCGCGGGCCAACTGGTGAGCGCTGCTGGTAAAGTCCTGCAGCAGATCAACGTTCACGTCAAACGACAGCAGAAACGCCTCGTCCTTCGGCCGCAAAACGCGATCGAGAAACTGCGCGCCCACCTGCTGCTCCAACGGTAATACGCGCTGCTGGCTGCCCGAGGTATCCAGCAAAATGCCCAGCGTCAACGGCTGCTGGGTCTCGGCCACAAAGCTCTTCAGCTTTTG
>Ga0302320_10007374_pt1 | contig 24226 bp, 20 predicted proteins | sample Bog_T0_3_FD_202130 | JGI IMG/M metagenome (GOLD analysis project Ga0302320, IMG submission 202130) | Peat permafrost microbial communities from Stordalen Mire near Abisko, Sweden - Bog_T0_3 | ecosystem: Environmental > Terrestrial > Soil > Wetlands > Peat | place: Sweden: Abisko, Stordalen Mire...
GTCCAGCCGCCCGGCCATCCTCGTGGGCAACGGCGTGCGCCACGCCGGGGCCCTCGACACCTTCCTGGCGGTGGCGGAAGCCCTGGGGGCCCCGGTGCTCACCACCTGGAAGGCCGCGGACTTTCTGCCGGAAACCCATCCCCTGTTCGCCGGCCGGCCGGGAGCCGCGGGGCAGCGGGCGGCCAACTTCACCCAGCAGAACGCCGACTGCCTCCTGGTGCTGGGGGCCCGCCTGGACTATGGCCAGCTGGCCTACATGCACGAGTACTTCGCCCGGGGCGCCCGGAAGATCATGGTCGACATCGACCCCGCCGAGATCGGCAAGATGCGCATGCCCATCGACGTGAAGGTGCCCGCCGACGCCGGGGTCTTCCTGCGGGCCCTGGCGACGCTCATCCCGGAACGGAACCTGGCCGCCCGGCCGGAGTGGATGGCCCGGATCCAGGCCTGGCGGGAAAAATACCCCGTGGTCCTTCCGGAATACTGGGACACCAAGGACTGCGTGGACAACTACGTGCTGGTGGAGGTCATCTCCCGGGCCCTGCGGGCGGGCGACGTCCTGGTTCCGGGGTCCAGCGGCGCCTGCAGCGAACTCACCTGCCAGGCGGTGCGCCTTCCGGCCGGGGTGCGCATGCTCAACAGCCAGGGCCTGGGTCCCATGGGGTTCGCCATCCCGGCGGCCCTGGGCGCCTGCGTGGCCTCGGGCCGGCACCGGACCATCTGCATCGACGGCGACGGCGGCTTCCAGATGAATCTCCAGGAGCTGGAGGTGATCCACCGCCTGGACCTGCCGGTGAAGTTCTTCGTGCTGGACAACCAGGGCTACGGCTCCATCCGCAGCAGCCAGCGCGGCTATTTCGGCGGCCGCTACGTGGCCAGCGATGCCGGCAGCGGCCTGACCCTGCCGGACTGCGCCAAGGTGGCCGAAGCCTTCGGCATCCCCACGGCCCGCCTGGATTCCCACCAGGATCTGGAGGCCCGGGTGGCGGAACTCCTGGACCGCCCCGGCCCCCTGGTCTGCGTGGTGCGCATCGCCCGGGACCAGCCCACCCAGCCCCGGGCCGGGTCGTACCAGAAGCCCGACGGCTCCATGGCCACCCGGCCCATGGAGGACCTCCTGCCCCTGCTGGACCGGGACGAACTGCGCGCCAACATGTGCATCCCCCTGACGGAGGACCTGTGACCCCAGCCCCCCTGGTCACCATCTGCATCTTCACGTGGAACCGGGAGGCGTACCTGAAGCTGGCCATCCAGGCCGCCCTGGCCCAGACGTTCACGGATTTCGAGATCCTGGTCATGGACAACGCCTCCGAGGACGGCACCGCGGCCATGGTCCGGTCCTTCACCGATCCGAGGATCCGCTTCCACCGCAATCCGTACAACCGGGGGGCCCCGGGGAACTATCACCTCGCCCTCAAGCAGGCCCGGGGCCGCTACATCCTCCTCAGCCACGACGACGACGTGATGGGTCCGGACCTGGTGGCCCGGCAGGTGGAGGCCTTCCGGCAACACCCCGCCCTGGTGGCGGTCACCACCAACGTCTCCATCATCGACGAGCACGGCAACCCGGTGCTGGCGCGCCGGAACGGCGAAACGGCGGACGAGATCTTCCCGCGCGGGGTCTACATCCACGCCTGGAACACCCGGCACCTGTGGCTGCCCTTCCCCACGCTCATGATCCGCCGGCCGCTGGTGCGGCGCCTGTGCCGGCCCATCGTCTGGTACTCGGTGAGCTGCCTGGCGGACATCTTCGCCATGGTCCGGCTCAACCGGGTCGGCGCCGTCGCCTACCTGGCCGACCCCCTCCTGGCCTACCGCCTGCACTCCCAGCAGGCCCAGTTCCGCTACGACCAGATCGTGCCGCCTTCTGCCCTTCATACCCAGATCGCGGTGCTGCTGAACAAGCGGCCGGAGTTCCGCAAGTACGTGCCCATGGCCATGCTCCTGCTGCTGAAATACCGTTTCCAGCTGGCGCTGCTCCGGAGCCGGGAGCCCCTGGACGGGCTCCGCCGCCTGCGCCGGGAAATCGGGGCCGTGGTGCGCAAGCATGCCCTGCGCGTGCACCGGGTGATGCGCAAGATCCGCCAGGACCGCCGGGATCCGGAGACCGCCGCCCTGGCCCGGGAATACGCCGCCAGCCCCTGGGGGCCCCAGATCTCGGTGGCCACCCTGCTGCTGGGCGCCGGCGAACCGGACCCCGCCGCCTGGGACATGACCACCGACAGCCCGTTCCATCGCTGGCTCCTGGCCCTGCGGTCCGGCAGCAGCCTGTGCGCGGGCCTCCCGGCCCGGGGCATCCGCCGGGTCGCGATCATGGGCAGCATGTTCAACGCCGACCTTCTGGCCATGGACGCGGCCCGGTCCGGGCTCACCGTGGTCTGCTTCCTGGATTCCAACAAGCTGAGGTGCAAGAAGACCCTGAACCGGATCCCCATCCTGCCGCCCCAATGGCTGGAGGAGCACCGGGGCGAGGTGGACGCGGCCATCATCAGTTCCGAGAACGGCATGGGGGAAGGCATCCTGAGGATGCTGATCTCCTTCCTGCCCGCCGGTTCGAGCCTGCCCGTGTTCTCCTGGAAGACCCTGGCCAATCAGGAACGCGGCGGCTGAAGCCCCTGGTGCTTTTCCCCATGGAGGAAGAAGAAGTTGGTGGCCGCCACGTCCTCGGTCATGCGCTCCAGTTCCGCCAGCCTGCCGTCCTGGACGAAGAAACAGCGGTAGCCCAGCTCCGCGAACAGGCCGAGGATGGCGTCGGGGTGGTAGCCGAACCGGGCCGCCCACTTGCGCAGCATCTCCGTGAACACCAGCGGGCGGTGGCGGCGCAGCGTCTCCAGCCCGCCCCGGAACACCGCCAGTTCCGCGCCCTCCACGTCCACCTTCAGGACGTCCGGGGCGATCCCCTCGGCCTGGACCAGGTCGTCCAGCCGGGTCACGGCACAGGCCACCGGAAGCGCGGCGGGATCGTCCGCCACATTGCGGGTGGAGGTGCGCCCGGAAATGCCGGGATCGAAGTAGAAGGCCACCTGGCCGGCCTCGTCCATGAAGCCCAGGTTGTGCGCCCGCACATTGGCCAGGCCGTTGACGGCCAGGTTCTTCTGCAGGTTCAGGAAGGTGGAAGGCACCGGCTCGAAGGCGTGGACCGCGGCGGCCGGGAAGCGCAAGGCCACGGACAGGGCGTACCAGCCCACGTTGGCGCCGATGTCCAGGAAGGTGAAGGGGCCGGTCCCGGCCAGGTCCGCCATGAGCCGGAACAGCATCCGCGAATCCTCCGGCTCGTAGCCGTCGAAGTTCAGAAGGGTCAGGGGCGTGACGTGCTGGTCCAGGGGGTCGTCGTACTGCAGCTTCAGGCCGCTGGCGCAGGTGAGCACCACCCGGCCCTCGGCGATCTCGATGCGGGTGACGTCCGTGGGCTGGATGAAGGCGGCGTAGTCGATCAGCTGCTTGTGGATGGCGTGCATGGCCTCCACGTAGTCGGCCTTGGTCATGGATCCGGACCGGAACTGGTTCTTGATGTCCTGCATGTTCATCGGAAACTCCGAATGGTCCGGCGGAAGCCCTCTTCGGGGCCGGTGCGGGGAGCCCAGCCCAAGGCGCGCAGCCGGGTGACATCAGGACACCCGCGCTGGATGGGACTTGCAAGATAGGTGCCTTCCTCCTGCGCCTCCCGCCTCACCCCGAGGCGGGCGCCGGGATCCAGGCCCGCCAGGAGGCCGGCCAGATCAAGGACGCTGAGTTCGGCCTGGTCATTGCCCACGTTGTAGGCACGGCCCGGGGCGCCCTTCAGGAGGATGGTGAAGAAGGCCTCCACCGCGTCCGCCAGATAGCAGAAAGCGCGGCTGGCGGTCCCGGCGCTGCGCATCACCAGATCCCGGCCGGCCAGGACATCCGCCACGAAATCGGTGAAGACCCGGCCGTCCGCCAGCGGCATGCCCGGGCCGTAGGTGTGGAAGATCCGGGCCATGGTCGCCGGAACGCCCCGCTGGGCCGCGTAGCAGGCGCAGAGGTTCTCCCCGGCCCGCTTGCCTTCGCCGTAGCACGAGCGCACCTGGGTCGGATCCAGGTAGCCGAACGCGTCCTCGTGGGTGGGGATCACCGTGTCGTTGCCCAGGCCGTACACTTCGCCGGAGCTCAGGAACAGGAAACCGTCCACGGGCTGGCTCGCGGCCCGCTCCAGGAGCCGGCCCGTGCCGAACACGTTGGCGGAGAAGGTGCCGATGGGGTCCCTGCCGAAGGCCCGGGGCGTGGCCGGGCTGGCCGCATGGACCATGAAGTGGATCGCGCCGGGCCAGACCAGGGGCTCGCAGACGTCCTGGAACAGGAACTCCAGGTCCCCGCGCCCCTGGTGGTGGGCGAACCGCGCCCGGGCCGCCTCCTCCCGGCGCACCAGGGCCAGCACCCGCACCGGCGCTCCCGCCCCCTTCTCGTTGAGGCGCAGGAGGGTCTCCACCACGTAGGCGGCCAGGAATCCGCTGGCGCCCGTCACCAGGACGGTCCTGCCCTGGAAGCGGTGCCAGGGCAGGGGCGCCGCGAGGATGTGGTCCAGGTCCTCGGCCAGGACCGGGTGACGGGGGGATGGGTTCATCCGGATATCTTGCGGCCTGGGTGGCCAGGGGGCAAGATCTAGGCATGCCGCTCCCCATCTTCTTGCATGTCCCCAAGACCGCCGGCAGTTCCATCCGGACGCTGCTCACCCTGAACTATCCCGCGGAGCAGGTGGTGAGCGTCTACGACTACGAGAGCATGTGGACCATCACCCAGGCGGCGGCCGCTTCCGGCCGGAGCTTCCAGCTGGTCCAGGGCCACCTGGGCTGGGGCGTCCATCTCTGGATGGGGATCGCCGATCCCTGGTACTTCACCTTCATGAGGGATCCCCTGGCGCGGCACCTGTCGGACGTGGCCCACGCCGTGCGCAACCGCACCCACAGCCTGCATGGGCTGCTGAACGCCCCGGGGGTCCGTGCCACCTCCTGGGCCGACACGGGCGGCCTCTACCTCTACTACCGGAACCCGGTCACCCAGCTGTTCGCGGACACCACCTTCGACCGTGAGGTGGGGGAAGCCGACTGCCTCAAGGCCCTGGAACGGGTCCGCCAGTGCCGGTTCGTGGGGCTCCAGGAGGCGTTCGACGCCTCCGTGCTGGTGCTGGCCCGCAAGCTGGGCTGGGCCCACCCGATCTACGAGCTGCGCAACACCTCGGGGGCGGAACCGCGCCAGCAGCCCACCCCCGACGAGGCCCTGGAGATCCGCCGGCACCTCCCGTTCGACAAGCGGATCTACGAGGCGTCCCAGGAGCTGTTCGAGGCGGCCTGCCGCCCCTACGGCGCCCAGCTCGCCGAGGCCACGGAGCAGTACCGGGAGTTGCAGGCCACCCGGGGTGAAGCGCCCGACACCACGGCGCGCAAAGGCTACCTGGTGGGCGATCCCCTGCCCGATCCCGGCCTCAACGAGGCCCAGGTGCCCGCCGACTCGCCCCTGGGACGGTGGATGGAGGCCTGCAGATCCGGCCCGACTTGGTAGAATGGAACCCCTTTCCGCCGGAGCCTGGATGGATCTCCACCGCCGTTTCCTGGAATGCCTCACCGAGCCCGAAACCGCGTTCCAGGAACGGAGCCGCCGGATCTGGCTGGAGCGCTGCCCGGATCCCGCGACGCCCCTGGTCCTGTTCGGCGCCGGCACCCTGGGCCGCAAGATCCAGCGGGTCCTGGAGGGATCCCGGTTCACCGTCCGGGCCTTTTCCGACAACGATCCGGCCAAGTGGGGCACGGAGATCGGCGGGCTTCCCGTGCTCTCCCCGCAGGAGGCCTGCGCCCGCCATGGCCTGGATGCCTGTTTCGTGGTCTCCATATGGCGCGCCGAGGGCTCGCCCCACCGCTTCCCCGAGACCGAGGCGAAGCTGCGCTCCCTGGGGGCGCGGCAGGTGGCCCATTTCTGCCATCTGGCCTGCGCCCATCCCGATGGGCTGGTTCCGCACTACGCCATGGACCTGCCGGCGCGGGTGCGGTCGGCCCGGGACCAGGTGCTGGGGGCCCTGGAGCTGTTCCCGGAGCCCCGCTCCCGGGAGATCTTCCTCCGCCATGCCCTGTGGCGGCTGACCCTCGACTTCAACCTGCTGCCCGCCACAGATCCCGAGGAGATCTACTTCCCCGAAGGCCTGTTCCGCTGCGGCGATGGCGAGACCCTAGTGGACGCCGGGGCCTTCGACGGCGACACCTGCCAGCGCATGCTGGAGGTGTGGGGCCCCCGCGCCCGCCGCATCCACGCCTTCGAACCCGACCCCGCCAGCGCCGGGAGGTTCCGGGCCTGGCTGGAGCGCACCCCGCACCGGGACCGGATCACCTTCCACCCGGTGGCCCTGGGCGACCGGGCCGGCACCGTGGCCTTCCAGGGCACGGGAACCCTGAACGCCACGCCCTCGGCCTCGGGCGGGACCCAGGTCCCATGCCTGCGCCTGGACGAGCTGCTCCGGGACGATCCCCCGGACTACATCAAGATGGACATCGAAGGGGCGGAACCGGAGGCCCTGCGGGGCGCCGAAGGCCTGATCCGCCGGGGTCCCCGCCTGGCCATCTGCCTCTACCACCGGCAGGATCATCTCTGGACGGTGCCCAACCTGCTCCAGGCCTGGATGCCCGGCCACACCTTCCACCTCCGCTACCATGGGACCGATGCCTGGGAGCTGGTGCTCTACTCGGTTCCGCCCGGATCCTGACCCCTTGGAAGGAACTCCCATGACCGTGCCCGCAGCCGTTCCAAGAACCTGTCCGGTATGCGCTGGCCCGGACCAGAGCCTCCTGCGCGACCACCGGCTCGCCCCCATTTCCGGGGTGAGCCTGCACGCCGGCTACCGGGTGGTGGCCTGCCCGGCCTGCGGCATGGTCTACGCGGACGGCATCCCCGCCCAGGCGGCGTTCGACCGCTACTACCAGGAGTGTTCCCGCTACGAGGACCCCACCCGCCGGGGACTGCCCAGCCCCGTGGACCAGCGCCGGTTCCAGGCCATCGCCGCCGAGCTCTGCGGCCAGCTTCCGGACCGGACCCTCTCCATCGCCGAGATCGGCAGCGCCACCGGAGGCCTCCTGGCGGAACTGGCCAGGCTCGGCTACACCCGGCTCCTGGGCGTAGATCCCTCGGCCCAGTGCGGCAGGAGCGCCCAGGAATGCCAGGGCGTGGCCGTGGCCCAGGGGACCATCTTCGATCCCATCGCCGGAGGCCCCCACGATCTGATGCTCGCCGTGGGTGTCATCGAGCACATCCGCGACCTGGACGCGGCCCTGGACAACCTCGGCGCCGCCCTGGCCCCGGGCGGCCTGCTCTACCTGGAGGTGCCCGACCTGGAAGGCTTCCACCGCACCAACGAGGCCCCGTTCCAGGAGTTCAGCACCGAGCACATCAACTTCTTCACCCGCGCGAGCCTGGAGAACCTCATGGCGCGCCTGGGCTTCGCGCCGGCCTTCGGCCACGTGGTGGACCGGATCCACAGCGGCGGCTCCTCCATGCAGGTGCTCGCCTTCGCCTTCCGCAAGGGCACCCCGGCGGCCTTCCGGCCCGACCTGGCGGGACCCGCCGCCGCCCTCGCCTACATCGCCCAGTGCGAGCGGCAGGCCGCCCCGGAGCGGGCCATGGCCGAGCAGCTGGCCCGGGCCGGCGCGCCCTTCGCCATCTGGGGCGCCGGAACCGTCGCCTGCCGCCTCCTGGCCACCACCGCGCTGCGGGAGGCCCCGGTGGCCGCCATCGTGGACTCCAACCCCCACCTGCAGGGCCGGACCCTGGGCGGGTTCAGCATCCATCCCCCCGTCTGGCTGCGGGGCTTCCAGGGCCCCATCCTGGTGGCGAGCCGGGGCTACGCCGCGGAGATCAAGCGCATGATCCGGGAGGACCTCCGGCTGGAGAACCCGATCCTGTCCATGGAATGATCAAGGCCAGAGCCGCTTCAGCGTGTCGGCGATGTGGTCCAGCATGGGCGGCGTGAGGCCGGGGTAGGTGCCCACCCAGAAGGTGTCGCGCATGACCCGGTCCGCCCCGGCCAAGGTCCCCGCCACCCGGTGGGCGATGCCCTGGTAGGCGGGCTGGCGCAGCAGGTTGCCGCCGAACAGCAGGCGGGTGCCGATGCGGGCCGCCTCCAGGGCCTGGATCACCTGGTTGCGGGTCAGGCCGCAGGTCTCCCGCAGGGTGATGGGGAAGCCGAACCAGCTGGGCGTGCCGCCGGGGGTCGCCTCGGGCAGGATCAGCTGCCCGGCGAGGGGCTCCAGCGCCTGGAGCAGATGGCTGAAATGGGCGTTGCGGCTCTGGATGAAGCCCGGCAGCTTCTGCAGCTGGGAGCAGCCCACGGCCGCCTGCATGTCGGTGAGCTTGAGGTTGTAGCCCAGGCGGCTGTAGGTGTACTTGTGGTCGTAGCCGAAGGGCAGCTCGCCCAGGCGCCACTGGAACCGCTTGCGGCAGGTGTTGTCGTGTCCGGGATCGCACCAGCAATCCCGGCCCCAGTCCCGGAAGGATTCCACCAGTTTCCTGAGCTGGGGGTCCGAGGTGAGCACCGCGCCGCCCTCGCCCATGGTGATGTGGTGGGCCGGATAGAAGCTCACCGTGGCCAGATCGCCGAAGGTGCCCACGGGCCGTCCCTGATAGAGGGCGCCCACGGCGTCGCAGCAGTCTTCCACCACCCAGAGGCGGTGGCGCCGGGCCACCTCCATCACCGTCCCCAGGTCGAAGGGGTTGCCCAGGGTGTGGGCCACCATGATCGCCCGGGTGCGCGGCCCCAAGGCCTGCTCCAGCCGGCTGGCGTCGAGGTTGTAGGTGGGGATGTGCACGTCCACGAACACCGGCACCAGCTGGTTCTGCAGGATCGGGTTGACGGTGGTGGGAAAGCCGGCGGCGCAGGTGATCACCTCGTCCCCGGGGCGCAGGGCCCGGTCCTTGAGGCTGGGGTCGGTGAGGGCGGTGAGGGCCAGCAGGTTGGCGGAGGAGCCCGAGTTCACCAGGCTGCAGCAGCGGGTGCCCATGAAGGCCGCGAAGTCCCGCTCGAACTGGGCGGCGAAGCGCCCGGTGGTGAGCCAGAAATCCAGGGAGGCGTCCACCAGGCTGCGCAGGTCCGCGCCGTCGAATACCTTGCCGCTCACCGGCACCGGGGTCTCACCCGGCACGAAGGGCTGCCCGGGCCAGTTGGCGGCGGTGTACTCCTCCACCAGGTCCAGGATCCGGGCGCGCAACTCGGCGGCGTTCACGCGTGGTCCCGCAGGAAGGTGCGGTACCAGGCCACCGTGGCCTCCAGGCCCTCCTCCAGCCCGTAGCGGGGCTCCCAGCCCAGCACCCGGGCGGCCTTGCCCGCGTCCAGGTACTGGTCCTTGATCTCGGCCCGGGCGCTGTCCAGGATCACCGGCTCCAGGTCGGAGCGGTCCATGGCCGCCAGCACCGCCCGGGTGATCTCCAGCACGGTGAGGGGGCGCTGGGGGCTGAAATTGAAGGCCTCGCCCCGCACCCCGGGGCGTCCCGCGGCTTCGGCCATGGCCATGTAGGCGTCCACCACGTCCTCCACGTAGACGTAGTCCCGGATGAAGCTGCCGTCGGAGCGCAGCACCGGGGCGCGGCCCTCCAGCACGCTGCGGATGGTGCCGGGCACGATCCGGCTCCAGTTCAGGTCGCCGCCGCCGTAGATGTTGCCGCACCGGGCCACCGCCAGGTTCATGCCGTAGCTGGCGGCGTAGGTGAGGGCCAGCAGGTCGGCGCAGCTCTTGGAGACGTCGTAGGGGTGGCGGCCGTTGGCGGGCATGGCCTCGGTGTAGGGCAGCACCTCGGAGGAGCCGTAGGCCTTGTCGCTGGAGGCGATGACCAGGCGCTCCACCAGGTCCCGGTGCACCCGGCAGGCCTCCAGCAGGTTGTAAGTGCCGCGGATGTTCGCCTCGAAGGTGGCCAGGGGGCTGATGAGCGCGGTGCCGACGATGGCCTGGGCGCCCAGGTGGAACACCGTGTCGATCTCGTGCTCGGCGATGGCCCGCACCAGGGCCGGGTAGTCCTCCAGGCGGCCGGAGACCACCGTGCAGCGCTGGATGTCGCCGCTGCGGATCAGCTCACTTTGCGGGTCCCAGTCCCGCACCAGGGCCACCACGTGGGCGCCGTCATCCAGCAGCCGCCGGCACAGCCAGGAGCCCACCAGCCCGGTGGCGCCGGTGACCAGGGCCCGGCGTTGCGCCCCGCTCACGGCCACACCTTCCAGGGCGCGCGCCCGCTCTGCCAGAGGGCCTCCAGCAGCTGCTTCTCGCGTAAGGTATCCATGGGCTGCCAGTAGCCCTCGTGGCGGTAGGCCATGAGCTGGCCTTCCGCGGTGAGCCGCTCCATGGGACCGTGCTCCCAGGGGGTCTGGTCCCCGTCGATGTAGTCCAGGACCTTGCGGTTCAGCACGAAGAAGCCGCCGTTGATCCAGCCCTCGCCCACCTGGGGCTTCTCCGCGAAGCTTGCCACCCGGTCACCTTTGAAAGTGATGCCGCCGAACCGGGCCGGGGGGCGCACCGCGGTCACCGTGGCCAGCTTGCCGTGCCGGCGGTGGAAGGCCAGAAGGGCGGTGATGTCCAGATCGGCCACGCCGTCGCCATAGGTCATCATGAATAATTCTTCATTTTCCAACCACTTGCGCAGTCGCAGCAGGCGCCCGCCGGTCTGGGTGTCCGGGCCGGTGTCGGCCAGGTGGACCTTCCACTTGGGGTGATGGCCGTCGTGGACGGTAGTGCCGCCGGTGGCCAGGTCCACCGTGAGGTCCATGGTCATGGCGTTGAACCGGAGGAAGTAGTCCTTCACCATCTCACCCCTGTAGCCCAGCGCCAGCACGAACTCGCTGACGCCGTGATGGGCGTATATGTTCATGATGTGCCAGAGGATGGGGTGGCCGCCGATCTCCACCATGGGCTTGGGCTTGACCACGGTCTCCTCGGAGAGTCTGGTGCCCAGGCCTCCTGCCAGGATGACGGTCTTGGGGAACGGGCTTGGGTTCATGTCGGAATCCACCTTTGCGCAACGGACTGGGGCAATAATTGTGCCTAGGGTTTTTATCGGCTTCAAACCCGCCGGCCGAAACTGCGTTCCAGTTCGCCGCGGGTCAGTTTCTTGATGACCGGGCGGCCGTGGGGGCAGGTGTGGGGCACCGCGCAGGCCATGAGGTCCTCGATGAGCTTCTGGGCAAGTTCTGCCGGAAGATGGTGATGCTTCTTGATGGCGGCCTTGCAGGACAGTTCGGCGTTGAGCTCACGGCGGAAGGCGTCCAGGTCCAGCCGGCCCTGGGTGTCCAGCCTGGCCAGGAAGTCCTCCAGCAGGGCCCGGGGATCGCGCTCCATGAGGAAATCCGGCATGCCGCGCACCACCAGGGCGTCCTCGCCGAAGGGCTCCAGCTCCAGCCCGGCCTGGATGAACTCGGCCAGGAACGGGCCCAGGCGGGCCAGGGCCTCGGGTCCCACCCGCACCACCTGGGGCGGCAGCAGGGGCTGCACGGCGGGCTGGTGGTGGCGCAGGAACAGCTGCTCGTAGAGGATCCGCTCGTGGGCCACATGCTGGTCCACGATCCAAAGTTCCGGCTCCTTCTCACCCTGGACTTCGGCCAGCAGGTAGGTGGCATCGAAGGACCCCAGGTAGCGCACGGTCTGGAACCCCTCCGCCACCCCGCGCTCCGCGGAGGGCTCCCAGGGGCGGTCGGCGCCGAAGGCGGCGGCCAAGGCCGGGAACGCGCCGCCGGCCTCCCGGGCCCACAGGTGGGGCTGGGCGGGGGCGGCGGGGGGCGGCGGGCGCAGGGGCTGGTCCAGCTCCAGTTCCAGGGGCCGGGGCGGCAGGTCCAGCACCGAGGGCAGTTCGCCCCGCATCTGGCTCCAGGCTTCGCGCAGGGCCCGGCTCACCCAGGGGAAGATGCGCTGGGGCTCGCGGAAGCGCACTTCGGCCTTGGTGGGGTGCACGTTCACGTCCACCGCCTCGGGCGGTATATCAAGGAACAGCAACGCGGCCGGGTAGGCGCCCTTGGGGAAGAAGCCCTCCCAGGCCTCGGCCAGGGCCGCCAGCAGCAGGCGGTCCCGCACCGCGCGGCCGTTGACGAACAGGTAGAGGTGGTTGCGGTCCCGGAAGCTCAGCTCCGGCGGTGACACATAGCCGTAGAGCGCCCAGGGCGGCTCCCCGGCCCGGAACGGCACCAGCCCGGCCATGCGCTCCCCCAGCAGCGGGCCCAGCCGGGCGCCGGCCTCGGCCACCGGCGGCAGCACCAGGGTGCCGCTGCGGTCCGAGGTGAGGGTCCAGTGCACCGAGGGGGTGGCCAGGGCCATGCGGGTCAGGACGCCCCACAGGTGGGCGTGCTCGGTCTCGGTGGTCTTGAGGAAGCGCTTGCGGGCCGGCACCTGGGCGAACAGGTCACGCACGGTGAGGGTGGTGCCCCGGGAGCGCGGCGCCGGCAGCACCTCCTTGATGATGCCGAACTCGCAACGCAGGCGGTGCCCGGAGCCGTCCCCCTCGGCGCTGCACAGGTCCAGGCGGGTCACCGAGGCGATGGACGGCAGCGCCTCGCCCCGGAAGCCGAAGGAGGCCAGGTGGGCCAGGTCGTCCGCGGTGCGCACCTTGCTGGTGGCGTGCCGCTCCAGGGCCAGGTAGAGGTCGTCCCGGCCCATGCCGCAGCCGTCGTCGGCCACCTCCAGCAGCCTCTTGCCGCCGTCCTCCCAGCGCACCTCCAGCCGCCCGGCCCCGGCGTCCAGGGCGTTCTCCACCAGTTCCTTGAGCACCGAGGCCGGCCGCTCCACCACCTCGCCGGCGGCGATCTGGTTGGCGACCTGGTCGGAGAGCACGCGGATCTTGGCCATGCCAACAGGTTAGCAGCCGTTGTGGAATAGCCTGTGCAGTTCAGGCTATTCCGCTACGGCTGCTTATACCGGGGCCGAAACGGCCTGTTCAGGTTAATTCTAGACAACGGCTTAGCGCCGTTAGAGGACCAGGTTCTTCAGGAAAGCCCGGATCAGGGCCTCGAAGGCCCCCGCGGCGGCGGCGCCGGCCTCCAGCACCTCCAGGTGGCTGAGCGGCTGGGGCAGCATGCCGGCGGCCATGTTGCAGAGGCAGGAGATGGCCGCGACCCGCAGGCCCTCTTGGCGGGCCACGATCACCTCGGGGACCGTGCTCATGCCCACGGCGTCGGCGCCCAGGACGCGGAAGGCCCGGATCTCAGCCGGGGTCTCGAAGCTGGGGCCGGGAACGGCCACGTACACCCCTTCCTGGAGGGTCTGCCCCAGGGCCGCGGCCGCCCCGTGCAGCTGCCGGCGCAGGTCAGGGTCGTAGGCGGCGGTCATGTCCGGGAACCGGGGTCCCGGTTCCAGGTTGGGCCCGGTGAGCGGATTGCCGCCCATGAGGTTGATGTGGTCGGTGAGCACCATCAGCTGGCCCACCCGGAACCCGGCGTTGACGGCCCCGGCGGCGTTGGTGTGCACCACGGCCCTGACCCCCAGGCGCCCGTAGAGCCGCATGGACCCGGTGACCAGGGCCATGGGGTGGCCTTCGTAGCCGTGGAACCGGCCGGCCTGGAGCACCACCCGGCGCCCCTCCAGTTCGCAAAAGATCAGCCGGCCCGTGTGCCCCGGCACCGTCTGCGCCGGGAAGCCCAGCTCGGTGAAGTCCAGGTGGAAGCCGGCGGCGGCTTCGGGGCAGGCGGCCAGGGCGCCCAGCCCGGAGCCCAGCACGATGGCCAATTCCGGCACGAACGGCGCCCGTTCCCGGATCCGGGCCAGGGCGGCGCCCAGGTCCGGCGGCAGGTCACTGGAGGGTGACGGTGACTTGCACATCGGGCTGCACGGCGGTGGGGCTGAGGATGCGGAAGCGGAAGTAGTGCCAGATCGGGTTGGTGTAGTCCGGGGGGTTGCCCAGGAGGGTGAAGGCGACCGGGGCCATGTTGCTGGCCGTGAACAGGAACGGGCCCTGGGGCTGGAGATAGGAAGCCGAGGGGGGCGTGATCGCCGGATCCACCACCACTTCGAGGATGGCGCCCGGGGGCAGGGTCGGGTTGGTGCTGATGCCCATGATGAAGGCACGGTCCAGGAACAGGGACAGCTTGGCGTAGGCGACCTCGCCCTGGGAGACGTTGGGATAGATGGTGGCCGGGCCGGTGTAAGCCGGGTTGGCCAGGGCCTGGTTGGGAACCGGCTGGGCGTTGGCCATGGACAGGGTGAAGCTGGGCAGGGTGGCCAGCAGGGGGCCGGGGGTCGGGTTGGTGGTGGAGTCCCAGTCGGCCGCGATGTAGGGCCAGGTCTGGGGGGTCTGGGGCCAGGAGATGTTGTACGGGGACAGCAGGGTCAGCAGGGTCAGATTCGGGAACAGCGGCGCGAGGTTCTCAGGCTGCCCGTCCTGGGCGTCCTGCAGGCGCCCCACCTGGGCGAAGATGCTGGAGGTGTCGATGGACTCGGTGACCGTGCCGTTGGCCCCCAGGTACTGGGTGTAGGGGTAGCTCAGGTCGAAGAGGGTGGCCATGACCGGGGGGTAGGTGAGCCCGGTGGGGTTCCCGGTGCTCCAGGGGTAGCTCCAGGTGGCATAGTTGCCCGGGGGGGTGATGTAGTTGCCCACCAGGGACAGTTGCCAGGCCACGGCGGCCAGGGTCCCGGGGGAGCCGATGCCCGGCTGGGCCGGGATGACCCGGATGTCCCGGGGCGTCAGCGGGGTGGACGAGGTGATATCGGTCAGGAAGGGCGTGGTCAGCAGGGTGGCGGCCATGGCGTCGGCCATGCCGTCCACCACCGCCAGGTCCGGCGCCTCGCTGAGGGTGCTGCTCTGGCCGGTGGGGAAGAGGCTGGTCTTGCCCTGGCCGAACAGGAAGTTGCGGGCCAGCATGGGGAAGATCACCCCCTGGTCCCAGCCGTCGTCCACGACCGGGCCTCCGGCCAGGGTCGCGAAGTAGTGGAACTTGGTGCCGTCCCAGGCCAGCGGGGTCAGGGAGGGGTTGTAGACGACGTAGGAGCGGACGGGGGACTCGGTGCGGCCCGGATAGTAGTGCAGGTCCAGCGCGCCGCCGGCCACCTGGGAGGGCGTGGGGTCCCCGTACCAGAATGAGAACAGGTAGGCGCTGTCGAGGATGCCGAGCACCTCGCTGCCCAGGCTCACGCTGCCGGTGGGGGGGGCCTGGGCCAGGGGATAAGCGGGATTGGTGCCCGGCACGTACCAGTTGGGCACGGTGATCTGCCAGTTGTCAGTGGAGCCCAGAATGATGTTCAGCGGCGAGATGCTCGCCGAGATCACGGCTACGTTGGACTGGCCGCTCGCGGGAAAGGGCTGGGTGGGGTCCGAGGCGACCGGGCTGGTCACCACCGTGCCGCCCACGTCCTCCCGGAACACGTAGATGGGCCGCTGCGGCTCCGGCACCGTGCTGGAGAGGCCGTTGGCGTCGGCGATCACCTGGACGATGGACTGGTGGCCCGTGGCCTGCTGGAAGACGCTGTCGACCTCCACGAAGGTGGCGTAGCCCCCGTAGACCGAGTTGGTGAAGGAGTAGTAGCCGTTGATGTCGGTCGAGGTGGTGGCGGCCATGTGCCAGACCTGGATCGATTTGCCGTTCTGGTCGACGTCGTAGTCCAGCTGGAACGCGCGCACGACCACGCCCCGGGCCGGGTAGGTGACGGGAGTCGCGCCCAGCCCGGTGGGTTGACCCGCGGCGTTGTACAGCACCGGCGTCCGGTTGAAGGTGATATAGCCGGAAAGCGAGACGGTGCCCGTCGCCGCCCCGGCCCCGTGGTGGCAACCGTCGCTGAGCCCCAGGAGCCCCGCCATGAAAATCATCGCTGCGCACAGGCGCAGCCAGGAAGGAAATGCCATGCTCACCTCAAAACCCACGAAAAGCCTAGCCTAACATGGGTCCACCCAAATGGCTCCTGGGTGTTACCGCTGGTCGGAGGGAGGGGTGGCCACCAGGTTCTGGGCCACCATGTCCGCGGGGATCTCTTCCATATCGTTCATCCTGGGCAGCGGATTCTGGGGAATACCGTCCAGGCGCAGCTCGAAATGCAGGTGCGGCCCGGTGGCGTTGCCGGTGCGGCCCACCTCGGCGATCTTCTGGCCCCGGCGGACGATCTCGCCCACGGTGACGAAATTCTTGTTGCAGTGGGCATAGAGGGTCACGACACCGTTGCCGTGGTCGACCGCCACGTAGTTGCCGTACTCCTTCTGCCGTCCGGCCGCAGCCACCTGGCCGTCCATGGCCGCGAAGATGTCGGTGCCCTTGGGCGCGCTGAGGTCCACGCCCTTGTGGGTGCCCAGGAAGCGCCGGGTGACCCGCCGGCTGCGGGCGCTGGTCCTGATCCTCACCACCCGGGTGCGCATCCTCGGGCCCCAGGCGGAGCTGATGGTGCGGGTCTGCACCGGCCACAGCAGATCGATGTTGCCGCGGTCCGCGGGGGTGAACTCGGTGGGGGCGGCGGCGAGGGCGGGCACCTCGACCAGTTCGTCCGGCTCATCCTCCGCGGGCAGCACCTGGCGCATGCCGGCCAGGGACGGGGTGGAGGCGGAAGGTTCGGCGGAACTCCGGTTCGGATTGGCCACCGCGGCCGGGGCCGGGGCCAGGCCTTCCGCCGGCAGGATGCGCTCCAGGTGGACCAGGGTGGCGGGCCCCAGGGCCGGGGTGCCGGGCAGGGGCGCCACCGCCTGCGGGTTCCTCCCGTGGGCGTGGAACTGCACCGGTCCGGGCTTCCTCGGGGGGAGGGCGGCCCGTTTTTCCTCACCCACCCTGAGGGGGGTGCCCGCGGGCAGCCGGGCGAGGTTGATCCTGGGATTGAGCGATTTAAGTTCCTTGAGGGAAATCCCGTTGTCCTGGGCGATCCGCATGGCGGTCTCCCCTTTGCGGACCCTGTGGATGGAACTGTGGGGACGGTGGGGACGGTGGGAAGCCTGGAGATTCCCGGTCATGCCGGAGATGACGATGGCAAGGGCTAAAAAGGTCGTGCGCATGGGATCTCCTCATGCGGGAAACTGCATGGTTCATGGATGCCTAAATAACCTCCTGGGGCATTCCCCGTGGCGGACATAGCAGGACCCATGATGCTATCCCAAGAACCCTTGTTGGATCAAACAAAAATGTAAATCGTGAAGTCTATCGGATTATTTCCAAGGACAGTCGGCCCAGGCCTGGGTCACCAGCCCGCGCCGGCCGCCTTCCTTCAGCAGGAGGCGCACCGGGCCGAGTTCCATTTCGTGGCTGACCGCCTTGAGCATGTCATAAAGCACCAGGAGTCCCAGGCTTACCCCAGTCAAGGCTTCCATCTCCACCCCGGTGCGGCCCTCCACGGACACCTCCACCCGCAGCCAGGCCCGGCGCCCGGCGGCATCCCAGTGGTGGTCCACCGTGACGGCGTCCAGGGACAGCGGGTGGGCGAGCGGAATCAGGTCGCCGGCGCGCTTGGCGCCGCCCACAGCGCCGATCCGGGCGGTGTTCCAGGGGTCGCCCTTGGGGCCCCCGCCCGCTTCCAGGGCCGCGGCGCACGCCTCGCCCAGGATCAGGCAGCCGGCCGCCACCGCCCGGCGCCGGGTGACGGCCTTGGCGGAAACGTCCACCATCCGGGGGCGGCCTTCGGGATCCAGGTGGGTCAGGCTCATGGGCGGCTCCAGGCCAGGAGGATGTCGCGCAGGGCGGCGGTGTCGGGGGCGTAGGCACGGGGCCCATAGGCGGCCATGGCCGACTGGCTGGAGAAGCCATGGCCCACCGCCACGCTGGGAACCCCCGCCCGCTGCGCCATGTCCAGATCGTAGGGGGTGTCCCCCACCATCACCGCGTCCCCGGGCGCCAGGCCGTGGGCCTGGAGGCAGAGGCGCAGGCTCTCGGGATCGGGCTTTCCGGCCTGGACTTCGTCGGGGGTCACCATGGGGTCGAAATAGCCCTCCCAGCCCAGGACTTTCAACTGCCGACGGAGCGGTTCGCCGCGCTTGGAAGAGGCGATGGCCATGGGCATGCCGATCCCCCTGAGCTCCTCCAGGAGCTCGCTCACGCCGGCGAAGCCCTTGAGCAGGTGGTCGTGCTCGGTGTGCTTGAAGCTCCGGTAGGCCCGGGTCACCTGATCCAGGCCCACCCCCAGTGGGCCGAAAGTGCGCCGGATGCCCTCCTCCACCGGAAGGCCGACACACTCCAGCCATTGCGCCTTCAGACCGGGATCCAGGCCCAGGATCTCGAGGGTATGGTCCATGCCCGCCTCGATGATCGGCCGGGTGTCAGCCAGGGTGCCGTCAAAATCCCAAATAATGAGCTTCATCGCCGCGCCAGTCATGGAACAACCTTACCCTCCGAACCGGCCGGGTTGCAGCTTAAACTCTTACTGCAACCTTGGGGAGTCGAGATGGATCGTTTCGGGAGTTCCAAACTGCGCATGGTCTGGGCCGGCATCTGCCTTCTGCTGGCCGGCCTGGTGCTGGCCAGCGTCCAGCTCGGCGAGGGCGGCACCCAGCTCATGGTGTTCGGAGCCGGGATCCCGCTGGGCTTCGAGGACCCCAAGCCCTACGTCATCCAGAACCTGGGCCGGTTCATCTACAGCGTGGTGCCGGCCGTGATCCTCCTGGGCGGCTTCATCCCCCTGGGCGAATGGCTGGCGGCGGGAGGGCGGGGCGAGCGCTACCAGGGGCTGGTGGCCGGCACCGCCCTCGCCTTCATCCACGGCCTGTTCCTGGGCCAGCTCCTGCTGCTGCCGGTCCTCGCCGCCAGCTACCGGCTCCTGGGCAACCCGTTCGCGCCGCAGATCATGCTGGCCGACATGAACGCCGTGGTGCTCGGGCTACAGCTGCTGCTGTGGGCCGCCGCCCTAGGCCTGCTGCTCAGGTCCAACCGCGGGCTGGCCGTGCTGCTGGCCTACGGGCTGGCCGAAGTGGGACGGATCATGGCCTGGGGCGGCGAGTTCCTGGGCGACCTGGACGTGCCCAAGGGAATCGTCAAGACCATGGCCATGCTCGGCAAGGCCCTCCCCAGCGGCCAGCTGCCCTCGGATCCCCTGGCCTGGACGGCCCTGCCCCTGAGCCTGGGCGTCCCGCTGGTCCTGGCCGCCCTCCTGCTGCTGCTCCCGGCCAAGGCCGCCAAGCGGAGCCGGGCTTGAAACCAGCCCGGATCCTCCTGCTGGGAGCCTGCCTGGGCCTCCTGGCCCAGCAGCCCCCCGCCCCTGCCCCGGCCAGGCCGGACCCGGCCCAGGTCAAGCGCCGCCTGGACGAGGTCCAGGCCCGGCTGGCCACCGTGGACGCGCAGGTGGAGGACCTGAAGAAGCGCCGCAAGGGCGTCCTGGTCGAGCTCCAGGCCACCCTGCTGGACGCCGACCGCATGCGCGCCCAGGCGGAAGCCGCCCGGCTGAAGCGCGACCAGGCCCAGGGGGAGGTGGCGGCCATCACCGCCCGGAAGCAGGAGATCCTGGCGGAAATCGCCACCCTCCGCGGCGAACTGCGAAAGCAGGTGCGGTGGATGCAGGCCAAGGGGCCGCTGGGCGACCTGAGCTTCCTCTCCGGCCTGTCCAGCTTCGAGGAGTTCGTGGTGGACGGCCGCTACCAAGCCTACCTGAGGAACCAGGAGCGCAGGCGGCTGGACCAGATCCAGACCCTGCAGAGCGACCTGGCCAGGCGCGAGCAGGATCTGCAGGCGGCCATGCAGCGCCTGACCGCGGACGAGCAGCTCTCCACCCAGGCCCAGGCCAGCCTCCAGCAGCACGAGGAGCGCCTGCAGCAATTCCTGGACGGCCTCAAGCAGGACGAGAGCCGGCAGAAGGAAATCCAGGCCGAGCTGGCCGAGGAGGCGCTGCAGCTCGAGCGGATGCTCACCCAGCTCCTGGGCAGGCCCAGGGGCGACGCCTACGAGGCGTCCAGCGCCTTCGCCGCCCTGCACGGGGAGCTGCCCCAGCCCACTCCGGGCACCCTGGTCCAGGGCTTCGGCGAGCACCTGCACCCCCTGTTCAAGACCAAGACCATGCAGAGCGGCCTGCTCATCACCGCGGACCAGGGCGCCCCGGTGCAGGCCGTGGCCGACGGCAAGGTGGTCTACGCCGATCTCTACCAGAGTTTCGGGCCCATGGTGATCCTGGACCACGGCGGCGGCTATTTCAGCCTGTACACCCACCTGGAGGCCCTGTCGGTGGCCAAGGGCCAGATCCTCAAGCAGGGCGAGCCGGTGGGCTCCGTGGGCGCGACCTTGGACGGCCCCCGCCTGGGCTTCGAGATCCGCCACCTCACCCAGCCCCAGGACCCCAACAAGTGGCTGAAGGTGCACTACAGATAGTCTAGCCGGCCTTCGCCCCGCCCCGGCGCAGCGCCCGGCCCAGGCCCAGGGGGCCGGCGACGGTGGTGAGCAGCAGGGCGCCCACGATCCCGGCCTGGATCCCGGCGGAGAACAGCGGCTGGCCGTCGAGCTGAAGCTGGCTGCCGGCCGCCACGAAGATGAGACCCACCTCTCCCCGGGGGACCATGCCCCAGCCCACCAGCTCCCACCTCAGGTCCCGCCCCGCGGCGAGCCCTGACGCCAGCTTGCCGGCGATGCCCAGGATGGTGAGCGCCAGGGTGAAGCCCAGGATGCGCAGGTCGAGCAGGGCGCCGGGGTCGATGCCCGCCCCCATGAGCACGAAGAACAGGGGCGAGAGCACCACCACCAGGGGCTGCACCAGCTGCTCCAGGCGGCAGAGTTCCCGCTCCTCGAGGATCTGGACGTGGGCCGGTTCCAGGATGAGGCCGGCGGCGTAGGCGCCGACGATGACCGCCAGCCCGGCCAGGTGGCCCAGCCAGGCCAGGAAGAAGGCGAAGGCCAGGGCCACCGGGAGCAGGATCTGCTGGCTGCGGAAACGGTTGGCCAGACGGAACAGGTGCGGGGTGACCCGCCGGCCCAGGGTGAGGGCCACCGCCAGGAAGCCCAGGGCCAGGGCCAGGCTTCCGGCCAGTCGGCCCCAGCCCATGGCGGCGCCGCCGCCCTGGGCGGCCACCGCGCCGGAGATGCCTCCCAGCACCAGCAGGCCCATGACATCGTCGATCACCGCGGCCCCGACGATGACCCGCCCCTCCCGGGACTTGGCCGCGCCGTATTGCCGGAGCACCTGGGCGGAGATGCCGATGGAGGTGGCGGAAAGGCAGGCGCCGATGAACAGGTCCGCCAGCAGCGGGGTGCCCCCGGGCAGCAGCAGGAAGGCAGCCAGCAGCCCCGCGGCCATGGGCGCGGCCACCCCCAGCAGGGCCACCCGGAAGGCGGACAGGCCCACGCGCACCATCTGCGGCACGGTGGATTCCAGACCCACCGCGAACATCAGCACCACGATCCCCAGGTTGCCCAGGAGCACCAGCCGCGGGTCGCCGGCCACCGCGGGGAACCAGGGATAGTGGCGGGCCAGGGCCCCCAGCGCCATTCCGGCCGCCAGCTCGCCGGCCACCGCCGGAAAATTCAGCCGGAGCGCCAGCTCGCCGCCCAGCTTGGCCACCAGCCACAGCAGGGCCAGCAGGGCCAGGGTGGCGCCCATGGGCTCGGAACTGAAGGCAGCGGCCAACAAACGGACTCCTTGTGTGAAAAATCAATTGATTCCCAGAACCCCGCGGGCCATCAGAATACCTGTATGTTCATCCACCCGAGCCCAATTTGGCATCTCCCCTGGCCGTGGTCCGACTGGCTTCCCGTGCCCCTCTTCGCCCTGTGGGTCCTGGAGGCCTGGGTCACCCGGGCCAGGCTCCGGGATCTCCCCGGGCTGCCCGGGACCGCCGGGACCGCGCCGCTGCCGCCGGTGACGCTCTGCATCCCTGCCCGGAACGAGGAGCGGGAACTGGGCCCGGCCCTGGATTCCTGGCTGGCCCAGGACTACCCGGACCTGCGCATCGTGGTGGTGGACGACGGGTCCACCGACCGGACCCCGGCCATCCTCGCCCAGCGGGCCGGAACCCATCCGGGCCGGCTGCGGGTGCTGCGCAACGACCGGCTTCCCCGGGGCTGGCTGGGCAAGAACCACGCCCTGGATCTCGCGTCCCGTCAGCCGGAAGCGCTGGCGGCGGACTGGCTGCTGTTCGCCGACGCCGATGCCCTGGCCGCCCCGGATCTGCTGCGCCTGGCCTTCGCCTTCCTGGAGGAGCACCCCGCGGACCTCTTCACCCTGCTTCCGGCGCTCGACACCGGGGCCTGGGTGGAGCGCCTGTACTTGCCGGTGGCGAACATGTTCTTCCTCTGGCTGGTGCCGCCGCTGCGGGTGGCCGATCCCCATAGCCGGTGCTGCTGCGGGGTGGGCAGCTTCATCCTTGTGCGGCGCGTGGCCTACGACGCCGTGGGCGGACATGCGGGCGCGCCCATGGAAGCCGTGGACGACATGATGCTCGCCCACCGGGTCAAGGCCGCAGGCTACGGCAACCGAGTGGCCCTGGGCGGCCCGGGCCTGCACATCCGGATGTACCACGGCTGCTGGAGCATCATCCAGGGCAGCCGCAAGAACCTGCTGTCCTTCCCCTACTTCTTTCCCCTGGCCCCCGTCCTGGCGGCGTTGATCCTGCTGGGGACCCTGGGCTGCGTCCTGGTGGCCATGACCGGGCACCCCGGGCTGGGCCTCCTGCTCTGGCTGCTGGTGCCGCCCCTGCTGGCCGAGGTCGACCAGCGCTACACCGGCCGCGCCGTGGATCCGGCCTGGGCCCTGTGGCCGCTCAGCGGCGTGCTGGTGGCCGCGGCGATCCTGCTGGCCTTCGGCGACCGGGTGCGCGGGGTCAACCACTGGCGGGGCAGGGACGTGAAGCTTTAGCAGCCGTCGAACAGCTTGAGGGTCTCGTCCAGTTTGCGCAGCACCGACAGGATCCTGAACGGCTCCACCGGCACGTAGTCCACCGCGCCCGCGGCCATGGCCCGGTTGCGCTTGAGGTCCACGTCCTCGTCGGTGCCGGCGAGCAGGACCGGGAGCGGGCACTTCTCATGCTCCACCACCTGCCGGGACAGTTCCAGCGGGCTGACCAGGCGGAGGTGGTTGTGGATGACGATCATCCTCGCCTTGCCCCAGCCTTCCGCGCCTTCCTGGGGGAGGAGGAAGGACTTCAGGCTGCCCTTGATGTAGTCCAGGCTGAGGATCCCGAACTTCCGGCCCAGGCCCTCGGCCATGCGCCGGGCGAAATCCTCGCGTTCGGTCAGGATGAGGATGGCGGGATCCCGGTCCACCCAGACCCGCACCTGGGGCAGCGCCACGCCCTGGGCATCCTTCTGGGCCTGGCGGCCGCCGCCGGATTCGAAGCTCTCCCGGTCCCGCTGGGCCTGGAGCCGCTCCTGCCCGTCCAGCCAGTTCCGGTACTGGTCCAGGGCGGTGCGCTCCACCCGCTCGGTGAACTGCATGCCCACGTAGTCCGCGCCGAAATAGGCGACCCGGGCATGGGTGGTGATGCGCAGGTTGTCCTCCAGGGCCAGGTCCAGGATGGACTCCTCCCCCACCCGGAGCACCTCCTGGATCTTCCGGGTGGAATCCTGCATGACCATCTCGAACCCGTCGCGGCCCAGGCCCTTGATCTGCCCGTCCAGGAGCGCGGTGCGGCTGTTGGTGAAGGTCACCTTCGGGGCGGTGTCCGGGGTGAACTGCGCCAGCCGGAACTCGTCCGCCCGCCTCAGCACCCGGGGCACGGAGAAGCCGGCGCAGCGGATCCCCTCCCACTCCGCGGAGCCCTTGAAGACCACCACCGATTCGTACTTGAAGCTCCGGTCCTCGAAGCTCAGGGTGACCTTTTCGTCGGCGGCCAGGCCCCAGGACACCAGCTCCGGGACCGGCATGGAGACCAGGATGCGCTCAGCCTCCTGGGCCAGGATCTGGAACGGCGAACCCAGGTCCCGCACGGCCAGGGACACCTTCATCCCCGCCAGGCACAGGCGCTGGAGGATGATCCGGATGTTGAGGTCGTCTTCGACGATGCGAGGTTCGGGCGACATGGGTTCCTGCGTATGGCTTCAGTCTACTAGAGGGCGGGCACCGGCGGCGGGAGCCAGCGCAGAAGGGCGTCCTTCAGGTCGAGGATGGCGATGGGCTTGGCCAGGTAGTCGTCCATGCCGGCCTCCAGGCAGCGTTCCCGGTCCCCGGCCATGGCGTTGGCGGTCATCGCCAGGATCGGCACCCGTCGGGAACCCTCCCGTTCCCGGATCAGGCGGGTGGCCTCGAAGCCGTCCATCTCCGGCATCTGGCAATCCATGAGGATGAGGTCGAAGGGCCGGGCCAGGGCCGCCGCGCTGGCCTCCAGGCCGTTGCAGGCCAGTTCGGGGGTCAAGCCCAGCTTCCTGAGGATCGCCATCGCCACCCGCTGG
>Ga0302320_10007376_pt1 | contig 24222 bp, 21 predicted proteins | sample Bog_T0_3_FD_202130 | JGI IMG/M metagenome (GOLD analysis project Ga0302320, IMG submission 202130) | Peat permafrost microbial communities from Stordalen Mire near Abisko, Sweden - Bog_T0_3 | ecosystem: Environmental > Terrestrial > Soil > Wetlands > Peat | place: Sweden: Abisko, Stordalen Mire...
GTCCGGTGAGATGGGCTGAAGCTAGCTGAGTGGATGGAAGAGTTCGCGGGTGCGGGATTCGACGATGGCATCGATGCCACCTTCGATGTAGCGAGCGAAGTGCGGCGAGGTCCTGTGAACGTCGAGCGCGGCCTTGTCAGCATAGCTTTCATAGAAAGCGAAGTTGCGCGGATTATCGATGGACTGGTGCGCTACATACTGAATGCATCCAGGTTCTTTGCGGGTCTCGGCGACCATTTGCACGAGGAGGCGTTTACATTCTTCCTCGGTGCCGGGCTTCATGGTCATGTGAACGATCAGTACGATCATGCTTTCTCCTTGAGGAGAGCCGCAAACTCATCGACGAAGATGGTGTGGTCGCGGTCTGGGCCGGTTGAGACCATTCCGATAGTGGCGTCGGATTCCTTCTGAATGAAGCGAAGATAGTCCTGCGCTTTCTTCGGGAGTTTATCGTGTTCGGTAGTGCCAAAGGTTTCCTGTTGCCAGCCGGGCAGGATGGTGGTGATGGGCTCGATTTTGCGATAGCCAGAGTCTTGAGCGGGGATTTCTTCGATCACTTTGCCGTCGATCTTATAGCCGACTACGACGGGGATTTCGGCGAGTTCGTCGAGCACGTCGAGTTTGGTGACGACGAGCCATCCGGTGCCGTTGATCATGTTGGAGTAGCGTAGCAGGGGCAGATCGATCCAACCGCAGCGGCGGGGGCGTCCGGTGACAGCACCGTATTCATTGCCCTTCTTGCGCACGACTTCGCCGAGTTCGCCGGGGATTTCCGAAGGGAACGGGCCTTCTCCGACGCGGGTGCAATAAGCCTTGGTGACCCCGATAACGGATGAGATGGACGTGGGTGGGACGCCCGTTCCGATGGATGCTCCGCCCGAGGTTGCGCTGGAGGAGGTTACAAACGGATAGGTGCCGTGGTCGATATCGAGCATGGTGCCCTGCGCGCCTTCAAACATGACACTTTTGCCGGCCTTGATGGCGCGGTTGAGAAGCAGTGCAGTGTCGGCGACGAAGGGCGCGATTCGGTCGGCGATGGTGGCGTACTGCTCGTACATTTCATCGGGATCGATGGCCTCACCGTTGAAGAGAGCGTGCGCGATGGCGTTCTTTTCGTGGCAGGCATTCTGGATGTGCTTCTTGAGCAGTGCTTTATCGAGTAGGTCGGCAACGCGAAGTCCGCGGCGGGACATTTTGTCTTCATAGGCGGGGCCGATGCCACGCGAGGTGGTTCCGATTTTGACGCGGCCGGGAGCGTTCTCCGCACCGAGCTCAATCATGCGGTGATAGGGCAGAATGACGTGGGCGCGGTTGCTGATGAAGAGATTGGCGGCAGAGCCCTTGTCTCCTGGGCCTGCAACCTCAAGACCCGCGTTGCGCAGGGTAGTGACTTCTTTCATCAGGGCGAATGGATCAAGAACGACGCCATTGCCAATAACGGCCTGCGACTCCTGGCGGAGGATTCCACAGGGGATGAGTTGGAGCACGAACTTCTTGCCGGAGATGGTGACGGTGTGGCCGGCGTTGTGTCCTCCAGCGTAGCGTGCTACAACCTCGAAATTATCGGAGAGCACGTCAACAATCTTGCCTTTGCCCTCATCGCCCCACTGGGCTCCGAGAACCACCGCGGTCTTAGCTTTGGTCACTCTTGTCTCCAAACACACGCAGCCGGGGCTGCGTCAAATTCGTACACAGACATACGATTGAAAGTCTCAGGCGGAAGAGCCGGGGGAATCCTGATCAGGCTGCGTACAACAAATTTTAACTGTTATCGGGGTGGAGAGCAAAGAGGGCGGTGCAAAAGTGGGCAGTGCGGCGGGACGGGTTTACACTTTTCCAATGCCCGAGCTGCCTGAGGTGGAGACAATTGCGCGCGGCCTGCACAAAAGACTAGCAGGAGACCGGATCGACGAGGTTTGGATTGGGGATAAGAGCAACCTGCTGAAGTCTCCAGCGGGGGAGATTGCGCGGGTGCTGCGGGGGGCGCTGATTATTGGTTTTCGGCGAGTGGGAAAGCACATCGTTTGCGACCTGAAGAGCACGAAGGGAGCGGCGCAGTGGGTGATCCATCTTGGGATGACGGGGAGGTGTCTGGTTTGTGACCCGGAGGTGGAGCACGCAAAACATACCCATCTGATTGCGACGCTGGAATCAGGGCGCGAGCTACGATTTGTAGATCCGCGAAGGTTTGGCAAGCTTCAGGTTCTGGAAGGCGAGTGCTTTGAGGCAGCAGGCGCGGAGCCGATTGCGGCTGATCGCGGGGAGTTCATGAAGCTGTTTAAAGGACGCAAGACTCCGATCAAAAGCGCGCTGCTGAATCAAAGGCTGCTGAGCGGGATTGGAAATATTTATGCGGACGAGAGTTTGTTCCGGGCAGGAGTGCGTCCACGAAGGCGGGCAGCATCACTGACGCAGGCAGAGCTGATGTGTTTGTATGACGCGATTCAGCAGGTGCTGGAGGAGGCAATTGAAGCGGGCGGTTCGTCAGTATCGAATTATGTTGATTCGAGCGGGAATGAGGGATTCTTTCAGCTTCAGCACCGGGTGTATCAGAGAACGGACGAGCCCTGCCTGGTGTGTGGCACGAGCATCAAACGGCTGGTGATTGCTGGACGCAGCAGTCATTATTGTCCGCATTGCCAGCGGTAAGAGTGTGCGCTTGGGATTCAGAGAGGAATGTTGAACGATGGCTAAATATGCGGTTGGAGTGGACCTGGGCGGCACGAATCTGCGTATAGCCGCCGTGGATGACGGCGGCAAAATGCTGTCAAAGATCACACTTGAAACCGATGTTCGGCGTGGCCGCGAGTTTGTGGTGGAGGAACTGGTGCGCTCGGTGGTCCAGATGCGAGATAAATTTCGGGAGGCCGAGCTGTACGGGATTGGCGTGGGCGTTCCGGGACTGATCGACAGCGAGACGGGACGGCTGGTGGAGTCTCCGAACCTGCCGGGGTGGAGCGACTACGACGTGAAGGGCGACATTGAGCGGCGGCTGGGTACGACGGTGATTCTGGAGAATGACGCGAACGCGGCGGCAATCGGCGAGCACTGGCTGGGCGCGGGACGAGGCTGGGACAGCATGTGCATGTACACGCTGGGAACGGGCGTGGGTGGTGGACTGATTCTGGGTGGAAAGTTGTGGCGGGGGTGGAACGGTATGGCCGCAGAGCTGGGACACTGCAACGTGGAGCCAGCGGGACACCCGTGCAATTGCGGAAGCTGGGGGTGCCTGGAGCAATACGCATCGGCAACGGCGGTGGTGAGGCTGGCTCGGGAGAAGATAGCCGCGGGGGCGACGGGGTTGAGCAAAGTTGCGTCGGAAGAGTTGAATTCGCGAGCGGTGTATGAGTGCGCGATGAGCGGCGACGCGGCGGCGAAAAGCGTTTTTGAGCACGTGGGACGGGCGCTGGGACTGGCGATTGCCAGCATGGTGAACGCGATGAATATTCCGGTACACGTGATTGGCGGAGGGGTTTCGAGCGCGTGGGATGCGTTCGCTCCGGCGCTGTTTGACGAGTTGCGGAAGCGCTCTTACATTTACGCGAACACCACGGCAGAGGATGGGAGTGGGCGCGGCGGACGTAAGAGGCCGACGCTGATTACGCGGGCTACGTTGGGCGGCGATGGCGGATTGTATGGAGCAGCGCGACTGCCGATGGTGGAGAGCAAGATACCTTAGCCCGCGTGGGCTCCTTTGGTGGCAATTTTGAGGGCCTCGACGAATTTGCGATTCTCGTCGGGTGTGCCGATGGTGATGCGAATGGCGGTGCGCGCGCCCCAGCTTCCGTTGAGAGGACGGACAATGATGCCGTTCATCTGGAGACGGCGGGCGAGAGCGGAGGCGTCTTCTCCGGTTTCAATGTAGAGGAAGTTGGCCCAGCTCTCCACCGGGGTGTAACCGAGTTCGCGGAGCTGGCGGGTGAGCGTGGCAAGCTGCGCGGAGTTGTTGCGCATGGATTTCTCATAATGCTCGCGGTCATCGAGGGCGGCGAGAGCTGCGGTTTCGGCGGGTCCGCTAACAATGAATGCGGTTTTAAGGCGGGAAAGGTAGCTGATGAGTTCGGCTGGACCCATGCCGTAACCAACGCGGAGGGCGGCGAGTCCGTGGGCCTTTGAGAAGGTTCGCAGAACGACGACACTGCGCTCCTGGCGGACGTAGTCGATGGCGTGCGAGTAGTCAACGCCACGCTCGCGAGCAAGCCACTGGGCGTAATCGTAGTAGGCTTCATCAAGGGCGACGATGACCTTCTCGGGGAGATGGTCTAGGAAGCGGTCCATTTGTTTGGCAGGGATGATGGTTCCGGTGGGATTGTTGGGATTGGCGATGAAGACGAGACGCGTATCGGAGTCGATGGCGTCAGAGATGGCGTCGAGATCGAAGCCATCATCGTGCGTGGGAACCTGGCGCAACTCAGCTCCGGCGGAACGGGTGGCGATGGGATAGACGATGAAGGAGCGCTCGCTGGTGACGGCGTTGAGGCCGGGCGAGAGAAGAGTGCGGGCTAGGATATCCAACAGATTCGTGGAACCGGCGGTGACAATGAGCTGGTTGGGCGAGATGCCGTGATGGGCGGCGAGACGCTCACGCAAGACGACCATGTCATTGTCGGGATAAAGGTGGACGGACTTTGACGCGGCGTCCAGGGCCCGGATTGCAAGCGGAGAAGGACCAAAAGGATTTTCGTTGGAGCCGAGCTTGATCATCTTGACGCCGAACTCAGCCTCTGCCTGCTGAATCGGCTTGCCTGGTATGTAGGAGGCCAGAGCGCGAACACGCTCTGGCACCATCTCCGCAAACTTACCCATATGCTGCCTCAATTAGGAGAAGAACAAACTATCTTACTCCTTGTTATTCCTCAACATCGGGACGGCGACGAGGAGGCGTGGAAGGCCGCCCTGCGCGAGGTGGACCCGATGGACGACGCGGTCCGCCGCTGCCAGGGCGTGGCGGACCAAAGCCGGGGCGTTTGGCTCCGAAGCCAGAGCCGCTGGAAGGTTTGCCGCGGAAGCCTCCGGGCGAGGTGCGTGGACGGTCTGAGCTGGAGCTTCGACCGAAACCGCCGGGGCGCGCGCCGGGACGGCCTTCGCTGGAGCGTGGTTTGAAATCTCCGGTGGAACGAGGCTTGAAATCGCCACCAGAACGGGGATTGAAGTCTTCGGAGCGAGGCTTGAAGTCTCCGCGTGGAGCGGAGCTGGCGGGCTTGCCGGGACCCTTGGAAAACTTGCGATCACCGCTAGTGCCGGATGGCTTTTTGGCGTAGGGACGATCACCGGAAGGCCGGGAATATGGGCGCGCACCGGAGAAAGGCTTGCGTTCGCCGAATGGCTTCGCGGGGCCGGAATCATTGCGCTCGGCAAAGCCTTCGGTCTTGTCGCTGCCGAGGTCACGGTGCTTGCTGGGCTTGACGAACTTGGGCTTGTTGAATTTGGCAAATCCGAAGCCGCCGGTCTTGCTGGTGTCGCGCTTGGGAGCTTCTCCGAATCCATCTTCGCGCTTCGCAGGGCGCTTGGTGTAGCTGCCCTCACGTTTCGCGTAGCCGCCTGCGCGTCCGCCTTCACGCTTAGCGAAATCGCCTGTTTGGTCGCCAAAGCTGGCGGCTGGCTTGGTGTATGCGCGCTTGGGACGGTCGGCGAAGTCTCCGTTGGAGCGGGAAGTGAAATCGCCTGCGGGCTTGCGGGTGTACGGTCGCTTGGCGGCATAGCCGGAGGCGCTGCGTGCAGACTCGCGGCCAGGCTCGGAACGGCTGAATTCGGGACCACGCGGACGGGTAAAGGTTGGACGGTCAGGGCGATCTTCCCGCGGGGCGATTCGGTTGGAAGGAGGGCGCAACTTCGCCGCCGGGTGCGCGGTAAATGACGCCGCTCCTGCTGCGGGCGCTGGGGCTCCGGTCGCTGGCGCTGGTTTTCCACGGCGTCCTTTGACAAAGCGAGCAGTATCGACACGGGGTGCGCGCTCGGGACGGTCATCGCGGCGTTTGACCTTGATAGGTTTCGGCTTGAATGGTGTGTCAAGCGATTTACGGAGCTGGTTCACCTCTTTGGGCGTGAGGTGGCGGAATTCTCCGGGCTCAACGTCAAGGGTGAGCGAGCCATAGCGGACACGCTTGATCTTTTCGATGTGGTATCCGATCTGCTCAAACATGCGGCGGATCTGGCGGTTGCGTCCTTCGGTGAGAGTGACCTCATACCAGGGATTTTCCTGGTCCACGGCGAGCTGGATAGCGGCGGGCTGGGTGAGGATGGCGAAGGAGCGGCGTTCAACGCCGGGCTGCTTTTTACCGCGTGCGCCGGTGAGTCCGGGTTCGGGCGGAAGCATGATTCCGTTGCGCAGCTTGTCGATTTCCTCTTCGGAGGGCTTGCCACTGACTTTGACCATGTAGGTTTTGGCGACGTGCGAGCCAGCCTTGGTAAGCTGCGCCATGAGGTCGCCGTCATTGGTGAGGAGCAGGAGGCCTTCGCTCATGTAATCGAGACGGCCGACGGGGAAGACGCGCTCGTCAACATCTTTGAGCAGATCCATGACGGTGGGGCGGCCTTCGGGATCGCTGACGGTGGTCATGTGTCCCTTGGGCTTGTAGAGCGCTATGTAGACGTGGCGCTCGGGACCGCGGAGGAGCTTGCCATCAACGCGGATCTCATCGAGACGGGGGTCGGCTTTGGAGCCGGGCTCGGTGACAACTTCTCCGTTGACGGAGACGACACCGGCGGCAATCAACTGCTCGGCTTTGCGGCGTGAGGCGAGACCTGCCGCCGCCAGAATTTTTTGTAATCTTTGAGGTTTTGTTTCCATGGTGCCCACAGCCTTTCCGCTGAATCCGCTCGCCATCAGGCGATCGAAGAAGGTAACGCGTAACAAATGCCAGGGGATGATCGCCCCTGAGAGGACTCCCGAATGGACTACTGCTGACCGACGGGGTTGCCGGTTTCGGGGATGTTGCTGATCTCAGCGTCTGGCTCGGGCTGACTGTTCGCCTGCGCTGGCGCTGTCTCGGATGGCTGCGGCTGTGTATCTGCCGTGAGGGCCTCCGAAATGGAACTACCCAACTCTTCGGCTTCGCCTGAGAGCGAGGTATCTGCGGCTTCGGTAGAAGCTCCGGGCGCTTCGGATTTTTCGGGATCGGGCTCAAAGAGCGAGGGAGATTGTTGCGGCTCCGTGGGGGTGATTTCGATGGTTCCGTCAGACGCGAGTTGCGAGAACTCTTCCATGCTGGGCAGCTCATTTACATCGTTGAGGCCGAAGCGGAGGAGGAAATCCTTGCTGGTTTTGTACTGCATGGGCCGACCGATGACCTGCTTTCGTCCGGCGGTGGTGATGAGCTTGCGATCAAGCAGAGTGCCGAGCACGCTGGCGGACTCGACGCCACGAATGTCCGTGATTTCGGGCCCGGTGACGGGCTGCTTGTAAGCGACGACGGCGAGAGTCTCAAGGGCGGCGAGGGACAGACGGATGGGTGGCTTGAGGCTCTTGGCGAAGGCGCGCACAACGTCATGATGTTCCGGCTTCGTGGCCATGCGGAAGCCTCCAGCAACCTGGCGAATTTCCATGCCACGATCTTCGTTGGAGTAATCGGTGATAAGCTCGACGAGAATTTCGCGAACGCGGGTGCGCACGGCCTTGTCTTCGGCGATCTCCTGCTCGGTCTTTTTGGGCTGGCGCTTGCGCGAGGTTGCTTCCGGAGCGGCTACGGTGGCCGATTCAGCGGGCGCAGGCTCGGTGGAAGACTCGCTGATGGGAGGAACTACCTCACCCTCCAGCTCTGCCGGAAGGGTAGCGGACCCCGTTGACGTTTCCTCAATGGGAATTTCCTCAGCAATTGCGGATTCTGCTTCGTCGTTGGCTGGAACCGAGTCGGTCAAGGCCGCTTCCGGAGGCATTAAAGGACCAGGCTCAAGATCGGCGGAGTCCGCGTCGAGTTCTGGAAGAAGCGTGCTCTCTTCTGATGCGGAGGCTTCTGTTTCAGATTGGGCTTCGGAATTGGCAGCCAAGGCCTCGGCGGCGGAGTCGGCTTCGCCGATAGCGGCGTTTTCTTTTGCGGATACCAGGTCGGCTAGAACGATGTCTTTCAAGAGTACGGAGATCTGCTCGAGCGTGATCGGCTCTTCTGCTGCGTAGATAATGGCCTCGACTTTTGCTTTCAAACTCATCTTGACTCGCTTGTCAGAAACGAAACTTTATTATTGCCAGTCATCGTGTACGGCGGCGGCGCCTTCATCCACCAGGCGGTCAAATCCGGTGGATTTTTTAAGTACGACCTCGCCGAAGACATCATCCTGCTTGCAGACCACGGCCTGCAAGCGGATCATCTCGAGAATTGCCAGAAACGAACAGATCAGCGCGGGACGGGAGCGCAGGTGCCGCAGTAACTGCTTGAGACGAATGGGCCGGTCCTCCACCATGAGGCGACGGCGCACGTATTCGATCATCTGCCCGACGGTGACGGCTTCTTCGTTGAATTCGAGAGTGGGCCGGTTCTTGGCGCGATCAAGAATCTGCTGGAAGGTGCGCACGAGATCAATGACATCAGCGGAGAGTTCGGCTTCGGTGCCCTCGGCGTCGCGAAATTCCTTGAGGGCGGAATTGGTGAGGACCGCCTCCTCGAGTTGCTGCTTTTGCATGAGCATTTGTGCGGCTTGCTTGTAGCGCTCGTGTTCGAGCAGACGGTTGACCAGTTCAAGACGGGGATCCTGCTCGTCGGCGGGAGCGTCGGGATCGCGAGGGAGCAGCATCTTGGACTTGATCTGAATGAGCAGGGAAGCTGTGTAGATGAATTCTGCCGCGAGATCGATATCGAAGTTGCGGATGTGCTCGACATAGGCCAGATACTGCGCGGTGATCTGCGCGATGGGAATGTCATAGATGTCAATGTCTTGCTTGCGGATGAGATCAAGCAGGAGATCGAGCGGTCCGTCATAGACGGTGCCGACGCTGACCGAGAACGGAAAAATTTCGGCGAGATCGGGCGTAGGCTTGCGCGCTGGCTGCGTCGCGTTTTTCGCTGGTTCGGGCTGCTTGGCAGCGGTAGACGGCGGCGTGGTGGGCTGATCGCTCATCGGCTACGAATTTCTCGGATCGTGGTATGCCAGAGACATGTGCATGGCCTCGCGCACCTCACCTAGGGTTAGATTGGCGGCAGCGCGGGCGTCCTCCGAACCTTTTTCCAGAATGTCCCATGCAAGCTTGGGATTGTCTTCGTAGTGGCGGCGGCGTTCCTGGATAGGGTTGAGAGTGGCGACGATATTGTCGGCGACCCAGCCCTTGCATTGAATGCATCCGATGCCGGCGGTAGTGCAGCCCTGGCGAACGTTGGCGAGGGTTTCCGCGTTGCTGAAAATTTTGTGAAGGTCGCCAACAGGGCAGATATCGGGATTGCCGGGATCGGTGCGGCGGATGCGGGCAGGATCGGTGACCATGGTCTTGAGCTTCCTGCGGATTTCGGGCTCAGGATCGCTCATGAGAATGGAGTTGCCGTAGGACTTCGACATCTTGCGGCCATCAGTGCCGGGAAGCTTGGCAGCGGGAGTGAGAAGCGGACGCGGCTCGGGGAAGACGTACTTCATGTGAAGTTTGATCCCACCAGTCGTGCTTGTCGAGCGAGTCATCGGAAGTGGATAGAACTGGTTGAATCTGCGAGCAATTTCGCGGGTGATTTCGACGTGCGCGACCTGATCTTCGCCGACGGGGACGTAGGATGCCTGGTACATCAGGATGTCCGAGGTCATGAGGACGGGATAGCCGAGGAATCCGTAGGTATTGAGGTCTTTCTCCTTGAGATTCTCTTTCTGCTCCTTGTAGGTGGGGACGCGCTCGAGCCATCCGAGCGGGGTCATCATGGAGAGCAGGAGGTGCAGTTCTGCGTGTTGGGGCACGTGCGACTGAATGAAGATGGTCGCTTTTTCGGGATCGAGTCCAGCGGCGAGCCAGTCAAAGGCCATCTCAAGAATATTGTCTTTGACACGTGAGGTATCAGCGTAGTCGGTGGTGAGGGCGTGCCAGTCAGCGACGAAAAAGAAGCAATCGTAAGCGTTCTGGAGCCGGGTCCAGTTCTGCAGGGCTCCGACGTAATGGCCGATGTGGAGCTTTCCGGTCGGTCTCATGCCGCTGAGTACGCGGCGATTCACTGCCTGTGTTTCTTCTGCCGACATCCGTATCTCTCTCGGGAATTTCTTCGGAATAGTAGGCCAGCCTTGACGGCCAAGCCCGCGGGCAGCAGACATAATCCGCCAAAAGCCGGAGAAGCTCTACACCATGCCCGAAACCCTAATATTAACATGGCGGAACGGCACCCGGTTGCGTTTAGAGATGGCCGTTCAGGGCAATACAGTTACTTCACGACTCCGGCGGCGCGGGCGATGGCTTCTAGTTTGGCGCGGAGCTGGGGCTGCATCTTGCACATGGGGAGGCGATAGTTTTCTTCGATGCGTCCCATCATGGCGAGCACGGCTTTGACCGGCATGGGATTGCTCTCAATGAAATGGGCCTGCATGAGGGCGAGATACTTCTGGTAGAGCACGCGGGCGCGGGTCCAATCATTGTTGAGGGCGGCGCGGGTGAGCTCGGCCATTTCTTTCGGGAAGGCATTGGAGGCGACGGAGATGACTCCGACGCCTCCAACGGAGATGGCGGGGAGGGTCATGGCATCATCGCCGCTTAGAACCGTGAATTCGGGCATGGTGGCGCAGATCTCCGCGATCTGGGTGACCAGTCCACTGGCTTCTTTGACGGCGGCGATGTTTGGCAACTTGGAGAGACGCAGAAGGGTCTCCGGCAGCAGGTTGACCCCGGTGCGTCCGGGCACGTTGTAGAGGACTACCGGTTTCGCGGAGGCCTCGGCGACGGCTTTGAAGTGCTGGTACTGGCCCTCTTGCGTGGGTTTGTTGTAGTAAGGCGAGGCGGAGAGGATGGCGTCCACGCCTTTGATGCGCGAGACTTCAGCGGCTTTCTGAACCGCTTCGGCGGTGCAGTTGGAGGTGGCTCCGGCGACGATGGGAACGCGCCCGGCGGCGACCTCGATGGTGGCTTCGATCACCCTGAGCCACTCGTCGTGGGAGAGGGTTGGAGTTTCTCCGGTGGTTCCGCAGGGCACCAGGAAGTCGATGCCGGAGTCGATCTGCCAGGCTACGAATGAGCGCAGAGCCTTGTCATCGATCGAACCATCCGCCAGAAATGGGGTGACGATTGCCGTTCCGCATCCACGTAATTTGACCATCGGTAGGCCTAACCCTTCAGCTCAGAGAAAATTTCCTGAAACTCGTAGAATCCTCGCTTGCCTTTGACCCACTCGGCGGCGCGAACAGCGCCTTCGGCAAAACCGCGACGGTTCTGGGCCTCATGAGTCAAGGTAATCTTATCAGCCCCGGAGAATAATTCCACCGTGTGCGTTCCCACGACTTCACCCTCGCGGATGCTGGTGATGGGAACCTTTTTTCCGCCAAACTGTTCGAGGGTTTTCGCCAGCGAAACGGCAGTGCCGGAGGGGGCGTCGAGTTTGTGGACGTGATGGGTCTCGGTGATGCGTCCCTCATAGCCGTACTTGAGCGCCGCTGCGCCCTCGCGCACGGTGGCGAAGAAGAGATTGACGCCGATGGAAAAGTTGGAGGCCCAGATGAATCCGGTGTTGGCGCGCTCCACAAGGTTTCGCACGTGAGGCAGTTCGGCATACCAACCGGTGGTGCCGACGACCATGTTGGCTCCGGAGCGGATGGTCGCTTCGATGTTGGACATCACGGAGTCAGGGGTGGTGAAGTCGATGACGGCATCCACGCCCTTGAGCCGGGATCTGGTGAGCGCCTTGCCCTTCGGGTTCTCGTGAACTTCGATGATTTCAACGGTGTGGCCGCGCATGGTTGCGAGCTCGGCAACCAATGCTCCGGTTTTACCCGCTCCCAGCAGAACTATCTTCATGACTCTTTTCTCCGGCGGAATGGTGCGCGAACCGCGTGCTTGTACGTCAGTCAAAAACTTCCAGGTCCACTTCGGTGAAGAAAGCTTTGTGAAGACGGCGAATGGCTTCCGGTACATCGTCTTCACTGATGACGAAGGTGATGTTGATCTCAGATGCACCCTGGGAAATCATTCGCACGTTGATCTCTCCGAGGGCGGTGAAGACGCGGGCGGCGATCTGCGGCGTCTCTCGGATGTTTTCACCGACTAGGCAGACGATGGCGTTGCGTCCTGCATATTTTACGTCAGCAATTTTTTCCAGGTCTGCGGCGATGGCGGGAATGGCCTCATTGGAGTCTACGGTGAGCGAGACGCTGACCTCAGAGGTGGAGACGACGTCAATGGAGCAGTGGTGCTTATCGAAGACATCGAAGATCGCTTTGAGGAAGCCGTGCGCGCCCAGCATGCGGGCGGCGACTACCTCTACGATGGTGATGCGCTTTTTGGCGGCAATTGCCTTGAAGGTGGAGTTGGAACGCGGAGCGCGTCCGACGATGAGCGTTCCTTCGTTGGTGGGATTCAGCGAGTTGAGGACGAGGACGGGAATGTTTTTCCGCACGGCGGGAAGAACTGTGGCCGGGTGCAGAACCTTGGCTCCGAAGTAGGCAAGCTCAGCGGCCTCTTCGAAGCTGATGACGCGGATTCGGCGAGCGTCGGGACAGATGCGCGGGTCGGTGGTCATCATGCCATCGACGTCGGTCCAAATCTCAATGGCTTCCGCATCAAGGCCGGAGCCGATGAGGGCGGCGGAAAAATCAGAGCCGCCACGGCCAATGGTAGTTTGCACGCCATGTTCGGTTGCGCCAATGAATCCACCCATGACGGGGATCTGCGCGTCATCGAGCAGAGGGCGCACGAGGTTCTTGGCGCGATGCTCGATTTCATCGGCCTGGGGGATGGCGCGTCCGTGCTGGGCATCGGTGATCATGATCTTGCGGGCATCGACGAGGGCGGCGCGAAGACCTCGGGCGAGATAGGCCTGGGTGACCATCTTGCTGTTGAGACGCTCGCCATAGCTGACAACGTAATCCGAGCTGCGGGGCGAGAGTTCGCCAACGGCGACAATGCCCTTGAGCAACTCGTCGAGGGTATCGAACTCGGACTCGATCTCAGCGGCGAGTGCGGTGTACTGTTCGGCGCTGACAAGCTCTTTGGCCGTGCAGTGATGGCGATGACGCAAGCCGCGAGCGAGTTGGAGGGCGTGGTTGCGCTGACCTTCACCAGCGGCTTTGCCGGCGGCGAGCAGAGTATCGGTAACGCCGGACATGGCGGAGACGACAACGACGGGATGACGCTGCAAACGGCCTTTGACGATCTGCGCAGTGCGCTCAATGGCCGCGGCGTCCATCACCGAAGTGCCGCCAAACTTCATTACGATCATGAAACACCTTTAATCAGGTTACAAAGTTTCAAGGTTGCGCAGGTTGCAAGGTTAAGAGCAAAACCATCCCTGCGATCTGCGCGGCGCGGTTCATTTCTGCAAGCCGCTTCCCTCGTCACCGCTCAAGCCAACAGCGGGCTTGAATGGGGCACCCGTGCGTCATCCGTCATCTGTTATCTTGTTCCCCACATTCGCCAACGGAAGGCGGATGTGGGCCACCCGCGTGGATACGCCGATTAATCCAGATAGCCCTTGGACTTGAGCAGCTCTGCATTGAGCAGCGCGGCACCGGCTGCGCCTCGGATGGTGTTGTGCGAGAGCATGGTGAACTTCCAATCGAGCAGCGAGCAGGGGCGAAGACGTCCGCAGGAGACGGTCATGCCGTGGCCGCGCTCGATATCGAGACGGGGCTGGGGACGGTCGGGGCGCTCATCGTAAAAGATGGGCTCGGCGGGCGAAAAAGGAAGCTTGAGATCGGCGACCATGCCGCGATACTCGCGCCAGGCAGCGATAATTTTCTCAGGAGTGGCACGCTTCTTGAGCTTGATGGAGATGGATTCAGTGTGACCATCTTCAACGGCGACGCGGTTGCAATGCGCGCTGATGGCGAAGGCAGCGGGGACGACTTCACGGCCCTTGAGTTTGCCGAGAAGTTTGCCGGCTTCTTCCTGCATCTTCTCTTCTTCATTCTTGATGAACGGAACGACGTTGCCGAGAATGTCCATGGAGGCGACGCCGGGATAGCCTGCGCCGCTGACGGCCTGCATGGTGACGACGAAGACCGATTCGATGCCGAAGGCCTTCTGCAGCGGGGCGAGCGCGATGGCCAGTCCCATGACGGAGCAGTTAGAGTTGGTCACCATGAATCCGCCGGAGCTTCTCCGCCAGGATTGATGGTCGATCAGCTTGAGGTGGTCGGCATTGATTTCAGGAATGACGAGCGGCACCTGCGGATGCATGCGGAAGGCCGAGGAGTTGGAGATGACGGCGCATCCGGCTTCGGCGAAAGCGGGCTCCATCTCGCGCGCGATATCAGCGTCAAGGGCGGCGAAGATGACTTTGGGCGCGCCTGAGACGGGCTCAGCGGCTGAGAGTGTCATGCGTGCGACCCGTGCCGGAATCGGCGTCTTCATCTTCCACTTGGCGGCTTCCGCGTAGGTCTTTCCGAAGGAACGCTCGGAGGCTGCTACCCAGGCGACTTCAAACCAGGGGTGGCGCTCAAGCAGTTGAATGAATCGCTGGCCCACCATTCCGGTGGCCCCCAGGATTCCGACTGGGATCTTCGCGGTCTTCGACATCAGGGCAACTCTCTCTTTGTCCGGCAGGCCGGAGTGTCAGTGTTTCTATTTCTTATATCACTGTGAGCCGCTATCCGGGGTGTGAATCGCAGTGGGAGGAATGCCTTAGGAGTTGTAACGGGATTGATATCAGCGAGCAGCGTGGAAAGGCAGAGTGCGGGGGCAAGGCCAGTCAGCGAGCGCATTCCCTGCTGTGGTAAAATTTCAACAGTTCACAATCAGCCAGTTGCCTCGATGAATACGTGTAAACTCACACTATTCCCGGTCTGTATTCTTCTCCTGCTCACTATTGTGGCTGTGGGTATCCATGGCTATCACATAGGTGTGGAGGACCAAGACGTTTATCTTGCGGCCATCAACAAGAACTTAAATCCTACGCTTTACCCGGTGAATTCGGTATTTTTCACCGAACAGATGAAGTCATCCCTGTTTATCCGAGGCGTGTCTGAAAGCGTTCGGCTGAGTGGAGTGACGGTTCCGTGGGCGCTCTGGCTGTGGCAGGTTGGTGGGATTTTTCTCGTCCTGCTGGGAAGTTGGAGGATTGCGGTAGTCTGCTTTGAGAGTGCAGCGGCCCGGTGGGCGGGAGTGTTGATGGTGACGGTGCTGTTGACCATGCCCATCGCGGGAACAGCGCTTTTCCTGGTGGATTCTTACCTGCACCCGAGGACATTAGCGGCCGCCGCCATCTTGCTGGCGCTTGGCGCTTGCCTCCGAAAGAACTGGATCATGACCGCGATCTGGCTGTTTCTGGCTATGGTGATGCATCCGCTGATGGCACTTTTCGGCATTTCTCTCATCGTGTTTGTGGGAGTCGAACCATGGGAGAAATGGCGGATCGCAAATCCGTCAAGCGCGTTTCTATTACTCCCGCTCGGTCTTTTGCACCATCCCAACGGAGCATGGAGGGAAGCGACACTGAGCAGGCGCTACTACTTCCCGACGATGTGGACGTGGTATGAGTGGCTGGGAGTGATCGCCCCGGTATTGCTGGTGTGGTGGTTCTCCCGGATTGCGCGAAGGCATGGAATGGCGACGCTGGAGCTTTTGTCGACCCGGCTGCTGGCTTTTTCGGCATTTCAGTTTGTGGTTGGCATGCTGATGACTGTTCCGGCGGCGACGCAACAACTCTCTTCGCTGCAGCCGATGCGGTGGCTTCACATTTTCTACTTTCTATTCCTTTTGATGGCAGGCGGGCTCATCGGCCAGTTCCTTTTGCAGAAGAATACGATGCGCTGGCTGGTTCTGTTTGTGCCGATTGCAGGCATGATGTTTTTCGTGCAGCGTGATTCCTTCAAATACAGCGATCATATTGAGTGGCCGGGCCGGGTTCAAAAAAATCCGTGGGCACGGGCGTTTGCGTGGTCAAACCTGCATACGCCCAAGGATGCGGTGTTTGCCGGCGATCCGAACTACATGGGTATCCACACCGAGGATAGCTATGGGTTGCGAGGGTTGGCCGAGCGAAGTCTGCTTGCGGAAAACCAGAAAGATCCAGGTGCGGCGACGGTGTTTCCCGACCTGGCGTCAGAGTGGCGGGAGCAGGTTCACGCACAGTATGGAATCGAGACGTTCAACGCCAGTGCGTTCCACGAACTGAGAACCCGCTATAACGTGTCATGGGCGGTGCTGCCTACAACCGCAAGCGTACCGCTGGATTGTCCCTACCGTAATGAAGCTGCGCAAGTCTGCCAGGTGCAATGAACTAACGGGCGGCTTCCGTAGGCACATCAAAAACATACAGCGAATGATTCAGGATTGTTCTTACCGGATACTGCAGCAGCCAGCGATAGGCGTTGTGGTCTTTCAGTAGCTGTCCGGAAAGGTGGGTGGCGCTTACGACGACGAGCCCAGTGGGATGATCTTCTTCCTTCATGCGGGTGTACTGGATGCCGTAAAATGCCGGGTCGACCTCTCCGACATAGGCCAGGTGAATGGGTTGGTTGGGATGCTCATCCTGAAAGTGGCGCAGCGCTATGAATCCCTGTCCCCAGTCGGTGTTGCTGTCACTGAGCATCTGCCAGATGTTGGCAGGTTTGACGATGACGCTGAAATAAGAGAGATAATCCGGCGCATAGCGCGCGATGTCTGCCAACTGCGCAACGAGCACCGCGCCAAGCAATAACCTGGTCCATCGCAGATGGCGTATCTTCTCGGCAAAGGCTCCGGCGTAGAGCAGGAGAAAGGGATATAGCGGTAGAACATGGCGGACGCCAATGTTGACGGGAGCCTTAACCGCTAATAGAAAGTAGGCGGCGGGCACCAGACTGATCAGCAGCAGGTCACGACGGCCGGGAAGCTTGTACCGGAGCACCACATAAACACCCGCTACTCCGAGTGCGAGGATGAGTAGCGGCCATTTCAAAAGGATCGCGGCGGGGAAGTAAAGCTTGAGCCCGTTGGTCGCGTAATGGCCAAGGAGGAAACTCCGATGGCCGTTCATGTCCTCCTGTATCCTCCACCCCAGTCCGGTTAACCATTCACATGCGGGAATGAAGATGGTAATGGGAGTTTTAAGGGTCGGCATCTCATATTGCAGAAGCTTGGTGTAACCGGCAAAGTGAATGGTGACCATCTGATCAGCAAAGGTCACCTTGGAGACGTGGAAGAAAAATCCGGCCCAAACCACCATGCAAGCGATCAGGAATATGGAAGTTGCCCGCTTCCATTGCAATCCTGCGGGGTTCAGTTTGATTTCCCTTGGAGCGAGCGCCAGGACCAGCATCAGCAGCAGGGCAAGCAGTGGAGGGCTGTTGTACTTAGACAGCAAGAGCAAGCCGGATAAACATCCGAAGATTACTGCCTGAGTCCAGGAAGGGTTGCGCCAATAGCGCAGCCATTGCACCACGCAGGCGAAGATAAACAGACACCCGATGCCATCGGTATTTGCCAGGGAAAAGTTTGCGATCAGTTCGGGCGAAAGGACTGCCAGGGCCAGCACAAAGTTGGCTGCCGTTTCCGAGAAAAGATTACGCGCGGTTCCCCAAATCAAGAGTAACAGGGCCACTCCAAGGACCACTCCCACGGAGCGCGCGGGGTAGAGCCATTTCTCCGGTGCTGGGCTGACGAGGCGGACCTGCTTGTCGACGAGCTGGTAGCGCCAGTCCGTATTCAGGAGGGGCAAAGCAAAAAGCATACGCCCTAAGGGAGGATGACCGCTCCACTGCTGAAACTCTCCAAAGCGCCACGCCTCGAGTCCGGCGACAATGTGCTCAGGCTCGTCATTGGTGAAAGACTGCGTGCGAATGAACCACCCGCATTGCAGCACAAAAATGAGAATCAGCAACGGAACCAGAAGCCGGCTGCTGCGACTCACGGGAAACAAGCCAGCGGTCTTGCCGATTGCCGTCGTTGGTGGCGTCGGAAGCTTTGAGATCATTCCATCGGCTGTTTGAAGAGTGGGAATCAATGATTACGCCTTCGATGACGGCCCGGCAGCGTGCGCTACGTATATGGCAGTGCTTAGCAGCTCTGAAGCTGCTGACATGTAAATGTGATTTCGACTTATAAAATCATACCAGATCACTGGGACCGCCAGTGTGTGGCGAGTACCCGGCTACTTCTCTTGCCTGAGAATCTCGGTGTTGGTGCTGGGGATGGAGATGCGGAGCAGTTTGTGGTTGGCATCAAGCCAGAGGTGCCATTCGGGGCCTTCGGTCTGGATCACGAAATGCCGGAGGTGCTGAGGCCGTCCGTTTAGCGGGGTGTCGTCGTTTCCCTTGAACTCGACGAAGACTTCGGCGGAGATCCGCTGGCGCGGAATGAGAATGGGAAAGCGATGCTTGACGAGGTCGCAGCCGTCGCCTCCGGTCCTGGCCACGCAGGACGAAGCTAGGTATCGCCAGAGAAGGACTTCGCGGGTGGAGAAGAAATAATCATCAAGAATGAAGGTTTCCGGGGTCAGAAAAAATGTCTGGTCGTGGATGGGTTTGCCGTCCGCGGCGGTGGCATGCATGACCAGCACCTGGTCAACGGGTTCGACGACGGCGGAGTTGTGCGTGGGAGCGAGCTGCTTCCACTCATAACGGGAGAGACTGCCATCGGGCAGCAGCGTGAGCTCGCTGGTCTGTTCCAGCCGCGAGGCGCCGGATTCGCCATGAAGCTGCGACGAGGTGATGTTGGAGTCTGGATATTGGCGGATGACAAAGATTTCGGTAGCTACGCGCTGGCCGTTCTGGAAGATTCCGAAGGAGCCTTCGTCGACCACGGTAACGGGCTTTGCGGCGGCGGGCTTGCTACCGGCAAAGGAAAAAGCAGTCAGCAGGAAAAGCGATGCGGCTATCGATGTCCGGCGAATCAATGTGTGGTGAATCATACGAGTTCCCCGCTAGAGTTTATCGCGAGCCGGGTCTCGGACGCCAAGCTCTTTAGCAAGCTGAACCATAGATGTCAGCAGCTCGGAGGGATCGCTCTCTGAACTCTGAAAGGTGTGATGAGCGAGCTGGTAGATGGGGCGGCGCTGCTCATAGAGCTCGCGGAGGCGCTTGGGATCGCGGGCGAGCGGGCGCTGTGTGGAGCTGTTTTCGATGCGGGTGCGGAGAAGCTCAAAAGGTGCGTCGATGAAGATGATGGTGGCTCCGTGGTTGGCGAGCAGTTCGCGGTTGGCGCGCTGGAGAAAAGCTCCGCCGCCGAGTGCGAGCACTGCGGGATTCGCCAAGGTGGGGAGAATCTGGTGAAGCTGATGATGCTCAATGGCACGGAAGCCGCTCTCTCCAACTTTGGAAAACAGCTCATGAATCTGGCCGTGGATGCGCGCGATCTCCTGATCGAGATCTACAAGCGGACACTCAAGCCGATTGGCGAGCAGGCGGCCGAGCGTGCTCTTGCCTGCTCCCATGAAACCGATGAGAACCAGGAGCGAGGCTGGAGATTCATTGGACATTGAAGGGGATTGTAGCAGCAGAGGGCTTGCATGCGAGGTCGATTGGAGCAATCCTGAAGCTGGGCGCAGGAAAGGCCGCGATCAGGTCGCGGCCTGAACACAGCGAAGCTATGCGGGCTAGGTGTTACGTGCCCGGACAGGCTTGACCAGACCTTCGCTCTTCAACTTCTCTTCGATCCCCTCCCAGACTTTGGGACTTGGCTCAAGCATGGGGATCAGTAATTTGGCCTGTTCGGCAATATAGCGGAGGTCGCTGACAAGGTCTCGGCAGACGGCGCACGTTCGCAGGTGAGCTTCCTGATGCTCGGTGCCACCCGTATCAATGATGAGTGGCAAATCGCGTTGAAACTCTGCACAGTTCATCTGAATATGTCTCCCGGCATTATGAGCGGCCGCAGCAATGCTTTCCTGTCCATTTTCCACAATAAGTTCGTGTCCGGTTTTCATCGTTTTGAAGCCGCCCTTTCAGCACGAGTGATTTTCAGAAGATCGCGTAGCTTCATGCGCGCCTTGTGGAGTTGCGACTTGCTATTGCCAATCGAGCAGCCCATCATCTCGGCTATTTCGTTGTGCTCATAACCTTCGATGTCATGCAGCACGAATATGATGCGATAGCCAGGAGGAAGACTTTCAATGGCGCGTTCCAAATTTACACGGTCGATCGATCCGGCCAGTACTTGATCTTGAGAGCCAAAGTCCTTCTTAGGACCATCCTCTTCGGCTGGCTCCAATGTTTCCTGAAGCGAAACCTCAGGCAGACCCTTTTTCCGAAGATGCATGAGCACAACATTGACGGCGAGGCGATGGAGCCAAGTGGAAAAGGCGGATTCTCCCCGGAAGGTCGCAATCTTGCGGTAGAGCTGGAGGAACGCCTCCTGGGTGAGATCTTCGGCCTCGGCGGTGTTGCCGGTCATGCGCAGACAAAGCGAATAAACCCGCCTTTTGTGCATTGTATAGAGGGCTTCAAAACATTGTCCGTCGCCGCTCTTGGCACGTTCGATCGCTTCGGATTCCGGCATTCCTGATGGCATCATTTTTCTGGGTGCAGCTACTACATATTTTTGTGGAAGAGTACCTGACCCGGAAACAAGCTGCGGGCCTGGAGCGCTTGGAGCTCGCAAGAATTGCACCTTCTGATCAGGTTCAACAGTCTTGCGACTCGCCAAATGGAAACTCCTTGTACCCGCGCGAGATTGCTAAGGTATGTAAAAAGTACGATGCGAGTCTCAGGCAACGAGTTGCTTGCTGTCGACACCTTTGAGCGTGAGAGACGTGGGCGGATCAAGCAAAGACGACTACCCAGCCTTGATCGTCTCCAAGCCGTGACCGTGTGGGCCAAGTTCGCGCTGGCGTAGCAGGAAAGCGAGCGCCGCGCCGATGATCCCCATCAAGGTCAGAATCTGGAGCATGGGCTGGTACCCGGTGGGGTGGGAGGCGCTGGCTCCGGCGACGTCGTTGGCCTTGCCAAGTCCCCAGTTCATCCCGGCCATGCCCATGTTCTGGATCATGGTCATGAGTCCGAGAGCGGTGCCGAGGGTTCGGCTGGGAACAATGTAGGCTACCGACGGCCAGATGATTGCCGGAACGAAAGTGAAGGCCATGCCAAGCATTGCCATGGGAACGTAAAGCGAGACGTGAGTGTAACCCATCATGAGGAAGACGGGAATTAGTATCAGCACGCCAATGCACATGATGGTGGCGCGACGGCCCATCTTGTCAGAAAAGAGGCCGACGATGGGCGTTCCAAACATGGTGAAAGCCGTCAGCACGCTGAGGAGGAATCCGCCGAGCTCGCGGGTGGTGCCGTGTGCGTCCATGAAGTACTTCACCGCGAAGGTCTCAAAGGGGAAGATGGCCGAATAGAAAATGACGCAGAGACCCACCAGGTACCAGTAGGAAAGTCCGAAGTTCTTGACATCCTGAAGGACGACTTTGTCGGCTTCGCCTGCCTTGCCAAGAGCGTAACGCTGCTCGGCGCGGGCTTCCATGATCCAGTAGGCAATAGGGCCGATCACACAGAGCGACACGAAGCCGACGCCGATCAGCCAGGGACCTTGCCATGAGTTGTAAGCAGAGTGCGCCCAGGTCGGGGAGTTCTGTGCCAGCCAACTGCCGAAGCGGGCGAGCATGAGATTAAGGCCGAGAGCGAAGCTGAGTTCCCTACCCTTGAACCACTTCGCGACGGCGGCGGTAATGGCGACGATGAGCGATTCAGCGCCCATGCCAAAGACGAAGCGTCCGGCGGCCATGACTTCAAAGAGCGGACTGAAGGCGGTGAGCATGGAGCCGAGCAGGCAGATGCAGCCGAAGATCAGCAGAGCGCGGCGCAGTCCGAGACGGTCGATGAGAATTCCGCCGATAAGAACAGTGGCGATGGGGGCGATGGAATAGAAGGAGTTGAGCAGACCGATGTTCTGATCGGTGAAGTGAAGCTGCTTCTGGAGGACGTCGGCGAGAGGCTCCAGCGCGTCGTAAAAATAATAGTTGCCGAACATGGTGATGCTGAGCCAGAGAAGGACGAGCCAGCGGTAGAGCTTACCAGGCTCGGAAGCGGTGACGGACTGGGGCATTGAGGGAACCTTTCTGGCGTGCAAGTTCGGGCAATGCTGAATTTAACAGGAAGAAGAGTAAGGTGCCAGCGGGTAAGCGTGATCCGTCACGCGAGCGGGCGAGCGGTGCGCTATTTCGTGGGCTGGGACATGGCGTTGGGTGTTGCTCGGGAAATGGCTGCCGCCTGCTTCTGGGCGCGGAGCTTGCGGGCATATTCGCCGAGGCTGATGGAGGTGTCTTCCATGCTGCCGGGAGTGGCCTGGTCCACCGGCGAGGTGATGAAGTCGAAGTGCCGGGTGGCAAGCAGCTCCGTGCTGGCGGGTGGGGCGTTACTGACCGGCGGCTCCGGCGATGTGGCGAAATGCTCCCCGCTTGCCACTTCAACCACCGGAGGCACGGTAATCACGGAGGGCTGGGTGGTGGAGCCAAGTTGGATCTCAGGGGTATAGATGGTCGGATAGGGAACGACGTAGGGTACGGCGGGAGTGGTTTGCGCGCTGAGAGCCGAAGCGACGAGGAATGCGGCGATAAGCAGGCGCGTCATGGGTACTTGGAGTTCGGGGAGTATGCCGGAGATGTCTGCGTGCGGAGAGTTGCGGAGGGAAGCCGATGGGAGGTATCGAACTTCGTGAATGATTTGAGGTATTTTCAGGGCGAAGCTTTATGATATGTGTCGGGTTCATAGAAGCAGGATCTTATACAACAGTTCCGGTGACTTGAGTGAAAGTTTGGGCAACCGGCTTGACGGGTGCGCTAAAGTGGGCGCGATGGGCGATGCTGCTGGCGGGAGCTCTGTGCCCGTTGGTGGCAGTGGCACAGGCTGTCCCCGGAAATAGCGTGGGACAGGGCCAGGCGCTCCTACCCGCTGCCACCCATCTTCCAGAAGACCAGATACCTGAGCGCGCGCTGCCCGGTGCGCAGGCGTGGGCCGCAGAAGGTCGCACGGTAGAGCAGGTCCGAGTGCTGGCCGCAGGCAGCGAGGCGGTGCAGACGGAGCTGCTGCGAAAGATTCCACTGAAAATTGGAGCTACGCTGGAGCGCCGCAATGTGCGCGAAAGTCTGCGCGTGCTGTTTGAGACTGGGCGCTTCGTCGAGGTGGAAGCCGATGCCACGGTGCTTGCCTCCGGCGGCGTGGCCGTGGAGTTTCGTTCCAGTCCGAACTACTTCAACGGCAACATTACGGCTTCGGGACTTCCAAAAGGCGGCCCAAGCGGCGTTCAGGTGGTGAACACTGGAAGGCTGGAGCTGGGCATGCTGTTCACCGAAGCGATGCTGAAGGATTCGGAGAGCCGCATCCTGCGCCTGATGCAGGACAACGGCTACTGGAGGACGGAAGTTGACGCCAAGCTAAACCGTCACCAGGACACGCAACAGGTGGACGTGGAATTCCAGGTAAAGCCCGGCGAGGTGGCGCGCGTCGGGAAGTTGACGGTGCAGGGTGATCCGACCCTCTCTGCGGATGACGCCTTAGCGATCTGCCGGATGCAGCCGGGAAAAAGAGTGCGCGGCGACCTGCTGCAAAAGGCCGTAGCAAGGTTGCGCAAGAGATTCATAAAGCAAAAGAGGCTGCGCGCACAGCTGACAGTAGGGGTTCCGGTCTTTCATGCCGAGAGCAACACCGTGGATTACACCTTCGAGGTGGAGCGCGGCCCAGTTGTGGACATTCAGGCCGAGGGCGTGTCACTGAGCCGCGGGAAGCTGAAGCATCTGATTCCGGTTTATGAAGAACACGCGGTCGATGAGGATCTATTGAATGAAGGTAGACGAAACCTGCGCGATTATCTGCAAGGGCAGGGATACTTTGACGCCGCGGTGCAGGTGCGCCAGGAAGAAGATGCCAAACTCGACCAGCAACACATTGTGTACGTGGTTCAGCGCGGCCAACAGCACAAACTGCGGGCAATTGAATTTGCAGGCAACAAACGCTTTAATACCGCAACCCTGCGCGAGCGCATGGGAACTCAGATTTCCGTCATGCTGCTGCCGCACGGCCATTACAGCCAGGCGATCCTGGCGAACGACCTGCAGGCAATCAAGAATCTATACCTGGCAAACGGATACCAGTCCGTGCAGGTGACCAGCGAGGTGGTGGACGACTACGCGGGCGAACGCGGCGATATGAAGATCGTGGTGAAAGTGGACGAAGGCTCGCTGGTGCGCGTTGGTTCACTGG
>Ga0302320_10007379_pt1 | contig 24220 bp, 22 predicted proteins | sample Bog_T0_3_FD_202130 | JGI IMG/M metagenome (GOLD analysis project Ga0302320, IMG submission 202130) | Peat permafrost microbial communities from Stordalen Mire near Abisko, Sweden - Bog_T0_3 | ecosystem: Environmental > Terrestrial > Soil > Wetlands > Peat | place: Sweden: Abisko, Stordalen Mire...
GCGCTCATCCTGGTCGGCTCCATGATGCTGGCCGCCATTACCGAAATTCAGTGGCTCGACCCGCTCGTAGCCGTCCCCGCTTTTCTCACCCTGGTCCTCATTCCGTTCACCTACTCGATCGCCAACGGTCTCGGCTTCGGCATCATCGCATGGGCCGTGCTGCACCTTTTTGCCGGCAAGGGCCGCCTTCAGGACTGGCTGCTCTACGTCATGGCTGCCCTCTTTCTCGCACGCTTCATCTATCTTGGCGCCAACTAGGTCTCTGACCGATTGAAAAAGAACCTTCCCGTGCCCCATCCATTCGCCCGATTCTTGGGCGAATGGATGGGATACAACGAACTCAACAAGTACGATTTCAAGCGGTCAGAGGCCTGGACTCTGCTGCCGTCATCCAGATTCTGCTACCATTTGCTCGTACTTTAAAGCGGAGCCGCAATGCATTGGTACGACTTTCTCGCTTACTTCTTCGGCGGAGCGTTTTTGGCAAACTCAGTACCCCATCTAACCAACGGAATGTCAGGGCGCCCTTTCCAAAGTCCCTTTGCGAAACCTCCGGGCCGCGGCCTCTCATCATCCACCGTCAACGTATTGTGGGGATTCTTCAACCTCGTCGTGGCTTACCTGCTCGTGATTTGCGTGGGCGTCTTCAGCCTGCGCAATGCCGTTCAGGTGGCTGCGCTCGGCGCTGGCGCGCTTGCGGTGTCGGTCAGTAGCGCCCGCGGCTTCGGGCGCTTCCACGGCGGGCGGTAAAGTCGCCTGGGTACCCCATCCTTTCCGCTTACTGTGCGGAAGGTGTGGAAAGCGCAGTCCTAATCCGTCGCGCCGGATCATTCGCGCCGCGTTTTCCACGCGTGTTTTTGCGTGGCCTTGTTTCCCTCGGCTCCCCATGACGAAAAAGTCGTAAACTCTTCTCAATCCTTGGCTGTACCATGGAAGCGTGTTCCAAGTGAAGCAGACGAATCAGGCAGGCCCGATGCGAGATTCGATGCAAGATTCGACGCGAGGCTCAACGCCGGGCTCACGGCTGGCGCTCGCCCGGCTCGTCGTGGCCGCGGCGGCCGCACTGGCTGCGGCCCTGGTGCTCTCCGCCTGCCAAACCGTCGCCACCTACACCCAGCCCAGCCTGGTCCGCGTCATTGACGCGTCCTACATCGCACCCGCCATCGACGTGCAGGTGGAAGGCCAGTTGCTCGCGTCGAACATCGGTCAGGGAACCATCACCCCGTACGGCACTCTCACGGCCGAAACCACCGCGCCCATCGTCATCACGGCCGTCACCGGAAACGTCGCACTGGTCACCACCAGCGGAACATTGCTCGCCGGCCATCAGCACTCCGTCTTTCTCACTGACAACGGCGCCGCGCCCAATGGCTACCTCGTCACCATTCTTGAAGACCAGCAGGTGCAGGCAGCGCAGGGCCACTCGGCCTTCCGCTTCCTCAATCAGGCCGCGAAGACCGGAGCCGTCGACATCTACATGATGCCCGCGGGATCCACGCTGGCCAATTCCATTCCTCTCGTCACCAATCTCTCCGTAGGCGCCACCGCCGGATACATCAGCTTCACCTCGCAGACCGTCACCATGGTGATCACGCCCGCCGGCCAGACCACGCCGTTCTTCGCCTTTACGCCGATCACCCTCACCGGCGGCGAAGCGCGCACCGTGCTCATCATGGATACCCAGCTCACCAGCAATCCCGCAGTCGAAGTCTTCACAGCCATCGACGCCGGCCCCACCAACTAACCTCCTGCTTCAGAAACCCCGCATCACAAAGAGCTTTGATAGAAGCTCGCATCACAATATAAGCTGTCATCCTGAGCGACGAGCAGAGCGAGGAGTCGAAGGACCTGCGGTTGCTTTTGCCGTTGCTTTTATCGATGCCAATCAGGCATTCGACCTGTGAAATTGATTAAGCTATCACCTATGCGGTTTTCTTCCTTCTTTCGCGCAATCGCGCTCCTCGTCCTCGCCGCCTCCTCCGCCCGCGCCGACGACACCTACCGCATCGTCCACACCTGGCCGCACGATGCCCGCGCCTACACCCAGGGCCTCCTTTACATCGACGGTCATCTCTACGAAAGCACCGGCATCGAGGGCCGCTCCTCCCTGCGCATGGACGATCTCGCCACCGGTCGCGTGCTGCAGTCGGTTCCCGTCGCGCAGCAATACTTCGCCGAAGGCCTTGCCGCGTGGGGCAGCACACTCGTCCAGCTCACCTGGCAATCGCACGTCGCCTTCGTCTACGACCGCTTCACCTTCCGCCTGCTGCGCACCATGCCCTTCCACTGCGATGGGTGGGGCCTCACCGCCGACGGCAAAGCTCTCATCCTCAGCGACGGCACCGCGGAGATTCGCTTCTTCGATCCCGCCACCTTCCGCGAGATGCGCCACATCGACGTAACTGATCACGGTCGGCCGATCGACCAGCTCAACGAGCTCGAATACATTCACGGCCAGATCTACGCCAACGTCTGGCACACCGACCGCATCGCCCGCATCTCGCCCGCAACCGGGCAGGTGCTGGGCTGGATCAACCTCGCCGGCCTGCTCAAGCCCGGCGAGGTCACCGATCCGGAAGCCGTCTTAAATGGAATTGCATATGACGCCACGCACGATCGCCTCTTCGTCACCGGCAAACTCTGGCCCAAACTTTTTGAGATCAAGGTAGTCCCGGCCAAAGCCAAACTCGTCCCCGTCCATCACAAATAACGCGTCATGTAGATCTCACCAACAAGAATGGGTGCCCCCGGTCCGGGTTTTTGGACCGGGGAAAGCACGAAGCCCAATCTATCTCTGCCCATTCATCACGGAAAAGGATGGAATCTCAAGAACCCAGACCCAACTTCGTCGCTGCTTCCAAAGCGGAACCACCCCATCGCTATCCCGCCGCCGTCACCGCTCGCTCTCCCTCCGCACGCGTATACTTTTCCGCGAAGGGTTGGCTCTGCAATGGATGATGCGTCCTTCTTTCAGCCGAATTCTCCGCAAGGCGCGGTTGTCTTAACCGTCATTCTCGCCTTTGCCGGTTACCTCGTCACCTTCCTCAGCAACCGCATGATGGCGCGCCGCGCCGACCGGCTCCGCCTCGTCAATCAACGCCTCAACGAGTTCTACGGCCCACTTTACGTGGCCACCGTAGCCGGCAACATTGCCTACAAGGCGCTGCTCGCCAAGCAAGGCAAGACGCAGTGCCACCCCATCCGCGACGAGCACCTCAAAGAATGGGTGCTCTGGATGAAGACCATCTTCATGCCGCTGAACGACGTGCGCGAGAAGATCATCATCGAGAACGCGCACCTCATCGTCGAGGAACAGATGCCGCAGTGCCTGCTCGACTTTGTCACCCACGTCGTCGGCTACAAGGCGCTACTGCTCAAGTGGGCCGAGGACGATTACACCGAGCGTCGTTCCATGATCGGCTGGCCGCCAGAGTTCGACATCTACGTCGAGCGCTCCTACCACGCCCTCAAAGCCGAGCAGACGCGCCTGCTGCACAATTTCTTCTGGCGGATGTGGCATCGCGCCAACCACCGCAAGCAGGCTTAGCTGCCTCCCGCAAACGACACCGGGCCCCGTCCTTTTTTCGTGTTCTTTGCGGAAAAGAGTGGGATCGCACGCCCCTGAATAATTTTTTTGCCCCTGTCACAAAACTCCCCTGCGCGCCACTTTATTCCCAGTAGGACGTTTTCCCAGATCGAAGACCAGGCGCTCTTTTCGCCCGCTTCCCCCGCGAGCGGGAAGCGCGTCTGGGTTTTGCAGCCCTCCGGCCCTACGCACGACCTCTCGAAAGGAAGTAACTTCCCCGAATCGAACTGGCCTTGGGCCAGCCCCCGGAAAACGCTCACGCCCCGTGCAGCCACGTTCGAAACTGCTGCGGGCCCAAACCTTGTACGGAGAGTCAACCCATGAAGAAATCGCTTGTTGCAGTTACGTTTCTCGTTCTTGTTGGCGCGCTTGCCGCGGTTCCGGCAACGGCCGACTCCACCCTATACGACAACACTGGCCCCATCTCCGATCTTGGCGGCTCGGGTCTCCAACCAGGGGGCTATTGGGACGCCTTGGCCATCTACGGCGGAGTATCCGATTCGGATTCGTTCTCAGTTTCGTCGAACTCGACGGTAACAAGTATCGTCTTCGATGTCTGGCTCTATGCGGGAGACTCGCTGACCAGCGTCGATTGGTCCATTGGGACCACCAACATTGCGGAATTTGGCGGTTCCGGCACAACCGTATCCGCCCCATTCTTGTCCCTGGTTCCTGCGAGCAATCCCAATTACACAGTCGTCGACGTCACCTATGACGTCGACGTAGCGACCATCTCCGGCCTTGATGTGCCGCTCACCGCAGGAACCACTTACTGGCTCACGCTCCAGAATTCGGTGACTTCAGATAACAACGTTGCCTATTGGGACCTCGGCAACGGCCCCTCGGACGCCTGGCAAACCCACTACGGGGACGTGAATGGGGCGGCGGGTACCGGCACAAATTCTGAAACCTTCCAGATCATCGGCAACACATCCACAAGCCCGGTTCCCGAGCCCAACAGCCTTCTGCCTTTCGCAACCGGCCTCACCGGCCTTCTCGGCCTCTACCGCCGCAAGTTCGCCAAAGCGCTCCAGGACTAGTTGCACAAATCGCGGCGCGAAAGGGCACGGCTTCAACGTATTCGAAGCGCGCGATTCGGAGGACGCCGGGGGCGGGCGCCACCGGTCTCGTCCGCCGTGCCTGCTCGCCGCGCCGTGGCGGATGAGACCGGGGAGAACACGAACCCCAATCCGCCGCCTCTCCACTCACCACAAAACCCAGCGAGAAAATCCCTGGCACCTGGAACCTGACCGCTGAAACCCGATCTCACGCCTCCATCACCGGATTCAGCGACGTCACATGCGCCACGGCCTTCGTCAGCCGCGCCTCGCAGGGACGCGCGCCCTTGTACTCCGCCTGCGAATAGATATGCTCGATCGACTCCACAAGGTACGCCCCGGGAAGAAACTTGCCGCCCTCGCGCAACCCGTCGCCGGGCAGCATCAGCACGTCGCCCTCACGCGGCAGAGAGTGCAACGTCTCCAGCGGCACCAGGTTGATGCACGTTCCGTCACCGCTCACGAACTCCAGGCAGTTGCGGCTCTGTAGCCTGCCTTCGCGCTCGCGCCGCGCGTCCTGCCGCACCTTGAGCGACTCATAGTAAGCGCCCGCCATCATCGGCAGCCCGATCATAAATCCCACAACACTGCTGTACTCCGCAATTAGCGACATCCAATGGTGATTCATCCCGTCATCGTCTCCCACGCAAAGAGTAACAGTTTGGCTGCGATGGCCCTGAAGACACGGTCCACCGCGCGCTTGTTCGCTCTCTTACTACTATCACTTGCTCGCTGCGCGGCTGCCGGGATCTTCAGCAAGCAGACCGGCCACAAAAAATTTGCCCGCGGTCCCGGTCTTGGGGCTCGAAAGCACAAAGGTCGGACCGATGCGCCGGTCTCCTGACACGAATTCTCACAGCAGAACCAGGGCCGCCGGCATCGGTCGCCCACAAGCTGCGAGCCTGCTATTGCCCGACCGACCCGTTTCGGTGCTCCCGTTCACCCCGGAAGAAACGGTGATGCACCATGCTCACTCCGAGGAGCAGCAAAAGCAGAAAGAAAACCATCACGAATACGATCCTGAGGATCAAAAGCGTTGGTGGCTTTTGCCCAGGACGGGCCGCCGGGTTCACATCCTTATCCATCAGAGCGCCTCAATTCCCGCCCCGGCGCCGAACGCACTATCGAGGAATACCATGCAGATTCCTGGCGCTCATCCACCATGGGACATTTCCAGTATTCGCGTGCTCGCTTTCCTCGTACCCGGTCGCCCTCACCGAAAGAACCGTTCGCCACGGATCGGGCCCGTTTTGGGGTGTTGCAATCACAGCACCCTCTGCATTCCCGATCATACCGCCAACCTTGCCGCCGCGCACTTTTTCCGCCAGATCCTTGAATCGAGCCTGGCTCGATCTACGCAGATCGTGCCAGTCTGAGATTCTTCCACAACCGCGGAACCGGGATCAGCCACAAACGCCGGGTGCCCCGTCCTCACTTGCCAGGGCGGGAATCGGTGCTCTTCTATTCGGACGGAGTTTTGGCGAGGAACAGCTGCATTTCTTGCCAATCACCGCGAAGCCATTGCCGCGATGGACTTCTTCACCGTACCCACGCTGTCTTTCGGTGTGCTGTACTGCTTCTTCGTCATCGCGCATGACCGGCGGCGTATCCTTCATTTCCACGTGACCAAGCATCCAACGAGCAACTGGGTGTCTCAGCAGTTACGCGAGGCCTTTCCATACGACTCCGCGTCCCGCCACCCGATCTTCGACCGGGATGCCACTTTCAACGCCGAGGTCGTCGAGACAGCCAAGGCTGTCGGTGTCAAGCCCATTCGCACCTCGTTCAAGAGTCCCTGGCAGAATGGCGTCGCCGAGAGATTCGTCGGTTCCTGCCGTCGCGATCTGCTCGACCATGTGCTCGTCCTGAACGAGCGCCATCTGAAACGGCTGATTTCCGAGTACGTTCGTTATTACCACGAAGATCGGACGCATCTCGGCTTGTATAAGCAAACTCCGGCAGGTCGTGAGACGGCTTCCGACAAGACCCCAAGTACAAACGTCATTTCCATGCCCCGCCTCGGCGGCTTGCATCATCGTTACGGTCTGGTTGCGTAAGGCTTCACGATTCAGCCAGTGCGCACTGCTGCGAAATCGCCGTCAGCAGAAGTGTGCTCGCTGAGGCCGCACAGCGCCATTTGTCGCGCCCACCCCATTTCTATTGAGCCATCCAACATCCTTTTCATCTTTTTCGCTCTTCGCTTTTCCGAAGGTTTCTCCGGTCTTAACCGTTAAGAATGGTTCCTCGTGGTGGCGGATGGAGATTTTGCGAGCCACATCTCGGTTCAGCGTGGATTCTCTGCCTCCACCAATCGAGCATGTCGCTGAGAGTATTTGCCAGATCCAGTTCAGCCTTCCAGCCGCTGCACTCGCGAAACTTGTTCATGTTTCCGGCAATCACGGGCTCATCGCAGCTTCTCATCAGCCCAGGCACCTGCTCCACCTCAAACGGCACCTGCGAAAGTGCTTGGATCATGGCCACGATCTCATCAAGCGAGTGTGTCCGGTCGCTGCCCAGGTTGTACACCTCGCCGGGTATACAGCGCTCGGCCGAAAGCCACAGGCCCCGCACCAGATCGCGCACATCGACAATCGCGCGGCGTGTCCTATTGCCGACGGGCAGCACTGGAGACCGTAGGCCAAGCTCAATCTCGACCGCGCGCCTGGTGAGATCAGAACACACATCGCCCATCTTGCCGGGTCCGGTGGTGTTGAAGATCCTGATGCGCAGCGCCGGAATCGAATAGTTGGCAAAGTACTGGGCCGCGAGCAGGTCCTGGGCAACCTTGCTGACTCCGTAAGGATGCAGCGGGCAAAGCGGATCGTCCTCCCGCAAGAGCGCGCCGTGGTGGATTACCCGTCCATACTCCGCGCTGGAGCAGCCTACGATCACGAGAGGCGAAATGCCGGCAGTACGCAGGCTTTCAAACAGATTGATCGTACCTCCCACATTCACGTCCATTGTTTCCCGCGGCTGGGCAAGCGACACCGTTGGATAACTCTGCGCCGCCAAGTGATAAATGCAGTCAGGACGGTAGGCGGCGATGAGGCGCTGCAATCGCGAAGAGTCCCGTACATCGCAAAGTTCGAAGTCCGCGCCCGGCCTGCATTCAGACTGCTCTTCGACATCCAGGCCCAAGACTCGGTCTCCAGCCCCAAGACAATACCGCGTCAGGTGTCCGCCAATAAAACCCGCCGCGCCGGTGATCATCACCTTCATTGAGTGGAATCCAACCAGGTTTTCATCATAATCCTCCGAACGCATGGGTTGTGCCGCAAATAAACGGCACTAAGCCGAGTCATCAGCAACAGCTCCCCGAAAAATGCCGATCAGTTTTCGACGTCATGCGTTGGTGCCGGCTTTTGTGCAACGAGGATGTACCCGAGTGGAAAGCTGCGCTGGCTGCGCCTGGAGAGCCTGCGCGCCCATGGCGTCGCGTTCCAGATGAGCGCCGCACTGTAAATAGGCCATAAAAATGGGGTCAGTAGGGACGGGGCGTAAAAGTTGATGGTCTTGGCGATGATGTCGCAGAGGATCTCGGGAATGCCTCCGTAGGGGTTGAGCTCGAGGACGTTGAGGCCACTCTGTTCGGCGAGGCGACGCAGCGCGAACTCGGTGTAGCGGTAGTAGTCGTAGGGCTGCTCGTGGACCCAATAGAAGAATGGGACGCCGACAATGAGCTTTCCATCGGGGCGCAGGATGCGCGCAGCTTCAGCGACTGCCGAGGCGGGATCGGCGAGGTGCTCAAGGACGTCGGTCGCGAGAATTGTGTCGATGCTTTCGTCGGCTAAGGGCAGCGGAGCATTGAGGTCTGCCTTGAGGTCGACATGCGGGCTAGGATGCCGGGTGTGCTCCCAATCAATGCAGGTTACGTCGTTGATCAGCGGTCGATAGACGGCATAGAGCGGGACCTCTCCGCAGCCAATGTCGAGCAGGTGGCCGCGAGCGTGGGCGAGAAGGGCGCGCGCGTAATTTGCGGCTTGCAGGTCGGCGATGAGGCGGGAGCTGACGGATACCCAGCGAAGGCTGCGTGAGGCGCGGAGGCCGCGAGGGCCGGGCACAAACTTCGACGGACGCCAAGCTTCCGGGCGCTTCATTTTAGCTGCCTCTCTCTACCGAGCGTAGAGTACAGCAGCGCGGCCAGGGGCGGTAAAGAATCTCCTGCAACCAATTCTACGGAGCCGGGTGTGAGGCGGAGGCGGGAGCAATGCGCTTAATAAGCTGGGACTCGATAAACCGCGGCGGCAGCATCATGTGTCCGGCAGCAAAGCGGGGAGCAAACAGGGGATGGGCCGCGGTAAACTGCTTTTCGACTATGGGGTCATTGCAGTCGGGGTCACGCAGCACCCGGACGAACTCAGCGTGCTGCGGATGCTGGGGGTGGTGCACCCATCTGGAGATGAAGTCCTCGTCGGTGTAGGTTCCCCAATTGCCGAGCTCTGTGAAGAGCACGCGATCGACCTGGAGTTGTCTGCCGAGGCGAACGAGCGCGGGCAACTCACGGAAGTTGTTTTCCTGAACCACCATGGCGATGCACATCCAATGGAGGGCGCCCTGGCGGCGGAGCGACGAGATGAAAGCAAGGTTCTCCATGAGCCGTTCCCAGTTTCCGCCACGGCGGTTGATTACATATGTAGCTGCTGTGGCCGCATCGAGGGAGATGAGGGTGCTGCCGATGCGGGCGCGGATTCCGGGCGAAATCGTTTCCCACATCTCGGGCGTCCACAGGAGGGCGTTGGTGTGCAGATGCAGGTTCTTAAGATTTGGAAGCTCCTCGACCTTCATCGTTTGCAGAAGCTTGCGAAAGCTGGGACTGGCAAAGGGATCTCCGGACCCTGAGATGCTGATGTGCTGCGCAGCGGAGAAGGCCTGGTTGCGGACTGTTTCCTGCACGGAGTGGATCTCACTGTTGCTTGCCGATTCGACAATGAGATCGTTCCTGCAAGAGGGGCAGGAGAGATTGCAGGAACGGTCATAGGAGAGGCTCAGCTCGCGCGGTCCGTAAGGCAGCACGGTGAGCTTGCGCGCGATGGCATCGGCAAGCTCGGGGTCGTCGACGTCCGCAAGCTTCTGTACCGGTCCACTGACGCTCTTGAGGAACGGGCAGCGGATATAGCTGCAATATCGGAAGGAGCCGTCGTGGATAGATTTTCGTATCTCTTGCGAAGCGGTGCTGTTCCAGACCTCTTCAACGGAGTTGGTTTTCAGGTCGCCTATCGTGCGGTTAAGCCAGCCGGCGCAGCACATGAAGACACTGCCGACTCCTTTGGAATACGAAATCTCAAATCGTCTGAAGGGCCGCGAGCAAAAGAGCTTTGGGGGCGGGGACCGGCGGGGACCCAGCATGCGCCGGACAGCGCCGTAGAAGCCACGCAGCCAAGGTTTGAACCGCGAGGATGAGAAACATGAAGCCCAGATCCAACGTGGGGAACTCGCCATTGGTCTCACCCTTCCAATGAGGATCATATGGGGAAACTAGAGGCATGGTGACACGGGGGCGGCTACGAAGCCGATCCATTGTCCATTCACGGTAGCAGAAATGGATAGGCGGCGGCAATTTTGGCGGGATCGTCCGTCGAATCGGGCACCGGTGGCGTGAGGGGAGATGCAAGGAACTGGAGTGCCGCCTCGGTGGAGGGAAAGAGGCCGTGCCGATGCCAGAATTGGGCTAGCTGGCCGCGTATTTGAGGGCTTAGGCGCGGAAATGCGCGCCGGTGGACGGCAAAGAAAGGGATTCGGCACGCCTCGGCATAGGCCATTGTGGCCGCGCAATGCTCCATGGAGCTCTCGGGCCAGATGGCGGCTTCCCTGGGGCCGGAGAGGTCGTAGACATCCCCGAAGCGGAGGCGAGTGAGAAGGTAGCTGCCGAAGAGGAAAAATTCGGTGTGCTTGTGGCCTGCGTAAAGGAAAGCCTCCGGAAAGCTGCGGCGTGCACGGAATTCAATCTCCGCCACCAGTGCGCGAACGATAGTAGTAGGAAAGACGAACGGCGTGTGGGTGGGCAGGAATGCCTTGAGATAACGCTGCGGATCGAGGCCGAATTTGGGCAGCGTATTTTCAAAGAAGCGCCGCAGGCTGTGGAACTCGTAGCTCACAAGATAGGAGCGAGGTTTGCCGGATGCAGTGATGAGAAAATCCCAGGGTAGGGGACGAAGCAGATGATTCTTGCCATCCAAGACGACATAATATCGGGTGCGGACAATGCCGGCTGCCATGAGTTTGAGAATCTGCTGAGAGAACCAGCCACTGGTCGAGGCCGGGATGGCCGCGATTTGATGGCCTTCAATGAAGCGCACCTTGGCGGCGAGCTGTCCGTAGTCGTTAAGAAGAGTTGGACGCAGGGGAACAAGACTCGATGGCGGCGCGTTTTCGATAACCACGATCTCGGCCGCCTGCCTGGGATCGAGGTACTTGCATAGCGAGCGCGCCTGTAGCCGCATCAATCCATAGTCGCCGTCATAGACCACCGTGATGAACGTGACGGGCACGGGTTTTGGCATGCCGTATTATTGCACGCATATATCTGCCCTCGTGCCGCGATCAGACTGTTACAAGACGGCAACCGAACAGAGCAGCCGGAGCCATACAATTACCGCAGCGACTTAGGCAACATTGAGCGTTTTACATCGCCACCGTCATTCGTGAATCGATAAGTTAAATGTCTGCTACACTTTTGGTTCACATCGACGCCAAGGGGAGTTGCAAGTCACTTTCAGCGGCTCCGCATATCCAGCCGCATGCAACCGGAGTCGGAGGAAAGCATTGATGAAAGAGCGACTGTATGTGCAGCGCGCCGGACCCTGGTGGCCAAAGATGATGGACAGTGAGAATGAGGCGCTGCTTGGATCGTGGCCCGACGTGGTTTCTGACGGGAAGCGTGAGACGCCGATGGATTCCGGCGAGCTGGTGGAGAGAATGCAGGGGGTGACGGCGGTTCTATCGCTGAACGGATATGGCAGTGCAGAGATTACCGAGGAGGTATTACGCCGGGTGGGGACAGTGCGGGTGATCTCGCGGGCGCACTACTGGGGCGAGAGCCACTATGAAGGCCTGCCCGTAGAGATGGGCATCCAGGTAGTGGATGGATCGAATGCGGGCACGGTGGCGGTGGCGGAGTGGTGTCTGGCTGCGGCACTGGCAGGAGTGGGCCGGATGCAGATCTTCGATCGGGCGCTGAAGATGGGATCGCCGTGGGGCGAGCCGCGGATGGCGGCTGGGATGCTCTCCGGGCGCACGGCGGGAGTGATCGGGCTGGGACGTACGGGGCTTTACGTGGCGCGGCTGTTCAAGCGGATGGGGTTGCATGTGATAGCACGCAGTCGCTCATGCACGATCGAGAAAGCGGCGCGTGAGGGAATTCGCCTGGTGCATCTGGACGAGCTTTTGCGTACAGCCGATATCGTGTCGCTGCATGAAGCGGTGAATGAGACAACGCGCGGCGCGCTGGGTGCAAGGGAGTTTGCGACGATCCCAACAGGGGCAGTGTTCATCAACTCCGCCCGCGCCGCGCTCTATGACGAGCAGGCGCTTATACGTGAACTCGCGAAAGAGAGATTTGCTGCCTTTATCGATGTTTTTGCCGAGGAACCGATTGCGCAACGGCATCCCTTCCGCGGGATGAGAAACGTGGTGATTACGCCGCACATCGCTGGAAATAATCTGGATATGCTGCGGCACGCAGCGCGCGACGCAATTGTGGGGCTGAAGGAGTATTTTGCAGGCAACGGCATTGTGGATCGCAGATACTCGTTTCCTTAGAGAAATATCTCTAGCCTATGACGAGCCTTGACCCCATGATCTGGAGCTCATGAAGAGAATCAGGAATGCAGAATCGGACGGGGAGCACCCGCTGCGTTATGCGTTGATCGGCGCGGGCATAGCAGGGTGCGCCCACCTGAAGGCGATTTGCGGCAGAAAGAATGTCCGCCTGGTGGGGATTGTGGATCCTGCGCCCGCGAGTGCGTGGAAGCTTGGGGGCGCCGGGCGCGAGGCGCCGCACTTCACCACGATTGAAGCGCTGCTGGGCGAGGTGCGACCGGATATAGTGTCGATCTGCACGCCGACGAGAGATCATGCCGAGTTGGCAATGGCGGCTCTGAGGTCGGACGCGCATGTGGTGTGCGAAAAGCCGATGGCGATGAACCTGCAGGAGGCGCGGCAGATGGAGCAGGCGCGGGCAGCGGCTGGGCGGCTGGGGCTGATGAACTTTAGCCACCGTAACGTGGCAGCATTTCGGTTTGCGCGACAGTTGATTCAAGACGGCGCGATGGGTCGAGTGACACGCATCCATATCAGCTATCTACAGAGCCATTTACGCGCGGCTGGAGGACGGTGGACGTGGCGCAACGATGCTGCGACGGCAGGATACGGAGCGATGGGCGACCTGGGCGTACACATGATCGACGCCGCTCGGTTTGTGACGGGTCTGGAGTTCCGGAGGGTGACGGGCCTGAAAAGGACCTGGATTACCGAGAGGAGTGACGAAGAAGTGCGCCGGCCGGTGACTACCGATACGGATGCGGTGTTTTTGGGAGAGATGCAGAACGATGCGACGGCGGTCTTCGAAACCGGGCAGACCGCGCTCGGCTATGGGAATTGCTTTCGCCTGGAGGTCGGGGGTGAGCTGGCTACGGTGCGGGTAGCGAGCGAATTGCCGGATCACATTGAGTTGAGCGAGCGGGGTGCAGGCTGGAAAGCCAAGCTGAAGATGAAGCGCGTGCCGCGCGAATTTCCGGGAAGGAATCGGCCGGCGAGCCCAGACGCGATTGTGGACGCAATCCGCAGCGGGACGACCGACTATCCAACCTTTCGTGACGGGCTTGCTGCGCAAGGGGTTCTGGAAGCGCTGGATCGCGCAATCGGGACACGGAGCTGGATGGAGTGCGATGAGCAGGCGGGAGAAGTGGGTGGGACCCAGCACGGAGAACCGGCCAACTTGGGAGAGGAGCTGCAATGAGATTGGAGCACTGCGTTACCGAGAGTGGCATGGCTCCGCCTGCCCGCGCAGGGAGCGCGGCGAGCGCCGGCCGCTGGATGATTTTTGTGACCGACGTGCAGTTGTATCCGATGGTAAGCGGGAACCGGATGCGGATTCTGAGTTTCATACGCGTACTGCGTGAGTTGGGCTTGAAGGTGGCGCTGGTGGCGCCGGCAAATTTGGCTCCCGCTGAGCAACTGCGGTGGATGGTGGATGATTTTTTTCCGGTGCCGGGGCGGCCGTTTTGCGGTGGCAGGATGGCTGGGTTCAACGTGGCGCCGTTTCGCTATGCAGTGGATAAGATGCTTGAGCGCGTGGTTGCCAAAGGAGGAGCTAGCACGTTGCCAGTGGCGGCAGTGGCGCAGTATGCATGGCTGGGAGCATCGCTAGCCGGGTTGCCGCCAGGCGTGAGCCGCTGGATCGACTGTCACGATCTGCTGCATGAACGCACGGAGCGGTTTAGCGTTCTGGGGCTCGACCCATGGGCCAGTTGCACCTGGGAGGAAGAGAAGCGATGCTTGGAGTCAAGCGACGGTGTTATCGCGACCCAGGAGCGGGAGGCGGCGCTGCTGCGGGAGTTGCTGCCGGCCAAACGCGTCGAATGCATTCTGACGCCAGCCGAGCTGCCACGCGGCTTTTTGCCGTCCCGGGCAGGAGGCAAGATTGTGTTGACAGTGGGAGCTAAGCACCCAGGAAATTTTGCCGTAGACGATTTTGTGCGCGAGGGCTGGCCGCGCGTGCTCGACCGCGTCCCTGGGGCGGAGTTGCATATTGTTGGGACGATTGGCGGAGCGGTGCGGTCGGCGCAGGGAGTACGAAAGTTTGGATGGGTAAAAGACCTTCGGCCTTACTATGATGCAGCTTCAGTTGTAGTGTGCCCAGTGGAGACGGGTACGGGGGTGAAGACCAAGCTGCTTGAGGCGATGCGCTATGGGAAGGCCGTTGTGGCCACGAGGGCGGCGGCGGAAGGGATTCCCGCCCCGCAGGAGGCGTGGAGTCTGGTCGATTCTGTGGCTGGGTGCGCGGATGCGATTGTGGAGTTATTGGGCGACAGCGACCGACGTCGCGCGTTGGAGACGGCGGGATTTGAATTCGCCGCAGAGGCAGCCTCTCCGGAAAGCTTTCGAGTGCAGATCGGGAGGGCACTTTTAGGGGAGCAGGCCGGGGTTGTGGGGATGCGAGCCGGCTCATGCGACGAGTCGGCGGTGTCGGTGATTCTGATGGAAAACGGAAATCTGGACCGTTTGCGGATTTGCCTGCAAGCTCTGTGGAACCAGGCCTATCCGCGGGAACGGTTTGAGATTATTGTGGTGGCACGGAGTTTTGGCCCCGTGCGTGCAGCGGCGATTGGGGAGGAGTTCCCTGGGGTAAAGGTGGTGCGCGCCCCTGGGCTCAATGCGGCTGAAGCAAGAGATTGCGGAGCGCGCTATGCGCGGTATGGGCTGAAGGAATATCTGGATTGCGATGCGCGGCAAGACAGTGATTGGCTGGCGAGGGCCGTGACGAGAGGGCAGGACAAGGGTCCGCAGGTTGCCGATGTGGCAAGCGCGGCTGGCAGCGATGTCTTAGGGGATGCGCTGGGATTGGGTTCGATTGCGGTGATTGTGCCCAGCCTTGGCTGGCCTCATTCGTTGGATGCGTGCCTGCGCTCGATTCGCGAACAGGTGATTGGGGTACCCGTGGAGACGATCGTAGTGCTGAATGGGCCGGAACCTGTCACTGATTTACGGTGCCCACCGGGAGTCCGGGTTGTTCGTGAGCCGATGCCGGGGCCAGCAGCGGCTCGCAATGCGGGCGTAAGAGCGGCATCGGCCGACGTGCTGGCTTTCATTGATTCGGACTGCGTGGCGAAGCCGCTATGGCTGGCGTCAGCCTTGGCAGCGATGCGTGAGGGCGCAGCGGACCACATAATCGCGGGCCCTATTGCGCGACCCCCGCGAGGCCAGGATGGGCGCAGCTGGGTGGCGCTGTATGATCGGGTGAACTATTTGCGCCAGGATGTATATGTAGAGGGCGGACACGGATTCGTGACTGCAAATCTTATCGTTCATCGCGAGACCTTTGCACGCGTGGGACCATTCGACACGCTATTCCATGAGGCGGCGAACGAGGATTTCGACTGGGCCGAGCGCGCACGGAGGTTGGGGGTTCAAGTGACGTATGCGTCGTCCGCGACTGTGGTACACGAATGTATGACGCGCATGAGCCAGCTGCGGAGCAAAGCTGAGAGGCTGGCGCGGGGAGCCCTGTTGACGGATGGCAAGGCCGGCCGGCCGCTCCTAGCGCGTGGTCTGTGGAGACGGTTGAGGGAGGAAATCCGGAGGGCGGGCCGCCAGGGACTTTCGCCGCAGGAGTTGTTTGCCATTGTGGCGGTGGGCACAGTTGCAGCGTATGCAGCATGGCGGGCACAGGTGAAGTTTATGGTCGCGGCCGGCCGACGACAACCCATGGCACAGGACGGCGAGGGAGTTGCCTGATGGCCGTGGTCTTGCTGGCCTCCAATGGCGACGGGCTTGGACATCTGGTGCGGGTGACGATGGTGGCCAGCGCGCTGGCGTCGGTGGGTGAGCGGCCCGTAATTTTTTCGCAGGGCATTTATCCGCTAGAAAGCGGCACGGAGATTCCAGGCAAGTGCATTCCGTCTCTGCGAAAAGCGGATGGATGGATGCGACGCGCAATCGCGGCAGAAGTGAGATCCATGGCGGAGATCTCATTGCCCAGTGTCGTCGTCGAGGATACGCATCCCAATCCTATTGCGCTGCCGCCATGGATTCGTCGCATTCTGTTGGTCCGGCCGCCGTCGATGGAGCACATGACGACATTGCGGAGAGTCTTTAGACGCATGTATGCAGGATTTCTGCTCTGCGATCATCCCGACTCACCGACCTGGCCTTACAGCAAAGTGGAATCGGAACAGATTCTAAGCTGGCGCGAGTGGCAGATGGTGGGGCCTATATACCGCGAAGCACCGCAGGCTGAGATTACGACTGTTCGTGCACGATACGGGATCAGCAATGAGGACCGCGTGTGTGTCTTCAGCATGGGCGGAGGCGGACGGCACCTTCCTGGCGACACCGATGCGGAGCGATTTGTGCAGATGGCCGTGGGAATGACTACATGGCTGCGGAAGCGAGACCGGCAGGCGCGCGCTATCTTTGTCAAAGGCCCGTACTTTCCCGAAGAAGCACGACTGGACACTATTCTCAAAACGCACTTTGAGGTAGTCAGCCGGGAACCGCAGATGCCGGCGCTGTTGGCCTGCGCGCATGCGGCCGTAATCCGTGCAGGATTCAACACGCCATGGGAATGCATGCGGGCAGGAACACCGTTTTTTCCCTTCGAAGGAACCACGGCCGGGGAGCCCGTGAACCTGCGCGTGGACAGGATGCGCAGCCTGGGGCTGCTGGCAGGCGACTTCGAAAAAGTGTGGAGCAACGATGAGTGGCGTGCAGGCTTTCGGCAAACGTGCGAAAAAATTGTCCGCGCCCACCCTGGGCAACCGGATGCGCTGCTGCTGCAAAATTTGATCGTGGGCGAGACGGGCAGAGGGCCGATACGTGGCCGATCGGCGATGCGATGCCAAATAGGACCCGTTGCCGAGGCGAAGGCCAACGCTATAGTTGGGGAAGCCGGACCAGAATTGCGAGTGGAGCGGCGCTTTTCCCTGCCGCTGCTGATTACCATTGAGGAGGTGGGCTCGGCGGAGCCTGCGCTGGAGTGGTTGCTGGAATTGCTTGCCGGCCGTGGCCTTCGCGCTGCGCTCGGAATAGTGCCCTATCTGGCCGACTTCGATCAAGCGTTCCTGGACGGATTCGATCCAGCGGGAAGGCTGTTTGCGGTGAGCCAGCATGGGTATGCACGGTTGCCGCGGGGCGTGCCGGGGACCCAGTGGCGCGAGTTTTCCTTGGATGGCGTGCAGCCCGTGTTCGAAGAGCTTGATGAGATCGACCGGGGCCGGCAACGTCTCGTGCGTCTGTTCCCGTCGCGGTGGAATGGAGGTTTTTCCGCTCCGTTCGACGGCATGTCTGGGCCGCTGGCGACGGCATTGTGGGAATCGGAGCGAAGTCCCAACAACTATACCCATTCTCAATCCGTGCAGGGTAGGAGTCTATCTGGGCACATCGATTCGGATGTCGTTGTAAATTGCGCGTTCGTGATGCGCACGGCGGCAGAGTCGAAGGGCGTGATCGGCAACTCCCTTCCTACGCTTGTGACGGGCGTGAGGCTATGTGAAATGGACACGGGTGGAAGGGGTCGGATGCGATTTCCTTCTCGATTGATGCTGAGGATGCGGCTGGCGAAAGCGGCGCTCGCCCATGGCTATGCCGGAATTATCGTGACTCCACGCGCACTGCGGCATCGGGATGCGCAGAGGGGATTCTCACGTATTCTGGACGATTTGACGGCAAGAGGTGTCGAGACGCTGTGCCATGCGGAGAGAGCTGCGCATGGCGATATCATTAGGCAGCCCGGCTATGGCCGGGCGGTCTACCGATGGGCGCTCAAGCCATAATGGTGGCCGCACAATTCGCGTTCACTATGCAGCACTGAGAGGGGTGGTTTTCTTCTACCACCCCATCTCTTGTCTTATGAGTTAGCGGTCGCGGATCTCCGTCACCAGCGCGTGGATGACGACCCAGGCGCCGAGCAGAGCCGACACTGCCAATGTGGGTAGGGCAAAGCGGAGACCTGCGTCGGAATGGAACATGATGCTTGCCCCAATAGTGCCAGAGCCACTCAATACGCAAAGTTCCAAGTAGGCCATCTTAAATCTGTGTAAGCCGCCGCCTTCAAAGCCCCAGCCGGCATAACTCATTCTCGGATCGAAGCCGGTTCCATCGGGATCGACCTTGCGTCGAGCTCCCTCGACGATGGAGTCACGCATTGCCAGTACTTCTTCAATGCTGGGTTTAGGTTGGGACGGAATTTGGCCGGAAACGCCATTCACGCGTTCATCATACATACCTAAATTCTCCGTATTCTCCAAGATTTGGGCCGTTGGTTATTAACGCATTTCAACTTACGGCGGCACTGCTTTTGCATTGCACAAAGCTACAGGTTGCTTAGAATTACTTGATGCACCGGATCCGGCGGACAGCGAAAAAAGCGGAAATAATATGGCACGAACACTATCATGGGGTCGCTTTCAGTGTCAACTACTTTCCCGTTACAGACCGAAGCTGCATCGAAGTCTTTGCGAGCCACTCTCTCTTGTACGTCACGGCGCGCCGGCACTTCTCATCCGGCGACTTGGCGACTGTTCGACGAACTGGATAGCCGGACCGCGCGACGTTGATTGGGAAGAAATCGCCCCGGTCGGGTTGCCCTCGCTGAACCGAGCATGAGAAACGCCCGCTCACTCTATTTTTTCCTGATCGCAACTTGATAGCCACGATGCACAAGCTCGTACTGTCCCGCGAAGACGGTCAGGAAGCAATCGATTGCAAGCTTCGGCATCGACTGAACGATTTTGGGGGTCGCAGACTCCCAGAGGTAGTCGTCGAAGATCATCACGCCCCTCGCGGTGAGCAGCGGAAATGATAAAACGGCATCTTCGAGCACGCTGGGGGCCCGATGATCGCCATCGATGTAGACAAAGCTCAAAGAACCGTGCTTCAACAACGGATCTCTCAGGCCAATCGATGAGTCCGCTTGAATGAGCCGTATCTTATCGCGATACGAGTTAATATTATTCAGAAACGTGTCCTTGCAATTCGGTTCAACGCATACGAGCGATGACGACGCATGGCGCAGAACAGTGTCAAGGAACCAAAGTGTAGATCGCCCTTCCAGGCATCCAATCTCCATTCCGCAAATGTTTGGTTTACCTATGAAAGGCTGCAGAAGCCGTATCCACACCGGCGTTCGTGAACTTGTGAAGTCCTGCGTAAATTCAGGCACCCACCATCCTCCGGTTTTCTGCAAGGCTACCATCCATAACTCCGAACCTCAAGCGCATGACGCAGACGATTCGCATGAACTCCAATATTGCTTCGGCTACGGCAGATTAGGAAACAGTGTATCCGCTCAAAGTTGAGAACGGTGACCGCTCCCCTGGACAACATATTGAAGCGTGGCAGTAAACCCCAGCCAAGGCGACTCCCTCTTCTCCACATTTGGCCGGACATGCCAGTCCTGATAGACTCGACCAATTCGTTGATTGATTCCGATCAGGTTGCAATTTGTGCCTGGTCGCTCATTCGGGCTAATGAAGTGAGGGAGCCTCTCCTTCTCTCGAGAAAACTCAGATGCGACAAACTCCCGGCATCCCGATTCCCCTCAAAGCTGCTAGCAAGCGGACTCCGTGGGTGATGCGAGTTTGGTTGGGGATCAAGCCTCACTTGCTCAATTTCTTCTTACCTGTTCCTCAACGCAAGGAGCATTTCACGAAATACTCGAAGCTCAATCTCTGGGGCGAGCCGTATTCAAGGTCCGGTCACGGTTCAAATCTCCGCGAGACGGAGTCCGTCCGCCACGAGCTTCCCGGTCTGCTCCTGGACTTGTCTGTCCGCAAATTCCTCGACATTCCCTGTGGAGACTTTTACTGGATGAGTGAAGTCCGCATGCCCCCCGGAGTCTTCTACGCAGGCGGCGATATCGTTTGGCAGATGATTCGTCAAATCAACCGTCGCTACGCCACCCGTAGGACCTCCTTTTGGAAGCTGAATATTTTGCTGGATCGGTTGCCGGAAGCAGATTTGGTTCTGTGCCGCGACTGCCTTGTGCATTTCACCCTTTCCGAGATAGCGAAAGCCCTTAATAATATCAAGCGCAGCAGATCGACTTATCTGTTAACCACGCACAACACAGAATGCCAGGAAAATGTAGAACTTCCCGCGCGAGGATGGAGAGCTGTCAATTTGACAAGGCCGCCTTTCAATTTTCCGCCGCCTTTGCGAGTTATCAATGAACACAGCTCAGAGGACTGGCAACGGGATAAGAACCTCGCGCTGTGGCGTCTACAACAGATCCCAGACCTGTCCGCAGCGCTGCGTCTTCCAGCAGCAGGGCGCGGCGAGAGTTAAACAATTGGCTGATCGACGCCACCGGGCGCGAAGTCAGCTGCTTCCAGCCGCCCGTCCTTCCGCCACCGCTCGACCCCACGGCGCACCTAGGATATGTGAAGCCGGAAAGTACATTGACACTGAAAGCCAACCCCTTGTTAGAGTCTGGCCTACAGCATTTCCTCTTCCGCTGTCTGGGCGCGCCGCGGTATTCTCACCTGACTGTAGACGATTGCGTCGCTGTCATTGCATCCATACTCGCAACGAATACTCAATAAATACGCATCTTCCATCGCTAGAGCACCTGGGCCAAGACCAGAGGGTCTACTTTTGAGATTGTTCAGAGCCTGTAAGCTATTGAAAATAATGGTCGGGGAGAGAGGATTTGAACCTCCGACCCCCTGGTCCCGAACCAGGTGCTCTACCAGGCTGAGCCACTCCCCGACGCTCTAATTGTCACTTGCAGTCTCGGGACGTAAATCGCGCTGCAAGCCGGAGCGCAAGACTCTGAGGTTTCAGGCTCACTGCGCTGCCCTTGCGGCGCAGCGTCGAACGCAGGACGACACAAACGGCCCGTCCGCATTCGTAACTCCTCATCGATTCTATCGCAGTTGCGCATTTTCCGCTGGCTGCCCTGGCGCGGAAGCAAACTCTTCCCCGGCGCCCGCAAGGCGAATCCTAATCCGCTATTCGATCCGGTCCGTCCACCCACCATTCAACGAATCACGATTACCCTCGTTGCATAAGGCTCCAGATCGAGTTGAATCACCGGATGTCCGCCGCTTTGGGTCACCTCGAGCGGCGTCACCGAGCCGGTTTGCGGATCCCACGCCTCCGCCACGCGTCCCTTCGTCATCAGCGTCACCGCATGCCTACTCGCTTGCGCGCCCTCGTTGAAGAAAAGATACATGTCGGCGTCCTTCCACCGGCGTTTCATCACACGCAACGCCGTATCCGAAGCGTCCATCGCAACCACCGGCGCAATCACCGCAGATTCAAGCACCGCCATCACCTCGGCCGGCACAGTTTGCGGCGCCGGAGCCGTGGCCGGTGGCTCGGCCGGTGGAGTCGGAGTCGGCGGCAATTGCGCGTCCACCACTTTCGCCCACGAAAACTCCGTCGCCGTCGTCGCGCGCGCATCGCGCATCGTACGGCCCGCGATCCATTGCGGCGCGCCGCCCAGGAAAACCACCCTCCCTCCGCCGTGCGCGAAGGCCTTCAGCCGCGCTTCCACCGCAGCCGGCAGCACCAGCGGCGCAGGCAGAATCACAGTGCGATACCGATTTCCGCTCATCGTCTCAAACGCGCCGGGCAGCGCCTTCAACTCGCCCTCCAGCGCATTCTCATCCACAATGTCGAAGTCGACCTGGTGCTCGCTCAGCAGCCGCTCCGCCGACACAAACTGCTCGTCTGACTTGTCGCCTCCCAGCCACATAGACATCGACGGAAGGTATAGCGCCGCCGTCGCGTCGGGCCGTCCCATCGCCAGCAGGTAGCTCATGCGCCGCACGTAAGCTGCCAGATCGGAAAAACCCGGCTGCCCCATGTACGACGGCGCCGGCCTCGGGCCCCCAGACGTCGCGGGAAAATACATCATTTCCACCTGGTTCACGCCGCGCACAAATTGTTCGTTGAGAATATAGCGCGCCATCTCCACATCCGGCGCCGGCCGGTACGCAGCAAAGCTCTCGGTAAACGCGCGCGGCCTGCCCTCGACATGCGCTACGGAGCTCGCCAGCCGCGGAAAATCCGAGATCGTGTCCTTCCAAATCTGATGCCAGATGGTATCGATTCCCGGCACTTCCACCCCACGCATGTCGCGGAAGAACGAGCCCTCGCTGTGCGTCAGCTCCATCTCCATCTCTTCGTGATTCAGGTGCACCTGGTACTCCAGATGATTGGCCGCGCACCACTCGCCCTGCGGCGCGAAGAATCCCTCGGTAAACATTTGCGAAAACACATCGTAATAATCGCCTTTGATGCGCACCTGCTCCGCCGTCAGATGGATGGCTACGCCCGCATCGCGCCGCGACGGCGATTGCGCAAACAGCGCGACGTACGGCTGCACATCGTAGCCCTTCGTCTCTTTGAAGCGCGCGAAAAACTTCGGCGTCCACGGCAACCCGGCAATCGAGTAGTCCGGCTCGTCGCCGCGGAAGCCCATAATTGTCTTGCCGAACTCGTCGCCAACATATTTCTTGTACTGCTCGTGCGTGAATTCCAGGTACTGCCGTGTCGCCGCCGGGTTCAGATAGTCCTCGAGCGACTGCTCCGTGTCCTTCACGCGTTTCGGATTCGTATCCGACCGCGTAGGCGACGTGCGAAATTCATGATCCACCAGCACCACAGTCCAACTGCCTGCGGGCGCAGTCCAATCGAGCGTCTTTCCATGCAACGGCAACGGCATCGCCGCTCCGTTTTCATCCACCGCGGCCGCGCTCACAACAGCCGCCGGCAGTTCCTTGTGTAACGTCGTTCCGCCCGCCACCGCGATCTTCTCTTCTACTTCCAGAGCCTGCATCCGCAGCTCGGGCCTCAGTGTCGAAAACTTTCCCCCGGCAAATCCGCTGGGATAACCGGCATCGTCCACGATCCACACGCGCATGTTGCGCTGCCTGGCCTCCTCCACAAATTCTTTGAAGAAGGCAAAGTACTCCGGCGACAAGTACGCAAACGGCATGTTGAAGCCCGCCTGCACCGTCACTGCCTGGAAACCGAGATCGTGCAACGTGTTCAGGTCCCGCTCCACCTGCGCAATACTCACGCTGCCGTTCAGGCCGTAATACGGCTCCGGACCGTACTCCGGTGGAGGCGTCTTCCACTGCGCCGCCACTTGCGCTGCCGTCGGGCTCTGCAGGTGCTGCCATGGCTGCTGACAACGCGCGCCCACCGCCAGCACAAGCATCGCTGTCGGAACAAAAACCATCAAAGCCCGATGTCTCATGGCTCGGGATCTCCTCTAAGAATGAACGGCTCCCATTGTAACGCCGCATTCGTGCATCGTGCGCCGCGGTCCGCACTCACTCCCGCCGCAACTGCGCGAAAGTCCATCGTGCGAAAATGACAATAATTCGGTGCACACCGCATTTCGTACTCTCACGCGGATGCACCGCCAAACACCTGGAGGCACATCATGAGCGAACTCATTCTCGATCCGCGCCGCATCGCAATTGTCGTCATCGATCTGCAAAAAGGCATCGTGGGATTTCCCGGAAGTCCGCACTCCGCATCCAGCGTCATCGCCAACGCCGTCGCGCTGCTCGACGCCGCGCGCAGCGCGGGTGCGCAGCCGATTCTCGTCCACGTTGGCCGCTCGCCCGACGGCGGCGACGGCCTTCAAATCACATCTGACCAGCCCATGCGCGCCACCGGCACGCTGCCGCCCGATTGGAGCGAGCTGATTCCTGAGCTCAACCGCCAGCCCAACGACATCGTCATCCTCAAGCGCCAGTGGGGCGCATTCTACGGCACCGATCTCGAACTGCAGTTGCGTCGCCGCAACCTCAACACGATCGTCCTTTGCGGCATCGCCACCGAAATCGGCGTTGAAAGTACGGCCCGCGACGCCTACGAACGGGGCTTCGAGCAGGTCTTC
>Ga0302320_10007381_pt1 | contig 24216 bp, 17 predicted proteins | sample Bog_T0_3_FD_202130 | JGI IMG/M metagenome (GOLD analysis project Ga0302320, IMG submission 202130) | Peat permafrost microbial communities from Stordalen Mire near Abisko, Sweden - Bog_T0_3 | ecosystem: Environmental > Terrestrial > Soil > Wetlands > Peat | place: Sweden: Abisko, Stordalen Mire...
TAGCCAAATTGCGTCTTGATAACCGGCGATATCTGACCATCTTTTAGCCTGAAAGCTGCTGCCATAAATATGGGGTCCCATTGTTTATCGCTGCGGTTTAAATCATATTCCCCGCCTTTGTCTTTGCTTCCCGGATCATCTGAATAAAGCCTGGCTAATGTTTCAAATTTTTTTATTCCTGCTTCTACTTGTCTTTTATAATCAGTAAGCTCGTCTATAGCAAGTTTTTCAATATCACGACTTGCTTTGGGGTAAACAACGATCTCGCCTATCTGCAATTCCGATTCATAAAAATGAAGGCTGTCCTTAGGAATTTTCTCGTAATATTCTTTCACTTCTGTTGGAGTGATTTTTACATCCTGAACAACTTTGTTCCGCATTCCCTGCGCCATACGTTGTTCACGGATTGGCTGGCGGAAATCTTCTTTTAACTGATATATAGTCCTCCCTGCAATTTGCTCAAGCGCATCTTTGCTGCCATATATCCCGATAAAATAACGGATTTTTTGGTCGATCTCAGCCTCCACATCATCATCGCTCACAGGTATAGAATCTTTTTCTGCCTGAAGGACCAATGCTTTCTGGATAAGCATGCCGTCGAGCACATTGCAGTCTTCAGGTGCTTGACCGCCCTGGCGAACTATGTCACCAATAGCCGTATTAATCTCTGACTTAAGTATGATTTTATCGCCAACGATCCCAACGATCTTATCTGCCACAATTTTTTGTTGTGAAAACGAAACCAATCCGGCAAAAAAAGGAATAAATAAGAGGGAAAATTTTTTCATAACATCAGAGATGTGAAAGCCAAAATTAATTTCATCGCTGCGTAATGGCTAATTGCCGCAATGATTTAACAAAAGTTTTATCTGTCTGAAATATTTAAAGATGTAACCCAGAGGATATTCCCAGTCTTTACGCTTTTGAAATAATACTTTTTCACTTACCCCTATAAAGTACGTTTCACTTCCTCTTCTTCATAAGCTTCTACAATATCTCCGACTTTTATATCATTATAATTCTTGATAGTCAGCCCGCACTCCATACTGGACGGGACATCTTTCACATCATCCTTAAATCTTTTTAAAGAAGCCAATTCCGCCGTTGCACCTTCCCCTGTAGGATAAATCACAATGCCGTCGCGTACCAACCGGATTTTTGCATTGCGATAAATTTTCCCGTCAAGCACAAAACACCCTGCCACCGTTGCCTTATCAAATTTGAAAACGTTGCGCACTTCAACATTTGCAACAATCTTTTCCTGGATTTTCGGTTCAAGCATGCCTTCCATTGCGCTTTTCACTTCTTCAATGGCATTATAAATAATGGAATATGTTTTGATTTCAACGCCTTCATTTTCCGCCAACCTCGATGCCTGCAGTGATGGCCGAACATTAAAGCCGACAATAACAGCATCCGAGGCAGTTGCAAGCAAAATATCGCTTTCAGTGATGGCGCCAACAGCCTGGTGTACTACCCGCACAGCGATTTCTTCCGTAGACAATTTTTGTAAAGAATCGCTCAATGCTTCTACAGAACCATCCACATCACCTTTAATAATCAAGTTCAATTCTTTGAAATTACCAAGTGCAAGACGGCGGCCAATCTCATCAAGTGTGATATGCTTCTTCGTCCTTATTCCCTGCTCGCGCACAAGCTGAGCTCTTTTATTGGCAACTTCCTTTGCTTCGCTTTCATCTTCATATACTTTGAATTTCTCGCCAGCCTGAGGCGCACCATTCAAGCCCAGCAGTAACACAGGGGTTGATGGAGGAGCTTTTTCAACGCGTTTGTTGCGCTCGTTCGACATAGCTTTTACCCTGCCATAATACTGTCCTGAAACAACGATATCTCCATTATCCAAAGTCCCGTTCTGAACCAGAACGGTTGCGACATAACCCCGGCCCTTATCAAGTGTAGCTTCTATGATCGTGCCAGATGCTTCGCGGTTAGGGTTTGCTTTTAAATCTAACAATTCAGCCTCCAGCAAAATCTTTTCAAGAAGCTGATCTACGTTCAGCCCTTTCTTTGCAGATATTTCCTGTGACTGGTATTTTCCGCCCCAGGATTCCACCAACAAATTCATTGACGCTAACTGCTCATAAATCTTTTGAGGGTTAGCCCCCTCTTTATCCATTTTATTGATTGCAAAAATCATAGGTACGCCTGCCGCCTGAGCATGGCTGATCGCTTCTTTTGTCTGAGGCATTACTGCATCATCCGCAGCAATCACAATTACAGCAATATCTGTCACCTGAGCTCCACGGGCACGCATAGCCGTAAATGCTTCATGGCCGGGTGTATCAAGGAATGCGATCTTTTTGCCATTGGCTAAAGTCACTTCGTATGCGCCTATGTGCTGTGTGATGCCACCGGCTTCCCCAGCTACCACATTTGCACTTCGGATATAATCAAGCAATGATGTTTTGCCATGATCGACGTGCCCCATAATGGTAACGATGGGTGAGCGGGGCTGAAGGTCTTCCGGCACATCTTCAAAATCATCATCTTCCATTTCGGCTGCATCATCTATGCCGATAAATTCAACTACATAACCAAATTCACCGGCAACCAATTCGATAACGTCGGCTTCCAGACGCTGATTGATCGAAACCATCATACCCAGGCTCATACATTTGCCTATCACGTCGGCATATCCCACATCCATCAGGTTCGCTAATTCACTCACGCTTATAAATTCAGTAACCTGCAATTTGTTATCTGCTATTTCTTCAGTGCCTGACAGCTCTGCCATTTCATCGCGCTTGGCACGGCGATATTTTGCCTTCAGGCTCTTTCCACGACCACCTGAGCCAGCGAGCTTGGCCTGTGTTTGTCTTATCTTTTCCTGAATTTCTTTTTTATCTATTTCTTTTACTTCGCGTGGGTTTCTTGAATCTTGCCCACTACGACCACGGTTATTCTCTCCCGCGCTGCGATTAGCGCCACCTCCCGGGTTGCGTTGTATGGGAAAACGGCTTTCCCGCGGCTTTTCGTCTCTGTTGTCTTTTTGAAAGCCATCACGCTGTATCCTGCCTGGCTCTTTTTTCTCGATCGGAATCCTTTTGCGCTTTCTTTTTTCTTCCAAAGGCTGCAGTTTCGGGCGTGTGTCGCTGTCCACTGGCAAATCAATTTTGCCTAATATTTTCGGGCCTTCTATTTTTTCTGCTTTAATATTTTCAATCACTAAATCGGCGCTTTCCGGCATCTCTGTCTCAATACGCTCTGGATTTTCAACTTCTGCAACAAGCTCATCTGGTACTATAACTTCTTCTTTCTCTTCAGCCACATCATTCACTTTGGCCTCTTCGTTTTTAGGTTCCTCTTTTTTCTTTTTTATAATTTTCTTAGGCCGTGTAGAAGAGTCTATAGCCGAGAGGTCAATTTTATCGATCACTTTGGGCCCTTCAATTTCCGGTGATTCCAACTTTGTTATTTCAGGCTCTTCTTTCTTAGGAGGTTCCACAATCGGAACTGGTGGTTTGGTTATAATTTCCTGAGCTTCTTCTACAGGTGCTCTTTTGATTTCCTTTTTGAACGTGATCGCTTCGTCTTCTTTTCTCTTCTTGGCTTCTACAGTACTTCCTTTGGGAAGATCTATCTGATCGCTTTTTATCTTTGCCACTTTATCGCTCTGGAATTCCAGTTGCAAAGAACGGTACATTTCTTCCGTCAGCTTGGAAGTGGGCTTCAGGTCATCTTTACTAAATCCTTTGGCCACCAAAAAATCAACCAGCGTATCCTTGCCGATATTAAATTCTTTGGCTGCTGCCATTAACCGCATTGTTGTTGTTTCTGCCATATTTGACTTGTCCATAGACGGCAGTCCATGGACTACCGTCATGAGTTTTTGTTTTTATTTATTAGACCTGTATTCATATCGCTATGAATTTGCAGGTTACTCTTTTTCAAACTCTTCTTTCAATATCTTTCTCGCTTCATCGATTGTTTCTCTTTCGAGATCGGTCCTTCTTTCCAACTCTTCTGCAGTTAAAGATAACACGCTTCTGGCTGTATCGCAGCCAACTTTTTTAAATTCATCAATAACCCATGGCTCAATCTCATCGCTGAATTCTTCCAGGTCAATATCAAACTCTTCCACATCACCCTCATTATCCCGGAACACATCAATGCTATAACCAGTCAATTCCTGAGCGAGTTTGATGTTCACTCCTTTGCGGCCAATGGCAAGAGAAACCTGGTCTGGCTTTAAATAGACATTCACATGCAGCTTTTCGCTGTCTAAGTCCATACTGGTAATTTTTGAAGGAGTGAGAGAGCGCTGTATAAGCAATTGTATATTATTCGTCCAGTTGATGACATCTATGTTTTCATTTTTCAGTTCCCTCACAATGCCGTGGATACGCGAACCTTTCATGCCCACGCAGGCTCCCACAGGATCAATGCGGTCGTCATAGGACTCTACGGCCACTTTAGCACGCTCGCCTGGTTCGCGTACTATTTTCTTTATCACAATCAATCCGTCAAAAATCTCCGGAACTTCTATTTCCAATAATTTGGAAAGAAAAGAAGGACTTGTGCGCGATAAAATAATAACGGGTGAGTTATTTTTAAGATCTACTTTTTTTACCACGGCCCGAATGGATTCTCCTTTTTTGAAATAATCCTGTGGTATCTGTTCCGATTTCGGAAGGATCAGCTCACTGCCTTCTTCATCGAGCAACAAGATCTCTTTTTTCCATACCTGATATACTTCAGCATTCACGATCTCGCCGATGCGGTCGTTATATTTTTTTACCAGCACATTTTTTTTCAAATCGCCTATGCGGCTTGCCAGCGTCTGCTTTGCGGCCAAAATTGCGCGGCGGCCAAAATCCAGTATCTCCACTTCCTGATATAATTCTTCGCCTACTTCAAAGTCAGGCTCAATTTTCACCGCTTCGCTGTAAGGTACTTCAGCCAGAGGATCATTTACATTGCCATCTTCCACAATTACGCGGTGGCGCACAATTTCAAGGTCACCTTTTTCAGCGTTCACGATCACATCAAAATTTTCATCGCTGCCATATTTTTTGCGCAGCAATGTTTTGAATACATCTTCTACCACTTTCATCATGGTAGGGCGGTCAATGTTTTCTGCTTCCTTGAAATCCTGGAAAGCTTCTATCAGGTTAATACTTGCCATACGCTTAAATTTAATGCCGGGCAAAGCCCGTGCCGTTAAAAGACAATTTGAATGGTTGTTGTTTTTATATTATTAAATAAAATAGCATGATTTACGACTTCTCTCTTTTTGCCTGCCGGCCGGCCAAGCAGGTTTTTGCCTTTTGTCTCCTCCAAAACGATACCATCCTCTGTTAGTTCCATTAATTTCCCTTCCTTTTTTGTTCCATCAAGCAATACCACTTCAATAGGCCGGCCAATATTTTTTTTATACTGCCTGAATAATTTCAATGGCTGGTCAAGACCGGGAGATGATACCTCAAGCGAAAAATCATCAGCAGGGAAAAGATGATTTTCTTCAATCTTTTTATATAATGCCCTGTTGCACTGAACGCATTTTTCGATAGAAATACCCTTATCGCCATCGAGAAAAACCTTCACATTATTGGTAGGCTTTATCCTTACATCCACCAGAAAATATTCAGGCTCTTCAGCGAACATATCTTTCACCATTGATTCTATTATTTTAAGCTGGGTTTCGTTCACCATAACAAAATAAAGAAGGGAACGGATTTCGTTCCCTTTCTGTTGCTTCTTTACTCTTTGCAAATGTAAGGCAAATATTATATTAGTTCCAAAACCTCAAAAATAATTTTTGGTTAAGCGCATTTTGGGGCATTACGGATAAAAGAAAGTAATTTTAAGGAAAAGAAGATTGTTATGGGTGAGCATGAAGGCATTGGTTCTTTTTTAAAAAACAGCAAAAGCCTGCTGAAAGAATACCTAGAAACCCGCCTTGAGATTTTCAGGCTTAGCACCATCAGGACGATTTCAAAATCGGCGGGTTATTTTGTATGGATCATCATTTCTCTTTTTTTATTGTTCCTCATCATTCTTTTTGCCGGGCTCACCGCAGGATTCTGGCTTTCGCAGCTAATGGACAGCTATGTAAAAGGATTTGGAGTGATTGTTTTAGTCTTGATATCGCTGTTTGCCGTTTTAGCTTTTTTCAGGAAAAAATTATTTGTGGAGCCTTTTATGCAAATCATCATTGACCGGGCAAATGAGGACTTGGACGAAGAAGAAGAAGAAAAAATTTGATAATACAACAAGAACTTTTGTATGAGCACAGATATAAAAAAAATCAACAGCCTGAGTTCTTTAGAGAAACAAATACGCCGGCTGAAAGCAGATGCAAAGCGCATGGAGGTGCAGATGGATGATAATTTCAGCTATTTGCAGGAAAATTATTTGTCGCTGGCTTTGAATTCGGTTCTGCCGGAAAAAACTACATATAAAGGTATCCCTGCCACCATCATCAGCCTGTTCCTTGAGCATGAGCGTTTCAGGAACACGGTGATCAAGCTTGCCGAGCAGCTTATTGACAAAGCATCTGACGGTATTGACTTTATTGCTGAAAAATTGTCAAAGAAAAAAGACTGACCGTTTAAACAAGCTTTTAACATTGCTGTTTGAGATTTGTATTAATTTTACGCCATCATGTTAGCAGAAGTATTTTTTTATGCAATAGTGGTTTATCTGGCTTATAAAATCATTTTTGATTTTATCGTTCCCGTTACTCATGCAGGCAGGCAAATGAAACAGCAATTCAAAAATGTGAATAAGCAATTCAACCAGCAACAGCGAAGCACACAAGAAAGTAGTAATCAGCCTAAATCAAAAAAAGTGGTTGGGGATTATATTGATTTTGAGGAAGTGAAGAAATGATGGCTGATGTTCGTTGATAGATGGTCGTGCTTGAAAGTGAATTTCAAAATCAGAGTCTTTCATCTGTCATCGGTCAACGAACAAGATCAAAATCTATATCCAGTACCGTTTTCCCCGGCTCCAGATAAAAGCCTTTCAAGCCTGCTGCATTAGCGCCTTCCACATTTATCAATGCATCATCCACAAACAGCGTTTCTGATAGGTTCAGTCTATTCTCATTAGCGATATGCAGGTAGGAACCCACGTCAGGCTTTCTCATGCCGAGCTCATTCGAATAATACGCTTTTTCGAAAAGCTCATCGAGCGTTCCCTTTTTAAAAGTTCCCTGGTAAATTCGCCTTACTGTCTTCATGTGCAGCGCATTTGTATTGCTGAAAAGAAAAATGCGGTATCGGTTGCCCAGTGTTTTCAGTAGTTCAATTCTTTTTGGCGGAAAGTCCAGCAGCAGCGCATCCCAGGCATTAATAATGGTTTCGTCTGACACATCAAGGTTCCCCAGGTGTCTGAGCTTCTGAATAAATTCTTCATCGTTGATTTTCCCAACCTCATAATCTTTAAAAAATGACGAGGCAAACCCATGGCCGAAATATTGCCCAAAATCTTTAGCCCCCAAATCTACAAATGCTTTTTCAGTGCGCTTATTATCTAAATTGATGAGTACGCCTCCTAAATCGAAAATGATATTTTTGATTCCCTGCATTGAGCAAATATTAAATTTTTGAATCCTAATGCTATTTTGCCACCAAGGCACTGAGCTCTTCGGAGAAAGCTCCGCGATGCTTTGTTCCACTGTGACTCCATGGTTCAAATTGAAAATGGGTTTCTATTTTGCCCAATTTACTTTCCCTGATTTCACATCCCTCGAATTGCCCCCTACCATAATCACAAAATCACCAGCTTCCCAATCATACTTTAAATCGCTATTATAAAACTTCAAATCTTCGGGAGTGATATTGAAAGAAACAGTCTTTGACTCTCCTGCTTTCAAAAATATTTTCTGGAAGCCTTTCAATTCCTTCACTGGTCTTGTTATGCTGCCGACCAATTGACGAATATATAATTGAACCACTTCCTTGCCATCTTTTGTTCCATTATTTGTTAGGGTAACCGTTGCCGTTAGTGACTGATTCCCTTTCAATGAAGTGCTGCTCAATTTTAAATCGCTGTACAAAAAATTGGTATAGCTAAGACCATAACCGAAAGGATAAACCGGGTCGTTGGAAACATCCAGGTAATTGGAGCGGAACTTTTGAAACCATGCGCCGTCGGGCAAAGGCCTGCCTGTGTTTTTATGATTGTAGTAAAGCGGCACCTGCCCAACATTCTGTGGCCATGTAGTGCTTAATTTCCCTGATGGGTTCACATCGCCAAACAGCACATCTGCAATGGCATGACCAGCCTCGCTTCCACCAAACCATACATTCAAAATAGCCGGCACATTATCATTCTCCCATTTGATTGCCAGTGGCCTTCCCGTAAATAAAACCAACACAACCGGCTTGCCTGTTTTCAGTAATATCTGCAATAAATCTTTCTGAGCTTGAGGGATTTCAATATTGCTGCGGCTGCTGGATTCCCCAGTCATCTCAGCAGACTCGCCTAATGCAGCCACAATGATGTCTGCCTGGCTCGCTATGTTCAAAGCCTCCTGGATGATTTCTGAAGCAGGGCGATTGTCTCTGTGCAGCGATTTCCCAAACATCCCTGCTCTTTCTTCAAATGCAGGATCAGCATCGAGATTGGAGCCTTTGGCATATAAAATTTTTACATTATCCCCGGCCACATCTTTTAATCCCTGCAGCACAGAAATTGATTTATCAAAATTTGCGGCAACGCTCCACGTGCCAGTCATATTTTCTTTGTTATCTGCCAATGGCCCTATCAATGCAATCGTCCCGCCTTTTTTTAATGGCAAAATATTGTTTTGGTTTTTCAACAGCACAAAGCAATCGGCAGCTATTTCTCTCTCTGTTTTTCTGTTTGCATCTGTAAAAATTTCGGCAACGGCTCTTTTTTCATCTAAATATTTATAAGGGTTATCGAACAAGCCTAATTTATATTTTGCTTCAAGCACTAATCGGCATGCATTATCAATTTGCTGCTGGGTACCTTTCCCTTCCTTCAAAGATTTTTTTAATGTTGTTAAAAAACCTTCGCCAACCATATCCATATCAATGCCTGCTTTCAATGCCAGTGCTGAAACAGTTTGCAAATCACCCAGGCCATGTTCTATCATTTCATTGATGCCTGTGTAATCAGTAACCACAAAGCCTTTGAAGCCCCAGCGTTTGCGCAGCACATCGGTCATCAAAAACTTATTTGCTGTGGCAGGAATGCCATCTATTTCGTTAAATGATGCCATCACGCTTCCGGCACCTGCATCTACAGCAGCTTTATACGGAGGAAGATATTCATTGAACATCCTTACACGGCTCATGTCTGTTGTATTGTAATCACGCCCGGCTTCAGCAGCGCCGTACAATGCGTAGTGTTTTACGCAAGCCATGATGTTGGTGTTCTTTGAAAAATCGCCCTGATAACCTTTCACCATGGCCTTTGCAATTTGAGAACCGAGATATGCATCTTCGCCATTGCCCTCTGCAATGCGTCCCCAGCGCGGGTCGCGGGCAATGTCAACCATTGGTGAAAAAGTCCAGCAGATGCCATCGGCACTTGCTTCAGTTGCAGCAACCCTTGCACTAGTTTCAATTTCCTGCATATCCCAGCTACAGCTTAATCCGAGCGGTATAGGGAAAACAGTTTCATATCCATGTATAACATCCATCCCAAAAATCATCGGGATCTTCAGGCGGCTCTCTTCTACTGCTACTTTTTGCACCGCACGGATTTTTGCAGCGGATTTGATATTGAATAAACCACCTACCTGTCCTTCCTTTATTTTTTTGCCAATATCAGAATTAGATGCCTGGCCTGTTACTATATCTCCGGAACCGGGCAAATTCAACTGGCCGATTTTCTCATCCAGTGTCATTTTGCTCATCAGGTTCGTGATGAAGGCATTCATCTTTACATCCTGCGCATGCAATTGCACAAGAACAATGAAAAGCAGCACGATTGCGATTTTAATTTTTTTCATCTGGCTTCAATTTTTAAACTTAAATGTAGTTACCCGACTTAATTGGTCTTTTTCATCTTGTCTAATATAAGCTGTTTCATCTCAATGACCTCTGATTTTGTAAACCCCTTTGCTATTATTTTCCCTTCGCCTTTGGTTTCTATGCCAATCGTGGAAAATCCGATGAAAGGCGTTTCTATATCTACAGAAGAAATGCTCCCAAAAAGTATGGTTGTTTCTTTGCCGCTAAAAAATCCCGGGACTCTCAGCGTAACCCCGCTATCATCTACAATGATATGCGCAGGGTACAATTTATTTCCTTCTGATAAGCGGGATGCTATAAATTCCTGCATTGTAAATAATTTTTATTTTAGTAAAACAGGTTCGATTGCTTTTTTCCAAATCGAATAGCCATTTGCATTCATGTGCAAACTATCACTCAAAAAAATGGATGGCATTGGCCTTCCGGTTTCAGTGAGCATCAGATGATACACATCAATAAACGCGGCGTTTTTTTGCTTTGCTAAAAAGTCTTTGATGGCTTTGTTCGCTATTTCTTCCTTCGGCATGAACCTTATGCGCGATGGGCTTGGCTTGATTGATACATAAGCAACATGCGCATCAGGCAATTTATTTCTGATCATTTGAAATAATTTTTTGACACGGGCAATAACTGTATCAGCAGTTACGGCATCACTTGACGAAAAATCATTATCGCCACAGTAAATCACCACCTGCTTTGGATTGTATGGAAAAATAATATTGTTTGCGTACCGTATAACATCCGGCAATGAGGATCCTCCGAAACCACGGTTGATAATTGCTCTGCCGGGAAAATAATCCTGTAGATCTTTCCATTTTGTAAAAGACGAACTCCCGACAAATAAAATTGCACGCTGCGGAGGTGGGTTGATGCTGTCTTGCTTTTTGAAATTTTGTATATCATTAAAAAATGGTGCAGTTGATTGTGCGCTCAGGTTACCGGCAACACCTGCAAGCAAACAGCAAACAACCACTCGTTTCAAAAAGACCTTCATACAAAAGATTTTATAAAATTTCTATTCAACTTTTATTACCTGTGTCTTTGCAGATACTCCATTTTCATTTATCGCTTCAATCGTAAAATAATACTGTTTTTCTTTATCCATTGCCTTGAACCAATAATCATTTGCATCGTAGACCATAATGCAATTGTATAATTTATCCGGCGCAGTGCCATAATAAATATTGTAAGCATAGGCATTATCGTCCAGTCTCCATTTGATCCATGCGCCGCGTTTGTCTTTTTCAGTGCGGAGCACGATAAAATTTTTCACTGTATCGGGTTTTGCGCCATTGCCATTACCAAAAACGCGCAAACCGCTGATGGCGAATTTGCCTGTGGGCATGTGAATATTTTCCATCTTTATGAACCTTGCCTGCACGGAATTTGCAAGCTCGAAATAATCATGCGGCACATCAGCTTGGTTATTGCTCTTGTCTATTAGGATATTCCATTTTTTCCCATCCAATGAACAATATAATTTGTATTGATGATAAATACTTGTTTGCTTTCCCAAAAATTCCGCATCCTGATCAGCATAATTGATCTGCACAGCATTTACCGTTGAGGTTTTTCCTAAATCGCTTTCGATCCATTCCCCTTTATTGCCTGTTGCTGCGCTCCAATAGGTTTTTATGTTTTCATCAACCGCATTGTTTGCATTATAACTGCCAAGAACAGACGAAACCATCACTGGCTTTTTATAATTGAGCAAAAACCAGCCGGCAAAACCTCGATCTCCGGCGGCGGAGTTATATGTTGAATATTTTTCTGAGGGAATATATTGAGGATAGTCACCAAAGCTGGTATTACAATACATCACATCATCTTTGTCAAACCCTGCCGGCCAGATGCCGATCCTTCTTTCAAAATTATTTTTTGTTGCAATAACCATCGTGCTGACATGCCAGTAATTATTCCATTTGTCCTGAAAAGTGGCACCATGACCTGCACCACGGGCAAAACCTCCGGGCTTAAATGAGAGCGGGTCAGATTGCGGTGTGAAATTATTCCCCAATGGTTTGTCCCCTGCAATCACCCCATCCGCATAACCGCTCATCTCTGTGCCCGGGGCACCGTATTGATAATAATATTTTCCATTGTGCTTTGTCATCCATGAACCTTCTATAAAAGGATCCAGAAATGTATTGTCCATGTATTCACCAAAGCGTTGCCAGCCATATCTCCAATCTTGCAGCATATAAATTTCCTGCCGTGTCCCAATGGGTTGGAAAGTCTTTCTGTCGAGCTCAATGCCATAAGTTGGGAACCGATTACTGCTTCCATTGTACATGTACAGCTTTCCATCATCATCAGTAAAAAAAGCAGGATCCCATCCTCCAGCCTCAAATGAATCAACGAGTGGTTTCCAATCATTGGCTTTGGGGTTAGTGCTCATCCATAGTGTAAAATTTTTTGTATAAGTAGAACCAAACACAATCATCGTGTCACCTATAATGCCAACAGCCGGGGCACAAAGTTCATCATAGCCCTGATTCCATGGGCGCAGAAATTTTTTAGAAATGAATTTCCAGTTCAGCATATCATTGCTCCACCAATATCCTCCTTGATTAGTGCTGAATAAGTAATAATCGCCTTTGTATAAAACGATAACAGGATCTGCCGTGGCACGGTGTTTCCCCCATTCGGTGAAATTTGGAATGGAACTGTAACCATAGTCAATATTGATTGGGTTACAATAGGTTTTTTGCTGGGCAAATAATCCGTTGACTCCAGGGAAAAGGAGTGAAATAAAAAACAAGTTCTTCATCGCATATTTTTTCAAGCCTAAAACTGAGTTTAGCATATTGGTCAATTGCCACTATTTAGCCACGGGCTTTTAAACCCTAACCTTTTTAGCCCATTTTGTATATCGGGTATTTTCATAAATAAATTCCATATAAGCCCGGTACGGTAATTTTCTATCATAACAACTATCGGCCCCTGGTCTATTGCCAACTGCGCGTGCGCATACCAGTTATGTGTTTCGCTAAAACCATCTGCAAAACCATATTGGCCCCAGATTTTATTTCCTAAATCATAATATAAATGTTTTAGCACCTGCATAGAATATTCAGGAGTATAGGGAAAGGAAGATAGCGCAGCGGTGGGCTGTATCACACCAGAATCTACTTCGGGGCAATGTGCTACATGGCCTGTATAACTATCGCCTGCGGTAAGCCCCCAGCAATTTTCGCTATAGCCTTTGTAGTGTTTTGGATTTTCTATGCAATATGCCCTGTTGATGAGCGTATGGTTTTTGCATTGCTCCCAATAATTGTTGCCAAATTCATCGGTAAGGTTATGTGGGTCAAACCCCATATACGTATATTGCTCAAAAAACAAAGGACCTCCTTTTTCGAAATTCCCTAATGGCAGCGTGTATCCGTAATATGATTTGCCGTTTTTCCAGCTCGTGCTTTTTACCCAACAGCTATCATATACCTTTTTTGAAATTGAATGAAAGGGTGACGATGCGGAAATAATGTAGGTGGTTAAGGCTTCATCATAACCCCAGACAGGAAAGTTCATATCAAAATCATTGCTGGGGCTCCAGTGCCAGTACAGCAAGTTTCCGTCATTTTTTGTGTGCCAGTTCCAGTTAGCATCATTCCACATTTCAGTTATCCTGTTGCGCAGGTATCGTTCTTTATCAGAATGGTTTTTAAAATATTCCCTTGCTGCCAGAAAGCCCATCATCAGGTAAGAAGTTTCTACAATATCGGCACCATCATCAATGCGGCCAAAAGGTATTACCCTTCCCGTTTTCCCATTGATAAAATGCGGAAAGATGCCGTGATAACAATCGGCATGGGTAAGGAAATCTGCAATGCGGATCAATCTTCCAACTGCTGTGTCCCTTTCAATCCATCCGCGATTGACGGCAACGATAGTTGCCAATATGCCCATCCCTGTTCCGCCAACTGCACAAGCATCGGGGCCAAAAGTTGATTTGGATAAATTCGGTTCGCCGTTCCATTCGTTTAAATAATCCCAATAGTATTCTGCATGCACGGAATTGTTCCTTTCCAAAGCCATGCCACTATTGGGGTGCGCGTCGTGCCAGAAGAAGCGGAAGGTTTGCCGTTGCACAATATCAAGCAATGCTGAGTCAGAAATATTTTTGATGATGCCGACAGGTGCAATGGAATCTTTATTAAGAATCGCCTTTCCCCGGGCACCGGGTTGTGCAACAATTGCAGTTGTGGCGATTGACAAAAAAGATAAGAACAGATATTTCATGTATTAGCTTTATGAGAATTTTATTTGTCAACCATTAAACACATCAACCTACTTTAATGATGGGCTTTCAAATCCTAATTTTTTTAAACCTGTTTGCACTTCCGGGCTGTTCATAAATAATTTCCATAGCAATCCGCTGCGGTAGTTTTCGATCATAACTGCTTCCGGGCCTTGGTCAATAGCGAGATAGCGGGGAGGATACCATGCTGCTTTTTCGCTGAAGGCATCATAAAAACCATACTTGCCCCATATCCTACTACGCATTACATCGTACCAATATCTTATAGCAGCCATGGATTGAACCGGCGTATAAGGTAAAGAAGATATAGCAGCAGTCGGGGAAATAACGCCTAAATCGTTTTGTACATCCGGCGCATGCGCTGCATAACCAACTACTGAATAGCTGGCAGTCAGTCCCCAATTATTTTTGCCGTAACCGGCAAAATGTTTTGGGTTGTCAACGCACCACTTGTAGTTTATGATAGCTTGCGTGCTGTCTTCCTTCCAATAATCGGCATATCGATCCTTTAGCCCATGAGGATCTAATCCAAGATAAGAATACTGCCCCCAGAACAAAGGGCCTCCATGGGGGGGATTGCCTTGCATGTGCAGGCGCAGCGTATCTTGTTTATAAAAACTAATCTTATTGATATCGCCATTTTGCGCCCAGCCTTCATTATACACTTGTTTTGATATGCCATACGTGGGGGAGGATGCCGCCATTACATACATGATCAAACATTCATTATAACCATGAACAGGGAAATTTTTTATCCACCCATAATCCGGGCTCCAGTGCCAGAACAACACATTTTGGCCACCGTTGCGGTACCAATCAAAATCAACTTCACGCCATACGGCATCTATATGAGCTGCTAACTTTCTTTCTTCTTCATTTCCATTCTTAAAATATTCGCGCACACATAACAAACCTTGCAACAAATACGAGGTTTCTACCAAATCGCCCCCATCGTCCTCGCGGCCAAAAGGTTTCACATGACCCGTTTCATCGTTGATCCAGTGCGACCATGCACCGTGAAAGCGGTCTGCTTTTTCTAAAAATGAAACAATCTTTTCAAAACGCTTCAACCCCTGTGCCCGAGAAATATAACCCCGATGGATACCTGCAAGTATTGCCATACAGCCAAAGCCGCTGCCACCGGTTGCTATAATGTTTTTGTCATTGTCAGGGTAAATATTATCCAGATGAATGCGTTCAGGAGCCATGCCGCTGTTAGGCTCTGCGCCATCCCAGAAGTAGTTGAAAGTTTGCTTTTCTACAAGATCCAGTAATGCGGCATCAGAAAGATCAGATTGCCTTAAGACTGCCCTTTCGTTTCTGATTTTGCTGGCTGCCTGGGAAAAAGAAAAAAGAACAATGCTATTCAGCAGCGCAAAAAAGGCAACCGTTTTTCTCATATGCAATAGAATCATTTCTTGATTATAATCCCAAGTTAATTTATCAGGACTAGTAGAATAAGGCAAACTAATATTCAGACAGCCGTCATTTCGAATCCCGCTTCAGGCTCTTTTGAAATCAGACATGACTGCACAGGATGAGAAACCCCGAGCTTTAACAATTCCGGAGTTTTCTCATCCTGTCATTCTTGATTTTGGAACCTTCGTTCTTCACCGGATTCTAAATGACGATATCAGGCTTCTCCGCATTTGTTATTTGTCTGCCTGATCCTATAATCTATGTTACAAATTAGGGCTTGTGAAGCCAAGACTGATCATGCCGGCTTTCACTTCAGGGCAGCTCATAAATAAATTCCATAATAACCCCGTTCTGTAATTTTCGATCATCACAATCTGCGGCCCCTGATCAATGGCAAGGCAATCCGTATCGTACCATAAATTCGTCAGGTTGAACGCATCAATGAAACCATATTGCCCCCATATCTTATCTCCTAATTTATAATAGAAAAACCGCAAAGCATTCATTGATTGCGTTGGCGTGTAAGGCAAAGAAGATATTGCTGCTGTGGGAGCTATAACGCCCACATCGTTGGTTGGAGAACTTGCAGTGTATCCATTTGGGATATCACTGGCAGTGAGGCCCCAGCAGGAACTGCTGTAACCATAATAATGATTTGGATTGCTTACGCAATATAAATAATTGATGGTAGCATGCGCAGTGTCCTGCGCCCAGTAATTGGCGTAGGCATCGCTAAGACCAGTCGGGTTGATGCCCAAAAAAGAATAATGCGCAAAGAACAAGGGACCCCCTTCGGCAGGTCCAAGCGGCAGGGGGACACCATAATAAGAACTTCCATTTTTCATGGCACCATTTTGTGCCCAGCCATTGGTATAAACAACTGAAGGTATTGCGTTGGCAGCCACCGGTGAAGAAGCAGCCAGCACATAAGCAATCAGCGCTTCGCACCAGCCCTGCACCTGCACGTTGATGGCCCAGCCGTAATCTGGGCTCCAGTTCCATGTCAGCACATTCTGGCCGTTTTGCCGGTACCAGTTCCATTGTACGCTGTCGTATATATTATTGATGCTATTGCGCAGGTTGATTTCGTTGCTGTCGGTAGTGCTGTTGAAATATTGCCTGGCGCAAAGCAGGCCTTGTATCATGTAGGATGTTTCCACGATATCGCCGCCATCATCCTGCGTGCTGAAAGGCACTGTGGCACCTGTGGTTCCATTGAGCCAATGAGGGAATGCGCCATGATAACGGGTGACATTATTTGTGAGAAAGTTGACAATCGTATCTATGCGGCCTAATGCCTGTGCCCTGGTAATAAAATCTCTTTGTACACCTACCAGCATGGACATGATGCCAAATCCACTGCCGCCAGTCGTTACTATGTCCCCGGAAGAAGTTCTTTCTCTCGCCAAACCAGAAACAGGGTGGCCGAAGCTCCAGAAATAATTGAAGGTTTGTTCTTCAACTAAAGTAAGTAAGGCGCTGTCGGAGATAATGGGGAATTTATTAGATGAATCAATTTGGGTAATTAAATACAGATAGGTATTTTTCTTCAATGCAGAGTCTGCCGATGACGTCAGATGTTGCGAAATGGTTATTTGATACTGTGTTAACCCCTTCAAGGGAGTGGTAGGCTGAATAATGATGCTACTGTCTCCATTTGCGTAAGAAAAATTAATTGAGGTGGCAGAACCACCACCGCTAAATAAGATATTCGTTGCGACTATTGAAGTATCTACAGGTGCAGAAAAAGAAAGTTTGATAACCGGGCTTAAATTAATGTTGGAAAAACTGAGATTACTTGAAGAGCCATTGTTCACAGTTGCATTTATAAAATTAAATGGACCCGCGGGAATTAGCACAATTGGTTTTGGAATGCTATCTTTTTTGCAGGAAAAAAAGATGGTCACTGTTAATGAAAGTAAGAATATCTGCTTCACGAGGGATTAATCATTTTTTGAAATGTAAATTTCGTGATAAAAATTTATTTATTCAGAAAAAGAAAAGGCTGCCCGAAAACGGGCAGCCTTTTTAATTCAATTCTAAAATTAAATTTAATTATCTACCAGCCAAACCATTAAGGTATAAGCCAGTGACTTGTTGTTGAGTCAATGCTGTATTAAAAAGTCTTAATTCATCTAATTTACCTGCCCAGTTGCCATTTGAACCCAGCGTTGGTGACACACCAAATACCCCGGGAGCCCATGTACCAATCGTCCCTTCTACAGGAGGCTTGCTGGACCAATTGATATTGCCCTGAGGGGTAGATCCGAGAGGTCCCTGCAAAAGAATAGTAGAAAGGTTCAAACCATAAGCGGAATTATCCAAAGTTGGAACTGCGTCCTGGTAAATGACATAGGTCGAAGTGCCGCCATTATAGGTCATTACAAAATGTACCCATTTGCCGATAGCTGCCGTATCGAAGCCTTCCAAAATAAAGTAATTATAATTCGAAGCTGCTGGAAAAACTAAACCATTATGAATCCTTAGAGAGTCACCTGATACAGGAGAATAGGCCTCATTTTCCAAAATAATGAGTGGGTCGGCGCCACCAGAGTCTGCAAGAAAGAAAATACCCTGTGGAGTATTCGGCGTGCTTACAGGTTGAGCTACCTGCCAATACCAAACACTAAGAGAAAAACTTTGTAATCCAGCCATAGCCGCACTTGGTGTAAAAGAAGCATAAGATGTGGTAGAACCCTGATACGCCTGTCCTCTGATACCAGGAACGTAACTAACATTTACACCTGTACCTGAAATGCCACCCGCATGATCATTGACATCGCCATCAAAAGGCCAATAGGCCAATAAATTAGCAGTCGCTACCGAATCAGATGATAAGTAGCCACCAAGAAGTGGGAGTCCAACAACAGTAAAGGTAGCTGTGGTTGTTCCTTGCGCGGTTGTAATAGTTAAAGTAACAGTTCCGCTGGCGACAGCAGCATTAACTGATACTGTTCCGGTTATAGATGTGCCGCCTGCATTCACGGTAACATTTGTTATAGTTATGCCTGTAGCACTTGTAGTAACCGTAGCATTAGTGAGATTAGTACCAGTGATTGTAAATCCTGTTGATGTACCTGCAGTCACTGTTGCCCCAGCAGCGAGTGTAGTATTGGTAACTATTGGGGTAGATGGCCCTGAAGATTTTTTGCAAGATTGAATAGCAATTGCAGCTACTAAAATAGCCCCTACAAATGCCAGTAATTTTAATTTTCCTGTTATCGATTTCATTGTTTTTTGATTTTAAAAATGTAAAGATTTTGTATGATTATAAATGAGAAAAAACATAAATGGCGAGCCACGTGATCTGTTGAGCATAAGCATTAATTAAATTTGTGAACGACTTTTTTTATTATTTATTGAATTACTCTTATTCAATACCCCGGATTTTGGGTAAGTGACCCCCCACTTACGGCAATTTCTGCCGATGGTATGGGCAACAACTCATTTACGCCCGCCACAAAATTGGTCTTGCCGGAAGCAATCATTACCTGAGCCGCACGTCCCTGCCTCACCAGATCCCAGAAGCGGTCATGTTCCATTGCCAGCTCAACATGTCGTTCCTGCCAGATAGCATTTTGAAGATCCGTTTGTGAGGATGCGGTAGTCGGCCCCAATCCTGCCCTGCCCCTTACCTGATTTAACAATGCAATTGCCGAACCGGAATTTCCCAAGGCATTGTCAGCCTCGGCTTTTATCAATAGTACTTCTGCATACCTTAGGATATGCAGGTTTTTCTGGCAAAGGCCACGGTTGCCATCAAATACTTCTATTTGGGGTAATGTTACGCCCAATGAGCCCGTAGAAAGAATTTTACTGTGATAGGCTTTGTAGTTATAACGAGCGCTCAGACCTACCATTGTAGGCACTACAAAACCATCAAATAAGGTGTCCGGGGGAGAAGAAGCAGGCAGGTTTATGATTGTAGCCGCCTGGCGCAAGTCTCCCGGCTCATAAGCCGCCTGAAGACTTGTTGAAGGGCAATCAAACCCATAGCCATCATCGCCGGAAGGCTGGTTAAATCCCGGGTTGCTCCATGGAGTGAATGGAGTGCCCATGCCATTGTCCTGTCTTGCCCCTTGAAATTCCACGTATCCGGGTATGCCATAATCTGCAGCACCATAAATGCCTGTTTCTACCTCAAATACTGATTCAGCACAATTGTCCCCCGCCTGCCGCCAAAGGATAGAATAATCAGGCATCAGTTGATACTGGCCCGAACTGATCACATCGGCGGTAAGGCTATCTGCTTCCTGCCAGTTTTTTAAATACATATCCACTTTTGCAAGCAGGCTTTCAGCAGCTCCTTTTGTTGCCCGGCCTACATCTGTTGCCGATTTCAGAGGCAGATTGGCTATAGCAAACTGAAGATCGGGAATAATCGCTTTGTTATATACATCACTGGCAGAAGATCGCTTATAGAAAGAACTGTCCTGGTTTTGAGGCCCGGTAGGAACCTTTAATACAAGTGGCACACCACCAAACATCCGCACAAGATTAAAATAAAAATAAGCACGCAAAAAACGCATTTCTGCCGTTTTGGTAGCAATAATAGCAGGCGTCAACGCGGCTTGAGCCAGACCATTGATTGCAATATTTGTGCGTGAAATACCTGCATAATACCCGCGCCATAAAGACCAGACATATGTATTGTCTGAGGTAATTTGGAAATTATCTATATCAGCAGCCAATGGCTGATCGCCTGTATAACTGCCTTTGTCTGCATCATCTGACATGATATTCGTAACTGTTATAAAATAAATACCATGTATATCATACTGCCCAAATTCACCCTGTGTAGGGTCTGGTGTGATCAGGGCATTGTACGCTCCAGTTACGTTTTCCAGAGCAACATTCGGATCTGTTGCTGCTGTCCCTTGTCCCTGAATAGGTACATTCAGGAAACTTTTTTTGCAGCCAACTACCATTGAGGAGAGGCAAAAAAGAAAGCAAACTATATTTTTCATCTCGCAAAAATTAAAATGAACAATAATTTTTCTACGCATTAAAGACCCAGATTAATCCCACAGGCAAAAGTCCTTATGGTTGGGTAAGTACCCAACTCTATGCCTGCATTCGTAGGGGCTGAACCTGGTAATTCAGACGAAAACCCCTTATACTTTTTTAATGTAACAGGGTTTTGGGCATTCAAGAATATCCTGCAATTGCTGATCACCTTTTGTTTGTTAATTATAGTAGCTGGTAAGGTGTAGCCAAGTGTGATATTATTAATGCGCAAAAAAGTGCCTGATGCCAAAAAATAAGAAGAGGCCGGTGCCGGCAGGGTGCCGTTAAAATTAGGTGCCGGCTGGGTATTAGAATGATTTTGTGCTGTCCAATAACTTGTAGCCACAGATTCTTCAATATTGTCTTTTAAAGCCACACGAGCCTGAGCTTTGCCATTGTACACTTGATTTCCGGTATTTGCATAGAGGTCAAATGAAAAATCAAAACTTTTATAGTTTGCCCCAGCAGAAAGGCCGATATATGCTTTGGGCTGGTAAGACCCGAGATAAGCGGTATCTAATTTCCCATTGTCATTAAATTTGTAGATCAGATCGCCGGGTTGAGCACCCGGTTGAAGCTGGTTACCATTTTTGTCCTTATAGTTATCAATCTGTGATTGATTTTGGAATACACCTGTAAACTGCCTCATAAAAAAAGCTCCTATAGGATAACCAGCTTTGGTTTCTGTTGTGAAATACCCATTAATATTCCCATCAAAATAGGGCAAACCACCATTTAGGCTCACCACCCGATTCCTGTTGAATGACACATTCCCCCCAACAAAATAGGAAAGGTCTTTCGTGATATTATCGTGCCATCGGGCAGAAAACTCAAAGCCCTTATTGTCAATGGTGGCTGCATTAGTAAGTACATCACCTGATGCAATAGTGCTGTTGGGATTTGCCTGACTGCCAAATGTGCCAGGTACCTGCACATAAATCAACGCGTTGGCAACCTTTTTATCATAAATATCCATTTCACCGGTAAGCTTGCCTTTCAGTATGCTGTATTCAAGACCCAGATCAGATTCTTTGGTTATTTCCCATTTAAGGTTTAGGTCTTTTATCTGTGGGACGATGGAGCCATTGGTGACACCAGAAATGCCTCCTGTGTTTCCACTATTGAAAAAGTAAGGGATATTGCCCAGCACTGTCTGTACCGAAGCATCACCAGGTACATTTGAGTTACCCAGTTCGCCCCATGAACCCTTAAATTTCAGATATTGAAAAATATGCTGATCTTGCATGAAATCTTCTTTGCTGATTACCCATCCTGCGCTCAGGCCCGGAAAATAGCCCCAGCGGTTCTGCGCTGCAAATACTGAACTGCCATCTGCACGAAAGTTGCCGGTAAATTGATATTTGTCATTGAAACTATAGAACAGCCTGCCAAAATAAGAGTTGGTGGTATATTTTGTGACTGAGCTCCCATTAAATTGAAAATTTTGATCCCCATTCTGCAAATACCATTCGCTTGGAATGGGGGGCACACTGGGTCTTGATTCAGAAGAACCGATATTGTAGTATTCTTGTGCTTCAGTACCAACAAGCACAATTACTTTATGGTTTCCAAATTCTTTGGCGTAATTAATGGTGTTGCTCCAAACCCAATGATAATATTTTGTATTTGCAATAGCCAAATTGCTTTTTGTAGCACCCTGAGTACCTCCATTGACATTAAAAAAAGTAGTGTCGTTAGGATGCTGATAGGTATAAGCCCGATCATCGTAGAAATCAAGTTCATCCCCGAAGGTTGATTTGATGGATAATGACTTTACAGGTTTAATTTCTACATAAACATTACCCTGCAATTTATTGTCATGGCTCAGGTCATTGGTATTTTGGGCATCCAGCACAGGATTCCCCACATTTTGATATTGGGAAGTATTGCCAAATTTGTTGCCCACCATTGCGGGAACAAGCGGCGATGCCCGATATGCGTCTTCCGTAATGGTTCCTGTTGGCACGTTCTGCGATGCCTGATTTGCAAAGGAAGCAGTTGTACCTATTTTAAGAAAAGAAGTAGGTGTGAATTCATTATTGAAACGAGTTGTATAGCGTGTATAATCATTGAAAATAATAATTCCCTGATCAGTTTGGTAGCCCACGCTTAATGCATATTTGTCCTGACTATTGCTACCCGAAACCGAGATATTTTGATTTTGATAAAAAGCGTTGCGCAGAACATTATTGTACCAATTAGTGGAATATCCGGTTGAAGCGACTGGCAGGCCAGAATATGCCTCTTCATAAGCGACATATTGCTTGGCATTCGCCATCGGAACAACATAGGCTGCCTGTTGCAACCCCACATTTGCACTATACGAAACCCTCATTTTACCAGAACCCTGCCTGGTAGTGATCAATACGACCCCATTCGCCCCCCTTACGCCATAAATAGAGCAGGCTGAGGCATCTTTCAAAATATCTACTGAAGCAATATCTGCGATATTAATGTTGGTAATATCATCAGTCCAGATGCCATCCACTATATACAATGGATTTGCTCCGGCTAAAATAGAGCCGGTACCGCGTATAATCACCTGAGGCGAACTGCCGGGTTGTCCGCTGCTGATTATTTGCACACCCGCTACCTTTCCTTGTAAAGCCTGTGTTGCAGTTAATACGGGTTGTTTCACTAACTCATCCCCTTTTACATGAGCTACGGAACCCGTAACATCTATTTTCCTTTGTGTGCCATACCCAACCACCACCACCTGATCAAGTGCTTTGGTTGATTGGGTTAGTTTAATGTTGAATACAGATTGGCTATTCACGGACAGCTCCTGTTCCTGATACCCAATATAAGAAATGACCAATGTGCCCTTCTCCGGCACGGTTAATTCAAACTCGCCACTGTTATTGCTCATCGTGCCGCGTGAAGTGCCCTTTAACCTCACAGAGACCCCCGAAAGCGGCTCTCCATTTTCTCCTGTTATCTTTCCTGTGATCCTGATATCCTGAAGAGCAGATGAAGCTGATAAGATAACGATCAGGTTATTTTCAAGAATTTTAAAAGTAAGGTCACTGCCGGATAAAATTTTGTTCAGCGCCTCGCCGATCTCCGCATTGCTGATATCAACACTCACTTTCTGTTGCAGGTTTTTTAACTGGTTGTTATACAAAAAGCGGTAATCGCTTTGCTTTTCAATCAGGCTAAATGCCTGGTTGATCTGCACCTGATCCAGTTTCAGAGAGATCTTATTCTGTCCATTCAGTTTAGCCGATACCTGAAAAATGCCTGCAAAAACTAATACAATAGTTAGCTTCATGGTTAAAATTGCTTTTTCTATTACAACAGGATTCATTTCCCATTTAATCGTTAGTTTTTTTTTCATAATCTTCAATCTTACTTGTTATTGTCAACCCTTGTTATTATGCTCATATGGTAATCAGGATTTCCGGATTTTTCATTTGGAAATAATCACTTTATCTCCCTTTATTGTATAATTAAACTTACCAGATAATTTCAAGGCCTCCAGCGCTTGCTGAATGCTTTCGTTTTCAAAAACACCCGTAAACTGCAATTCTTTTTTTATAGGGTCATCAAAATGAATGG
>Ga0302320_10007383_pt1 | contig 24210 bp, 20 predicted proteins | sample Bog_T0_3_FD_202130 | JGI IMG/M metagenome (GOLD analysis project Ga0302320, IMG submission 202130) | Peat permafrost microbial communities from Stordalen Mire near Abisko, Sweden - Bog_T0_3 | ecosystem: Environmental > Terrestrial > Soil > Wetlands > Peat | place: Sweden: Abisko, Stordalen Mire...
CTGTATCTCGCGGTCGCGATGGCGATGAGCAGCACGGTCATCATCGTCAAGATCCTTTACGACAAGCGCGAACTGGAAACCCTCGCGGGCCGCGTCACGCTCGGCGTGCTGGTGCTGCAGGATTTGTTCGTGATCCTGTTTCTGGCCGTCCAGCCGGACTTGAAAAATCCGACGATCCATCTGCTGGCGCTCGCGCTCGGCAAGGTGGTGCTGCTCGTGGCGGTGGCGTTTCTGGCGAGCCGGTTTGTGCTGCCGCCGGTTTTCAAAATGATCGCGCGTCTGCCGGAACTCGTGCTCGTCGGCGCGCTCGCGTGGTGTTTCGCGCTGGCGGGATTTGCGGAATGGCTCGGCCTGTCCACCGCGATGGGCGCGCTCATCGCCGGCGTGATGATTTCCACTTTTCCCTACACGCTGGATGTCGTCGCCAAGGTCACGAGCCTGCGCGATTTTTTCGTGACGCTGTTCTTCGTCGGCCTCGGCATGGAAATTCCCCTGCCGACGTGGGGCTATGCGTTGTGGACAATTTTTCTCTGCCTGTTCCTCATCGGCAGCCGCTTTGCCACGGTTTTCCCGGTGCTTTACACGATGCGACAAGGTTATCGCGTCAGCCTGCTGCCGACGATCAACCTCTGCCAGATGAGCGAACTGTCGCTGGTGCTGCTCGCGCTCGGCAAGGCCAGCGGTGACGTCTCGGAAAACACCATTGGCATCGCGGCGTTCGCGTTCGCGTTCCTGGCTGTCGGCTCGACCTACGCCATTCTGCAAAGCGACGGGCTGCTGCGCGAGTTGACGCCATTGCTAAATAAAATGGATCTGCAGGATCTCGACCAGACCGCGTTCATCACCGCCAGTGACGAAAAACACAAGCGCATCTGCCTGCTCGGTTTTTCGTGGACGGCCAGTTCGCTGGTCGAGGAAATCCAGCGGGAACAGCCGGCGTTGATTTCAGAAATGACCGTGGTGGATTTCAACCCGCTCGTCCATGCACGGCTGCGGCAGCGCGGAGTCCGCGCCGTGTATGGCGACATCACGCAACGCGACGTGCTGCTGCACGCCGGCCTGGCGAGCGCTGAAATCATCATCTGCTCGCTGCCCAACACCGTTTTGCGCGGCGCGAACAATCTGAAAATGCTCCGGCAAATCCGCGAGCTGAATCCGGCCGCACACATCATCGTCCACGCCGAATTACTCTCGGATATTCCGGCGCTTTACGACGCCGGGGCCAGCTACGTCAGCGCGCCGCGCCTGCTCGAAGCCGCCGACCTGCTGCACGCCATTGACGCCGCCGAAAAGAAGTTGCTCGAGGAAAAGCGCACTGCACAATTGGGCCAGCTCGAAGCCCGCACCGAAGTCATTCCATAAAAAATTTCATGAAAACTGTTTCAACCCTATCAGCCCTCGCCGCCGCCGTGAAGGCCGCGCGCGCCGCCGGAAAAATCATGCGCGACAACTGGCACCGGCCCAAGCGCGTCAATTCCGCCGAGGCCCACGACATCAAGCTCGAACTGGACGTGCGCTGCCAGAAGCTGATCACAAAAATTTTGAGCACGGCGTTTCCCGAAATTTCCCTGCTCGGCGAAGAGGGCGATTCCGGCAACGCAAGCAGCGAATACCGCTGGGTAGTGGATCCGATTGACGGCACGGTGAATTATTTTTTTGGAATGCCGCACGCGGCGGTTTCGATTGCGCTGCAAAAATGTGACAAGTGGCAAGGGACAGGGGACAAGAAAAACCAGGAAAGCCACACGCAGCTTCCTGTCACCCGTCACTCGTCACATGTCACCTTGCTCGGCGTGATTTACGATCCGTTCACTGACGAGCTCTGGACAACGACGCGCGGCGGAAAAACAAAATTGAACGGTCGTGTTGTCCGCGTCAGCCAACGCGGCAAACCGGGCGAGGCCGTCGTCGCGATGGGTTTTTCCAAGAGCAAGGACAACATGGAAAAGAGCCTGCCGCATCTGGTGCGGCTCGCGCGGCGCACGTTGAAAATCCGGTGCATGGGCTCGGCGGCGCTCGAACTCGCCTACGTCGCGTCCGGCCGGCTCGATCTTTACGTCGAACGCACCATCAACCTGTGGGACATCGCGGCGGGCGCGCTGATGGTGGAAAATTCCGGCGGTGAATGCTGGACGCGGCCCGCGCCGGGCGGAAAATTGCGGATGTGCGCCGACAACGGCTTGTTAAGAAAAAAACTTCAGCTTGGCAGTCTTTTGTGCTAAATTTGCCGCCACGTTCCTGTTGTAAATATGTTGTTCCGCCGTATCAAGGATGCAGTTGTCTCCCGGTGCGTTCTGGCCGCACTTCTGTTGGTTTTCACACTGTCGTCGGCACGCGCCGGCACGCTTGTCCAGTTTCGCACGGTGTTCGGTGACATTGAGGTGGAGCTTTATAACCAAGACAAGCCGGTCACGGTGCAGAATTTCCTCCGGTATGTGCAAAGCGGACGCTACGCGAACGAATTCAGCCACCGGCTGGTTCCGGGATTCGTGCTGCAAGGCGGCGGCTTCACGCTCACCACCAACCTCATAAGCGCCATCCCGACCAATCCGCCGATCACGAACGAATTCGGCGTCGGCCAGAAGTTCAGCAATATTCGTGGCACCATCGCAATGGCGAAGCTCGGCGGCGACACCAATTCGGCGACCTCTCAATGGTTTTTCAATCTCGTGGACAACACCTTTCTCGACGCGCCCGACACGAACAACTTCTTCGTCGTTTTTGGCCATGTGGTTCAGGGCACGAACATCCTGAATTTGTTCAACAGTTTTCAATACTACACCAACGATCAGCCGAGCAATGTCGTGGTAAATTTGAGCGTCTATTATGGCGGGAATTTCACAACTTGTCCGTTGCTCTATCCGAGTCTCGCTTCAACCAATTTTGTTTTTCTGGACATCACGCTGTTGCAGGTCGCCATCCAGCCAGTCGCCAACGGCCGGCAGATTTCCTGGAACAGCGCGGCGGGGATGACCAACATCGTCGAGTTCACCACGAACCTGCCGCCCGCGTGGAACCCGCTGATCAGCACCAACGGCACCGGCTCCCGGATGGCGGTCGTGGATCCCGCCGCCAGCCCGAATCGCTTCTACCGGGTGCGCGTCGCCAATTGAGCGGCCAGCCATGGCTTCAGTTTTTGCAAAGCCTTGGCCCGATGGCTTAATTTATTTTTCACATCGTCGCCGAGTTCCGCGAAAGTCTCGGTGAAGCCGTCCGGCACGAACAGCGGGTCGTAGCCGAAACCGTTCTGGCCGCGCGGCTCGAACAGGATTTTCCCCTCGCACGCGCCGTCGAAAATTTGCGCGGCCAGTTCCTCCGCATAACACACCGGCGACGCGCTCTCAGTCTGTCCCTGCGGCACCGGCACGAACGCGATGACGCAGCGGAACCGCGCCGCGCGCTGTTCCAGCGGAATCTTTTCAAGCAGGCGCAGCAGCTTGGCGTTGTTGTCGGCGTCGTGCGAGTTCTCGCTTTTGTCCAGAGCGGCGAACCGCGCCGAATGCACGCCGGGCGCGCCGTTCAAGGCGTCCACTTCCAGGCCGGAATCATCCGCCAGCACAAAATTCGGAATTCGGAATTCAGAATTCGGAATTTGCGCGAGCCACTTTGCCAGTTCCACGGCCTTCTTGGTCGCGTTGCCCGCGAACGTGGCGGCGTCCTCGACGACCTTGGGCGCGGTGGGAAAATTGTTGAGGGTGAGAAATTGAAACCGGCCGCCGAGAATGGCGCGGATCTCCTCGACCTTGTGCCGGTTGCGCGTGGCGATAAGCAGCGTCGTCATGAAAAAATTCTAGCGAAAATTTTTGTGCTGGCGAGCTTGACGCAACTTTTTCCGCCGGCAGAATAACCGGATGAATTCACGTTTTATCCTCGCGCTGGCCTTGTCATTGGCCGGGTTCACCACCGGAATCGTTTCCGCGGAAACGGTCTGGCTGGACGATTTGAATCTTGCCGCCGCCACGCAAGGCTGGGGCGACCCGCATAAAAACCAGTCGGTCGAAGGCCACCCACTGACCATCGGCGGAAAACAATTCACGCGCGGCTTCGGCACCCATGCCGTGAGCGAGCTGCCCGTCAATCTGGCCGGCGGCGCCAAGAGCTTTTCCGCGAGCGTTGGCGTGGATGACGAAGTGAACGGCAGCACCGTGTCCAGCGTGGAGTTCATTGTGCGCGGTGACGGCAAGGTGCTTTGGCGCAGCGACGTGATGAAAGCCGGCGAACCGGCCAAAGATTGCGCGGTGGATCTGACCGGCGTGAAATCGCTCGTGCTGGAAGTCAGCGACGCCGGTGACGGGGAAGGTTTTGACCACGCGGACTGGGCGGATGCGAAATTTGAAACGGCCGGGGGCAAACTGGCCACGGTTTCGGCCGCGTCGCCGCTGGCGTTCGTCGCGCCCTATATTCTCACCCCGCCCGCGCCGGCGACACCGCGCATCAACGGTGCCGGCGTGTTCGGTGTGCGTCCCGGCTCGCCGTTTCTTTATACAATCGCCGCCACGGGCGACCGGCCGATGACATTTTCGGCCGACCATCTGCCGCGCGGATTGAAGCTGGACAGCACCACCGGGCACATCGCCGGGACGCTGAAAAAGAAAGGCGAATTCATTGTCACGTTGCGCGCGAAAAATTCGCTCGGTGCGGCGGAAAAACAATTTCGCATCGTGGTCGGCGACCAGATTGCGCTCACGCCGCCGATGGGCTGGAACAGTTGGAACTGTTTTGCCGGCGCGGTCTCGGAGGACAAGGTCAAGAGCGCGGCGGATGCGATGGTCAAAAGCGGCCTCATCAACCACGGCTGGACTTACATCAACGTGGATGATTACTGGCAAAACCACCGTGATTCAAGAGACCCGACGTTGCACGGGCCGTTTCGCGACAAGGACGGATTCATCGTGCCCAACTCGCGTTTTCCCGACATAAAGGGTATGGCGGAATACATACACAATCTCGGCTTGAAAGCGGGACTTTATTCCTCACCCGGTCCGTGGACGTGCGGTGGTTGCACGGGAAGCTGGCAGCACGAGGAGCAGGACGCGCATACTTACGCGAAATGGGGATTTGATTATTTGAAATACGACTGGTGCAGTTATGGCGACGTCGCGCTTCAGGACATGACCAATGTGATGAAGGTCCAGCTTTGGGGCAAGACCGCGCCAAATGACGCCAGCGCGATTTTACCCTACCAAGTCATGGGAAATTTTCTGCGCGAGCAAAAGCGCGACATCGTTTTCAGCCTCTGCCAATACGGCATGGCCGACGTTTGGAAATGGGGCGGCTCGGTCAACGGCAATTGCTGGCGCACGACCGGCGACATCGTGGACACCTGGAAAAGCATGAGCGGGATCGGCTTCAAACAGGCCAAGGCCGAACCGTATGCGAAGCCGGGAAATTGGAATGACCCTGACATGCTGGTCGTCGGCCAGGTCGGCTGGGGCAATCTGCATCCGTCCAAGCTCAAACCGGAAGAACAATACACGCATATCAGCCTCTGGTGCCTGTTATCCGCACCGCTGCTCATCGGCTGCGACATGACGAAGCTGGATGATTTCACGCTGAATCTGCTCGGCAACGACGAAGTGCTGGCGCTCGACCAGGATGCGCTCGGCAAATCGGCGACGTGCGTGTTGGAAGATGGCGACCTCCGTGTGTTTGAAAAGGAACTGGCCGACGGCGACCGCGCGCTCGGCTTTTTCAATCTCGCCACTACGCCGGCAACGCTGAATTTCAACCAGCTTGCACAGCTCGGTTTCACCGGCCGGCAGCATGTCCGCGATTTGTGGCGGCAGAGCGACTTGCCGGACGTGGACGCGGCGGCCGGGGTTTTGCCGCTGACGATTCCCGCGCACGGCGTGGTGCTTTACAAGCTGACCGCGGCTAAGTGATGAGCAACTGGATTGACAAAGCACTTTTTTTCGCGCCTATTTGACCGGTGGCCGAACCGACCGATTCCCAGAGTGACCCGCGCATTTACCTGGCGGTGGAGCGCACGTTTCTGGCGTGGCTGCGGACGGGCATCGCGCTCATGGGTTTCGGTTTTGTCGTGGCGCGCTTTGGTTTGTTCCTGCGCGAAATCGCCGCCAGCCAGACGTCGGTCAAACTGCCTCACGCAGGTTTTTCGCTGCCCGCAGGCATCCTGCTCATTGCGCTTGGCATCATTGTCAACGTCGTTGCGGCCGTTCGCCACCATCGCATCATCCGGGCAATTGACCGGAGACAATTCCGACAGGCGTTTGGGTCAACTTTTGGGCTGTGGCTTGCAGGATTGCTCGCGGCGATTGGACTGGCCGTGGCTGTTTATTTGGCGACTTTGTAATCTCAATTATGGTTTCGCGCTGCGAAACAAGAATCGCGACCGGCTCGTGACCCGGATCCTGCGGTCGGCCGAGTGGTGGGTGGTGCGGATTTGGGACTGTGACCTGCAAAATCATCCCCAGCCTGCCTGAATCGTTGTTGCGGCAATTAGCCGGTGTAATCCGTGTCAATTTGTGACTGGCAATGACAGGTGCATAGGCCGAGGCAAACTTCCGCCAGGCGGCACACATTTGGCACACTGGCATCAGGATTATGCCAGTTTTCCAAATAAAAGCGGGGAATTTGCGTGACGAGACGCAAATCTCGCGGCGTTTGTGGCGAATCTCGTGAGGTTTGCAGCGCAACACGCGACGTTTGTTTACCGTCTCGTGAGGCTTTTCCGGCCGGTAAAACAGATTTCAGCGCGACAATCTGGCGCAGTTTGCCTGTGCTTGATTAATCTGTATACCTGTGGCTAAAATTGCCCCATGAAAATCGAATCTATTCGCATGGGTCAGCGCGTGCAGCATCCGCAATACGGCACAGGCACGATCCGCGGCATCGCGCCCGTCACCGCGCAAATCCAGTTCGACGACGGCAACGAGCGCACCGTGGTGCCGGAGTCCGCCGGCCTCGAACCCGCCGAGCCGCAGGCGACGGTGAGCGGCCTGAACCTGCCGCTGAAACAATTCGTCGAGCAGACGCTGGACGCGGCGGTCGCGAAGCTCGGCTTGCAAAAGCCGGATTCGGTCGTGGAACAGCTCGGCCTGCGCTGGCACGGCGGCAAGGCGGTGCTGCATCCGGCGGACGCGGCGTTGCAGACCAAGGAAGTGCCGCTGGAAGTTTTCTTCCACAAGGTCGTGATGGTCAGAAACAACCTGCGCGTGCTGGAGCAGAAGATTAACGCGCACGAAAAATTGTCCGACGGCGAAAAGGTGGAGATGCAGCAATACATTACGCGCTGCTACGGCTCGCTGACGACGTTCAACGCGCTGTTCAAGGAAAAGGAAGACCAGTTCTGACGCCGTTTTACTTCACGGTCAGCTCGCGCGTGATACCGAACTTGTCAATGCGCTTGCGCAACGTGGCGCGCGTGATGCCGAGCAGCTTCGCGGCATGAACCTGGTTGTCGCCCGTTTCCTTCAACGCCTGAATCACCAACTCGCGTTCCACGGCGGGAATGATTTTTAATTTTGGATCGCGTCTGGCCCATTGAAATAACTGGCGCGCGAGCGCGGCGGCGTCAGTCGCGGCAGCGTTGCCGGCGGCACCAGCCGTGGTGGAAAGCGGAGGGGCACCGCTGCCGCCTTGACCGGAAATTTCCGGCGGCAAATCGCCCAGCAAAATCGCGTCGCTCTTGGCCATGACGATCGCGCGGCGGACGGCGTTCTCCAGTTCGCGGACGTTGCCGGGCCAGTGGTATTTTTCGAGCGTCTTGATGACGCTGGCGGCGATGGATTTCGGCGGCTGCTGCTGCTCACGCGAAATTTTTTTCAGAAAATAATTCACCAGCAGCGGAATGTCGTCGCGCCGGTCGCGCAACGGCGGAATGTGGATGCGCACGACGTTGAGCCGGTAAAACAAATCCTCGCGGAACTGCTTCGCGGCGACGGCGGCTTCGAGCGGCTTGTTCGTCGCGGCGATGACGCGCACGTCGGCCTGGATCGGCTGGTTGCCGCCGACGCGCTCGAACGTGCCGCTTTGCAGCACGCGCAAAATCTTCGTCTGTGTTGCCGGCGTCATGTCACCGATTTCATCAAGGAAAATCGTGCCCTTGTTGCATTGCTCAAATTTGCCGATGCGCTGCAAGGTCGCGCCGGTGAACGCGCCGCGTTCGTGGCCGAACAGTTCGCTTTCCAAAAGTTGTTCCGGAATCGCGGCGCAGTTGATGGCGAGAAACGGCTGCGCGCTGCGCTGGCTGTGGCTGTAAATTGCGCGGGCGACGAGTTCCTTGCCGGTGCCGCTTTCGCCGGTAACGAGCGCGGTGGCGTCGCTCGCGGCGACCTGGCCGATGAGCTTGAAAACCTGCTGCATGCCCTCGGTGCGGCCAACGATGCCGAGTTCGTAGTCGGCTGATTCCAGCATCGGCTCGTAGGAGACAACCTGTTTCATGTCGCGCGCGGCCTTGAGCGCGTTGCCTACGAGTTCCTTGATCTTCACCGCGTCGAACGGCTTGAGCAGATAATCATACGCGCCCAGCTTCATCGCCTCGATGGCGGTCTGCGTGGTGCCGTAGGCGGTCATCAGGATGACGAGCAGCTTGGGATTCGTGGCGCGAATGCGGCGCAGGGTTTCGAGGCCGTTCATGCCGCCCATGCGCACGTCCATCAGCACGAGGTCGGGCTTGAACTTGGGAATGACCTTCAAACCTTCCTCGCCGCTGGACGCGGTGTCGAATTCGATTTCCGGCGATTCAAGAATCCGCTGGAACGAATACCGCACGTCCTCTTCGTCATCAATCAACAGGAGCTTGCTCATTTGCGCGGTCAGGATAACGGATTCCGGCGAAAGAAATAGCGAATTTTCGCGCGCGACTTTGGCGTTGTATTAATCGGGCGGCGGGTGCAATGTTTCGGCCGTTCCCCATTTCAACCAAAACCATTATGAAAAAATATTTTTTCCTCGGCATGTTCACTTTGTTGGCCGGTTCGCTCCTGGCGGCGGACTCCAGCCCGAAGGACGACGTGAAAAATGCCGCCGGTGCGCTCGGCAACCAGACCAATTACACCTGGCAGGCGACGGTGGAAGTCCCGGCCGATTCGCAGTTCAAGCCCGGCCCGACGGATGGAAAAACAGAAAAGGGCGGCTACACAACGCTGTCCATCAGCTTCGGTGACAACACGACCGAGGCTGTGATCAAGGGCACGAATGGCGCGGTCAACACGGACGACGGCTGGAAAACGCTGGCCGAGGCGATGAAGGACAACGGCGACGGCGGCTTCAACCCGACGATGTTCATCGCGCGCATGGTGCAAAATTATAAGGTTCCGGCGGTCGAGGCCGCGAGCCTGGCCGACGATGCGAAAGAATTGAAGCCGGACACCAATTCGATTTCCGGCGACCTGACCGAAGCCGGCGCAAAAGAATTATTGTCCTTTCGGCGGCGCAGAAGCGGCGGCGATGCTCCGACCATCACCAATCCCAAAGGCTCGGTGAAATTCTGGATCGCGGATGGCAGGCTGTTGAAATATCAATATCACGTGCAGGGTACGGTCAGCTTCAGCGGCAACGACCGCGACGTGGACCGCACGACAACGGTGGTGATCAGGGACGTTAACGCGACGAAGATTGACGTGGCCGCCGACGCGAAGAAAAAGTTGCAGTAATTTTTTGAAACAACGCCGGGCGAATTCCATGTGAACCGTCCGGCGTTTTCTTTTCCGTCCGGGTTCAGAATTGATGACTTGCCCGACGAATTGCGCCCCATTCATTATTTGACCTTGGTTCGGCCGTATCCTAGAATCAGCACTCTTTCTTATATGAAAATTGTTGTTTGTGATCCGATTTCGCCCAAGGGGATTGCGCTCTTGCAGCAACGTCCCGAATTCAACGTCGTCGTCCTGCCCAAGCGTCTGACCGAGGCCGAACTGCTGCCCATCGTCGCCGACGCCACCGCGCTGGTCGTCCGTTCCGAAACCAAGGTGACCAAGAAGGTCATCGAGGCGGCGAAGCAGTTGCGCGTCGTCGGCCGTGCCGGGGTGGGCGTGGACAACGTGGACATTGACGCCGGCACGCAGCACGGCGTCGTGGTCATGAACACGCCCGGCGGCAACACCGTCACGACGGCGGAACTGACGTTCACCATGCTGCTCTCGCTCGCGCGCAAGGTGCCGCAGGCGGCGGCGACCATGATCGCCGGCAAGTGGGACCGGAAATTATTTCAGGGTGTGGAATTGTCCGGCAAGACGCTCGGCGTGCTCGGCATGGGCCGCATCGGCACGGAAGTCGCCAAGCGTGCCATCGCGTTCGGTATGAAGGTGGTCGCGTATGATCCTTATCTGACGGAAGACCGCGCGAAAGCCATCGGCGCGGAATTCGCGCCGGAAGTGGATAATGTTTATCGCGTCGCCGATTTCATCACCGTCCACATGCCGGTGACGAAGGAAACCAAGGAAATGTTGAATGCGGCGGCGTTCGCCAAAATGAAGCCCGGCGTGAAAATTGTGAACTGCGCCCGCGGCGAAATTATTTCCGAAACTGATCTCATCGCGGCGCTGGAATCGAACAAGGTTGCCGGCGCGGCGCTGGACGTTTTTGCCGTCGAGCCGCTGCCCGCCGATCATCCGTATCGCAAGCAGGCGAATTTGATTTTGACGCCGCACCTTGGTGCCAGCACCGAAGAAGCGCAGGAAAAATGCGGCATCGAAGTCGCCGAAGTCATCGCCGGCTATCTGCTCACCGGCGAAGTCCGCAACGCGGTGAACCTGCCGTATCTCGACGCAAAAACTTACGAGCAGGTGAAGCCATATCTGCCGCTCGGCGAGGCGCTGGGCAAACTGCTCGCGCAGCTCACGCCGGCGACCGCGGACCGTCTGCACATCACTTACGGTGGCAACGCGCGGCTGCTGCCGAACATTGATCCGGTGACCCGCGCGGTTCTGCGCGGCTTTCTGTCCACGAGCAATTTGAAGGATGTGAACAACGTCAACGTTCGCAGCGTGGCGCAAAGCATCGGGATCACAGTCGAGGAAAAAAAATCCGACGAGCCGGTGACGTTCAACGAATGGGTTCATGTCCAGGCCTTCAGCAACGGCCAGAAATTGATCTCGGCCGGCGGCACGTTCTTTGGTTCGCCCAACAATCCGCGCATCGTGCGGCTGTTCAGCCAGTCGGTGGAAATTCCCGTCACCGGCACGCTGCTGCTGTTGAACAACGCGGACAAGCCGGGCATTGTCGGCCTGCTCGGCACGCTGCTGGCGAAGCACAAGGTGAACATCGCCAGCATGAGCCTGGGCCGCGACACGGCGGGCGGGCGGGCGTTGACGGTGTTGAGCCTGGACAGCGCGCCACCGCAGGCCGTGCTGGATGAATTGCAGAAAGACGCTGACATCAGCAATGTGAAAGTGGTAACATTGTAAACAATTTTTGAACTGAATCGAAACCAAACCAATCGAACGAACACATGAACAAAAAAATGAAACTGATTTTCCCCGCCGCGCTCGCCGCGCTAATTTTGGGAACCTGCTCTGCTTTGGCGGCGGCCAATCCGTCGTCCACCAATGCCGCGCCGGCGGTGGTGGATACGAATTCGGCTCCGGCGGCGACGATGGCATCGTTGTTTGGCGACCCGGTCATCGCCAAGGGCAAGGGCGTGGAAGTAAAACAGAGCGCGCTGGACGAGGTCGTGCTCGGCATCAAGTCCGCCGCCGCCGCGCGCAATCAGACGATTCCGCCGCAGCAATTGATGGGCATCGAAAGCCAGATGCTCAACCGGCTGATCCAGATTCAACTTCTGCTGCAAAAATCCACCGACGCCGACAAGGCCGCCGGCGCAGCCAAGGCCGAACAACAACTGACCAATCTGCTGGCCCGCGCCGGCTCGCAAGCGGCGTTTGACCGCCAGTTGAAGGCAGTTGGTATGACGCCGACCGAGTTGCGCACCAAAATCACCCAGGAGGCGACGGCGACGGCGACCTTGACGCGCGAACTTGGCGTCACCATCACCGATGCCGAAGTGACAAATTTCTACGCCGCGCATCCGACGGACTTCGAGCAACCGGAAACCGTCCATGTCCGCCACATTTTGTTGCTGACCATTGATCCAGTGACCCACGCGCCCCTGACGACCGACCAGATTGCGGCCAAGCGCAAGCAGATTGACGACATTTTGAAGCGCGCCCAAGCCGGCGAGGATTTTGCCGTGCTGGCCACGCAGTATTCGGAAGACCCCGGCTCAAAGGACAACGGCGGCGAACTGCCGGCGTTCGGCCATGGCGAAATGGTGCCGCAGTTTGAAGCGGCGGCGTTTTCCATGAAGACCAACACCATCAGCAGTGTTGTTACCACGGATTACGGTTTCCATATCATCAAGCTGCTCGACATCCTACCGGCCCAGACCGTGCCTTATGCCAAGGTCACCGATAAAATCAAAGATTATCTGGCGCAGCAGAAAACCGAAAAGCTGGCTCCGGCCTATCTCGACGGCTTGAGCAAGGCGGCGGACGTTCAAATCTTGGATCCCGACCTGAAGGCGGCGGCGGCGGCGCTGGCGGCAGCGGCGTTGACCAACGCACCAGCCATCGCGCCTTGAACGGCGCGGGGCTTGCCAACCAGGCTTGAACGGGGCATTGTAACACGTTATGAAAATGAAAACTGGAATCATTGTTCTTGTTGTCGTCACCATCGGGTTGCTGATTGCCCTGTTCGCCACCAAAAAACAGGCTGACGACCAGCATGTGAAAGACACCGCCGCGATTCTGGAATTTTCCAACCAGCTCGACACGGCCAGCCTCAACCTGAACGACCAGCGCCAAGTCAACTTGATGTTGACGAACGACCTCGCATCCACCCGCCAGGCGCTGGAAGCGGCTTCCAACAATCTGGTGCAAACCTCCGGTGAGTTGGCCGGTGCCAAAACCGAAGTTGAAAGCGCCATGAACCAGATCACCAACCTGAACGGGCGCATTGGCGATCTGGAAACGCAGAACAAGGCGCTGGACGACCGCGCCACCATGCTCTCGAATAATATCGTCCAGTTGGACGCCCAGATTGCCGCCACGCAGCAACAACTAGCCACGTCCCAGACCAACAACGCCTTCCTCGCCGCCGAACTTCAGAAGCAGATGGAGCAGAAAGCGGAGTTGGAGCGCAAGTTCAACGACGTGGACGCGGTGCGCAGCCAGCTTTCAAAATTGCGAACCGAGCTGTTTGAGGCCCGACGTTTGCAATGGATGAATGCCGGCATCAACCCTGACCACCAGCCCAAGGGCGGCGAGTTGTTGATGCGTCGGACGCTTCCGTCCGGTTCGCCGCCGGCGGCCACCAAGGCATCGTCGCCCAAGCCTGCGACGCCATATGACTTGAATGTGGAAGTCGGCTCGGACGGCTCGGTTCACGTCATCCCGGCGACACCCACCCCGCAGGACACCGCCGCCCAGGCCGCCGCGCGGGCGGCCCTGTTGCAGGAGATGGGTGGCACGAACGCCGCCTCGGGTGCGGCCCATTGAAGCGCGGTTTGTAACAATTTTGCCGACCGCCAGCCATGCCGACTTACGAATACGCCTGCAAAAAATGCGGCCACGAGTTTGAGATTCTTCAAACCATGTCCGCGAAGCCGTTGAGCATTTGCCCCAAGGAGCTTTGCGCCCAAAAAAAATGGGGCCGCGGCAAGGTGACGAAAAAAATCAGCAGCGGCGGCGGACTGCTGTTCAAGGGCAACGGTTTTTACATTACCGACTATCGCAGCGAAGGCTACAAACAATCCGCGAAAAAGGACGTTGCGCCCGCGAAACCGGCCGCCAGCGACGCCAAGCCCGCTCCGGTGAAGCCGGCCGCCAAACCGGACAAGAAATGAAGACATCGTTGCATCGGTTTTACGATTCAACGATTCAACGATTCAACGATTTCACGTTCTGCCCCGCACTGGTTCTTTGTGCCGTGCTTTTTCCGCTGGCCGCCGGCGCGCAATTTTCAAAAACCGAGCTGGAACCCACACGCAGTATTTCCGGCCAGTTCATTGCCAGCGGTCCGGCACAGTTTTCAAAACTGGCCGGCTTGCCACGGGTCGCTACCGACACTAGCCTAGTCCGGCTCCGACCGGCCCTGTTGGCCGTATCCGCCGAGCGTATCAAGAATTTGCTGTATCAGCGGCTGGAAATCGGCAAGGACACGCCGGGGCACGGACAAATTTATCTCGTAATCCATCCGGCGCAGTCGCTCGATGAAAACGTCACCATTTTTTCCCGGTTGACGGCCGCCGGTGGCACTTATCGCGTGGATCTGCCCGATGTCCTGTCACGTCGCCGATTCACGCGGGCGCTGACCGGCGTGATTCTGTTGGAATATGCGAACTGCCAGGCGCAGGCGCGTTCCGCCGAAATCCCCGCGTGGCTGGCCGACGGTCTGGCGGAAGAAATGCTGGCGGCCGGCGCGACGGAAACCATTTTATCGGCACCGGACAAGCTGGTGAACGGACTGCCGGTCACGCGCATCAATGCCACCGAACACGGCCCGGATCCGCTGGCCCAGGCGCGGCGTGTGTTGCAACAAGTGCCGCCGCTGACTTTTGAACAGTTAACCTGGCCGACCGCCGCGCAACTGGCCGGCGACGACGGCGGCGCGTATCGGGCCAGCGCACAGTTGTTCGTGGACGATTTGCTAAAACTAAAATCCGGCCCGCTCCGACTACGCACGATGCTGGATTCGCTGTCGCGCGATTACAACTGGCAGACCGCGTTTCAGTCGGCCTTCCGCGAAATATTCCCACGGCCGTTGGATTTGGAAAAATGGTGGGCGCTGCAACTGGCCGACTTTGCAGCGCACGACCGCGGGCCGGGCTGGACGTTGGCGGTCAGCCGCGCCAAACTTGATGAGTTATTGAGCGTGCCGGTGGAAATGCGCGCCACCTCAAACAGCCTGCCGGCGCGCGCGGAAATTTCCCTGCAAGCTGTGATCCTGAACCTAGATGCCGCGCACCAGCAGGCGATTCTTGAGGCCAAACTGCGCGACTTGGGACTCGCGGAATTGTGCATGGCCCCGCCGTTGGTGGCCCTGACCGACGGCTACCGCCGCGCGCTGACCGCCTATCTGGGCGAACCTTTTGTCACCCTGCTCGGCCCACCCCGGTCAAGGAAGGTGTCCGCCGCGCCAAAAAAAATTGGCGCTGCCAAAACGCTGAAAAAACTGGATGCGCTGGACGCCGAAAGGCGAGCCTTGGAATCAAATGGCAAAGCAGTCAACGCCAAACGGTGATGATATTTGCTCTTCCAAGATTTTGGCTTGAACGCCGGCGGTTGCTGGCGGTCAACTTGACAAGACGAAATTCAAACTTATAGTGCGCTTACTTTAAGATGCAGGCTGAAAATTCACCCACTCACGGCGACGAGCCCCCCGCCGGCGCTTCGTCTTCATCCTTGAAAAAATTCTCATCCGCCGGGCGCGGTTTCTGGCACGACGTTTCCGACGCCGACTGGAACGACTGGCGCTGGCAGATGAAGCATCGCATCACCACCGTCGAGCAGTTACAGACATTGCTGCCCACGCTCACGCCGGAAGAACTCGCCGGTGCCAAGCTCGCGAACACCAAGCTCGCGCTCGGCATCACGCCGTATTTTTTCAATCTGATTGACCCGGCGGACGAAAACTGCCCGATCCGCCAGCAGGTCGTGCCACGCATCGAGGAAACACACACTGCGTCGTGGGAAATGTCCGATCCGTGCGGCGAAGATTCGCACTCGCCGGTGCCCGGACTCGTGCATCGCTATCCCGACCGCGTTTTGTTTTTGGTGACGGACCGGTGCGCAAGCTACTGCCGCTATTGCACGCGCTCGCGGCTGGTGAGCAACGCCAGCGGCTACGATTTTCATCCTGAATTCGACAAGCAGATCGCCTACATCGCCGCGCATCAGGAAATCCGCGACGTGCTCTTGAGCGGCGGCGATCCGCTGTTGTTGAGCGACGAGAAGCTGGAAAATCTGCTGGGCCGGCTGCGCGCGATTCCGCATGTCGAATTTTTGCGCATCGGCTCGCGCATCCCGACGTTTCTGCCGCAGCGCATCACGCCGGAACTGTGCGCGATGCTGAAAAAATTTCATCCGCTCTTCATGAGCATTCACTCGAACCATCCGCGCGAGCTCACGACCGAAGTGCGCGACGCGCTGGGCCGGCTGGCCGACGCCGGCATTCCGCTCGGCAACCAGAGCGTGTTGCTCAAGCACGTCAACGACGATGCGGACGTAATGAAGGCGCTCATGCAAAAACTTTTGATGTGCCGCGTTAAGCCGTATTACCTCTACCAGTGCGACCTCATCGCCGGCTCGGCGCATCTGCGCGCGAGCGTGGCGAAAGGTTTGGAGATCATGGAAAAGCTGCGCGGCCACACGACCGGCTACGCCGTGCCGCAATATGTCATTGACGCGCCCGGTGGCGGCGGCAAGGTGCCGATCAATCCCGAATACGTTTTGTGCCGCAATGCCGGCCGCGTGCTGATCCGCAACTTCGAAGGAAAAGTTTTTGAGTATCCTGAAAATGGTGACGGCAAACCCTGCAACCCGCCGCCGAAGGAAATTGTGGAGCCGGAGTTGGTTTAAGAAAATCAGTCTTAGCCGATTCTCATCCACACCGTTTTCAAATACGCCGGTTCGGCGCGGCTGACGGGGAAATCCGGCGGCTGCGGGACGTAATGCCATTGCAGAATTTTTCGCTTCGCGATGTGAACCGCCGCTTCCACATCCGCGAGAAATTCTTCCGGTGGCCATTCCGCCGCGTTCGTCGAGGCCAGCAGCACCCCACCCGACTTGAGAGCCGGCAGTGCGGCGGTGACAAGTTTGCCATAATCCTTCTCCGCGCGGAACGTGCCGTGTTCCTTCGATTGCGAAAATGTCGGCGGGTCGAGCACGATGGCATCGAACGCGCGGCCTTTCTTCGCCAGCCGCCGCAGCCAGTCGAACGTGTCGCCGTAAATGAAATCGTGCGCTGCCGGGTCAAGGCTGTTCAACGCGAAGTTGCGCCGGCCCCATTCAAGATATTTTTTTGAGAGATCGAGGCTCGTCGTCCGCGCGCCCGCCTTGGCTGCACAAACGGAGAAGCCGCAGGTGTAGGCAAAGCAATTAAGAATTTCGAATTTCGAATTTCGAATTTCGGGAATTGAAAAGCCTGCCGCGATGTGGCCGGTCAAAAACCGGCGGCGGTTGTCGCGTTGGTCGAAAAACAAACCGACGGAATAGCCTTCGTTGAAACTCATCTCATAATGGACACCGTTTTCCAGAATCGCAAACCGTTCCGGCGCGGCTTCGCCCAAGATGAGTTGCGGCGAGGCGTCGGCTACTTTGGATTGACGGACGTGGCGCGAAAGGGTTTTGTGATAGGCACCACGCGACGAAAATGTTTTGGCGAGCCGTGAAAGGGCTTCGCCCTGTCTCCCGTTTAACGCCGCTTCCGACTGCGACAGCAGAAAGTCGCCGAGTTTTTCCACGAACCAGCCCGGCCAGCCGTCGCTCGCGCCATTGATCACGCGGAAGGCATTCGTTGCTTCCGGTTCGGTGACGGCGGTGCGCAAGGTTTGGCGCGGTTCGCGGTTGAAGTCATCTGGCACGGAAAATTTCACCGGCGCGGCTGTCGCCGGATGTGTGAACGCTATTTCCCCGGCGTGCAGGAAAACGCGCGAGGATGCGGTGCCGCCGTAAAGCGTGTCGCCGAGAATCGGGAAACCGCTTTCCGCCGCATGGACGCGGATTTGGTGCGTCCGGCCGGTCAGCGGCGAGGCTTCAGCTATGGTGTAGGAGACGACATGAGGAGTCTCCAGTTTAGTCCCAATTTTAATTTGAGGCTCGTCACCTCGTCTCCTGCAAAAAATTGTTTCCGCGATTTCTCCGCCGGACCGGCTGGTGTATTTTTCGCCCACGCGGACGAGCGAGCTTTTCACCGTGAATTCTTTTCCCGGCATGGCGCGGTCCGTCAGCAGCAGATATTTTTTGTGAACGTGATGATTGGTGAATTGTTCCGTGAGTGATTTGTTGGCGAGCGGTGTTTTGCCGAAGACGAGGACGCCGCTGGTTTCCTTGTCGAGCCGGTGGAGAATCGCCAGTGACGACCAGCGCGGCTCGCGATGCTTCAGCCAGTCATAAAGGCCTTCGCCGGCGTGGGGCGACGGCGCGTGCGTGTTCCAGCCGACGGGTTTGGCAACCACCAGCAGATGTTCGTCCTCATAAATCACGCACGGAACCATGCGCCATGAAAGCATTTTTCGGGTTGGGATTGAAGCCTAGAAAAAAACTGGAAACCGACGGGAGTTTTTTGACAGGCGCTTGCGCTCGGGTTTATCAATGTTCAAGCCAACCCGGAAAATCAACAAGCGAATAATGCAATGGATGTGGATTAGCGAATTCATGGATGGTTTGGCGAAGATAAATCCGTGTTTGATCGGCGCCCAGCCGAGGCTGAATAAAATTCCTTTGCGTGCCTCGAGCCTTTGCGTGAGATTCATCGCGTGCCTGTCACCGAAGCCATCCGCAAGAAACTGGGAGCCGTCCCGCACAAGCCCGGCGTGTATCTGCACAAGGACCGCTTCGGCACGGTGATCTATGTCGGCAAGGCGCTCGATTTGCGGAAACGCGTCAGCCAGTATTTCCAATCCAGCCGGCGAATGGGCTGGGATTTGAAATTCAACACGTTGGTCGAGGCGATCTGCGATTTCGATGTCCACGTCGTCCGCAGCGAACCCGAGGCGCTGCTGCTGGAAAGCAAGCTCATCAAGGAATTCAAGCCGCGCTTCAACATCATGCTGCGCGACGACAAGCGCTACCTGATGCTCAAGGTGAATTTGAACGACCCGATTCCGAATTTCACCTTCACGCGCTTCAAGAAAGATGACGGCGCGCGCTATTTTGGGCCGTTCGTGAATTCCGTCGGGCTGCGCAACACCGTGGCGCTTGCGCGCAAACAATTTAATTTGCGCGGCTGCCGCGTATTCACGCCGGGAGCGGCGGATTACAAGCACTGCCTTTACGCGCACTTGAAACATTGCACCGCGCCGTGCGTCGGCAACGTCACGCACGAGCAATATCTGGAGCAGGTCATGGCCGCGTGCCATTTTCTCGAAGGCCAGTGCCGCGAAATGCAGGGCCAGCTTGAAGCGGAAATGAAGAAGGCCGCCGCCGCGCATGATTTCGAAAAAGCCGCCGATTTGCGCGATCTCTTGCGCGACTTGCAGGACACTTGGAAACGCACGGAAAAATTCGAGCGCGTGCCTTACAATCTGCCGCTGGCCATCAATCCGGTGAACGATCTGGCGGAACTGGCAAAGGTGCTGGATTTGCCTGCGCCGCCGCTGCGGATTGAGGGTTTTGATATTTCAAACATCAGCGGCACGTTCGCCGTCGCGTCGCTGGTGAGTTTCAAGAACGGCCGGCCGGACCGCGCGAATTATCGCCGGTTCAAAATCAAAACCGTCGAGGGCCAGGATGATTTTGCGAGCATGGCGGAGGTGGTGCATCGCCGCTACTCGCGGCTCAAACGTGAGGCGAAGCCGCTGCCAGATTTGATTTTAATTGATGGCGGCAAGGGTCAACTCAACATGGCTTGCGCTGAATTGAAAAAACTTGGCCTGGAAAAAATTCCCGTCATCGGCCTGGCGAAGGAATTTGAGGAAATTTATCTGCCGGAAATAAGTTTGCCGCTACGTTTGGGCTTGGATCATCCGGCGGTGAAATTGTTGCAGCGGTTGCGCGACGAATGCCATCGCGTGGCAAACAGCTACAACGCGCAGTTGCGGCTCAAGAAAATTTCCGAGAGCGTGCTCGATGAATTTCCAGGCATTGGCGAGCGGCGCAAGGCGGCGCTGCTGAAAAAATTCGGCTCGGTGCAGCGGTTGAAAATGGCAACCTTGGAACAACTCGCGGAGGTTCCTGGTTTTGGCGGCAAGGCGGCGGCGGAATTGGAAAAGTTTCTGGCGGCGCGGCTAGGCTTTGCGCCTTTTAAATGATTGAAGCACAAGCAGGGCGCCGGCAAAGCACATCGCCATTCCAAACGTATACAGCACCACTTCATCTTTGGCCATCGCTCCTTCGTGACGGCATTGCGCCGCCGCCGGCATGATAAAGGCCATGCCGACCAACACCCCGATGATTCCCGCGCCGATTTTTAAGATTTGTTTCATAAATGACCTTTCACTTTTTTTGAATTCACGGTCGAGCATTTTTGGCTGACCGATTCGCTGAATGGAAATCTCGAAAGCCCTTTGTTCGTTCAGTCCTGATTTCATCTGCCGTTCAATTTCCTCGCGCAGATGAATCTCCAATTCCTCCAGCGGCACGGGCGTTTGGATGCCGGCGGCGAGCATCTGCTTGCACCACTCGCCGATGGATTTTTCGAGGTCAAACATATTTTTCCTTTCTCAAACCGGCCAGGACGGAATGCACCAACGACCATTGTTCGTGGTGTTTGGCCATGGCTGTTTTACCGTCTTTCTTGAGCGAATAGTATTTCCGCTTCCGCCTGGTCTCGCTTTCGCCCCAGCGCGACTTGATCAGGCCCCGGTGTTCCATCCGGTGCAGCACCGGGTAAAGCATCCCGTCCGTCCACTGCAACTTGCCGTCAGAGCGCGCTTTCACCTCCTGGATAATGGCATAGCCGTAACTTTCACCCTTGGCGAGCAGCGACAAAATCAGTGGTTCCGCCGACGCAGCCACCAGTTCTTTTCGAATCATAGGGACACGATACATAGACTTTATATGTATGTCAAGCGGGAAGTTTCTGCGGCGAAAATCGTCAATTAAGTTTTAGGCTTTCAGGAAAAAGTTCCGCTGTTTTTCGCTGGCGGGCATTCCGAGTTTTTCCATCACGGCCAGCATGTCTTCCCAGACGCGGCGCTTTTCGCTTAACGACTGGTTGCGCAACAGATACGCCGGATGATACGTCGGCATGAGCGGCGTGCCGCGATACATCTGCCAGTTTCCGCGCAGCTTGGTGATGCCGACGGTCTTGCCCAGCAAGCCTTCCACCGCCGTCGCGCCGAGCGCGACGATGACCTTAGGCCGGATCAAATCAATCTGCTCATGCAAATAGGGAATGCATGTCGCCATTTCTTCCGTCGTCGGCTTGCGGTTGCCAGTGGATTGGCCGGGCGTGTCCGGCCGGCATTTCAATATGTTGGCGATGTAAACATCCGCGCGTGAAAGTCCGGTGGCCTGGATGATCTTCGTGAGCAGCTGTCCCGCCTTGCCGACGAACGGTTCGCCTTGCTCATCTTCATCCGCGCCCGGTGCTTCGCCCACGAACATCAGCGGTGAATCAATGTTGCCCACGCCAAACACGACATTTTTTCGCGACGATACGAGGTGCGGACATTTCACGCAGGCCAGCGCGCGTTCGTGGAGCGTGGCGAAGGCGGCGGCCTTGTCCGGTGATGGCTGACGGGCGACGGGTGACAAATCCGGCGCAACGCTTTTGAAAATTTCTGGTTGAACCGGCGTGGAAACTTTGGGTGCCACCGGAGATTTTTGAATCTGTGTGGCTGGCTGAACGGGAGCGGGAAAGTTTTTAACCGGCTGTGCCAGTTCACGGAGCGTCTGCGGCGCAATGGCAACGTGCCGCACGCCGCGCGATTTCAAATTCTCCAGATGTTGAATGGTCGCGTCAAGCAACTGGCCATAATCATCGGACATGGCGCAAGGGTAACTTGCCCCGGCGTGATGGCACGAGATTTTTCTGGCACCAACTCACCTTGCTGCCTGTAAAACGCGCACTCGGCGGGCAGCCGGATTCCGGTTGCGTCACCAAAGCGATTGGCGGATATTTCCAGCATGATTTTCCCTTTGGGCAGACGGATGCGGTTTTGTTTGTTGTTCCTCGGTTGGTGGACGACAACGCATGCCTCGCTGGTGCTCAAAAATTTCAGCGCGGCCAATCCGATCAAGATCATGGCCATCGGCGATTCGATCACGGACGACTGCGAAGTAAACGGCGCGTGGCGTCTCTATCTGCAACCACTGCTCGAAACCAACGGTTATCCCTTCACGTTTGTGGGCCGGAACCAGTCAACGCCATCCGGGAGTTTCACCAAGGTCCAGCATGAAGGCTATTGTGGCGCGGTGGTCGCGGCTCCCGGTGTGCTTACCTACTCGGTGTATGGCTACGCTGGCCCGGATGTTTACCTCCAGAAAATCGTCGCGGATGCCTTGACCAATGTGACCCCTGATCTGGTGCTGGTGTTCATAGGGGTCAACGACATTGGCCGGGGCCGCAATCCCTATCAGGTCGCGACGAATGACATGCCGAACTTGCTGGACCTGATTTTTTCAAACGCCCCCAACGCCAATGTGATTCTGGCCAAGATTACCACCCTCTCCCTGAACACGACCGGCTTGGATTACGCTTCCAACTATGCCAATGTTCCCATTTACAACGACGCCCTGCAGGCGATGGTCAACCAGCGGCGGGCGCTCGGCCAAAACGTGTCGCTGGCCGACATGTTTTCCGCCGTGGGCGTCAGCGCGACGATGTTTAATGCCGACGGTCTGCATCCGAACGCGCTCGGCCTGCAGGCCATCGCGCAGGAATGGCTCACCCAGATTCAGGCCATCACCGTCAACACCAATCTGGCGACCTCGGCTTTGATCCATGGCGGTGATGTCTGGAAATATTCCGACACGGGCTTGAATTTGGGGACGAACTGGTCGCAACCAAATTTTGACGACAGCGGTTGGGCCAGCGGCCCGGCGCGTTTGGGCTACACCGACCCGGCGGTGCTCACGACCGTCAGTTATGGAACCAACAGCGCCAACAAAAACATCACCACCTATTTTCGCCGCGGGTTTGTCGTGCCGCCCAACGTGGTCTTCACCAATCTGAATTTCCGGCTTTCGCGGGTGGACGGCGCGGTGGTCTGGCTGAATGGACTGGAAGCCTTCCGCAGCACCAACATGCCCGCCGGACTCATCGCCTACACAAACCTGGCCTTAAGTTCACCCAGCCCGCAAATATTTTCCATCTTCTACCCGACAAACCTGGCCGTATCGAGTTTGCCGGCGGGAACGAATCTGGTCGCCGTGGAAATCCATCTTCGCTCGGCATCTAAAATTGGGATGAGTTTCGATCTGGAGTTGCTTGGCACCGGCTATCCGGCGCCGCCGATCTCGATTGGAACCTCGGCCGGCAATGTGGTTTTGAGCTGGCCGGTCACCAACGGCAGCAGCTTCTCGCTCTATTCCACCACCAATCTGACAACCGGACGCTGGATGCCAACGGCGGCACCGGCGCAGACCAACAACGGGCAGATGATCGTTATGCCAACGTCCGACGCCAGCGCGAAATTTTTCCTCCTCCAGCGGCCTTGAAGTCGTGAAGCCGGAGTCGCTGACTTGCAATCTGCGGATTTTAACCTATCGTGTTTCACTCGATTTATGGAACTGAACAATGAAGAAATCCGTCGTTACTCCCGGCATTTGATTTTGCCGGAAGTTGGTCTGGCCGGCCAAAAAAAGATCAAGGGCACCAGCGTGCTGTGTATCGGCGCAGGCGGTCTCGGTTCGCCTATCCAGATGTATCTCGCCGCCGCCGGTATCAGCAAGATCGGCATCGTGGACTTCGACACCGTGGATTATTCCAATCTGCAACGGCAGATTCTGCACACCGACGCGGACGTGGGCCGGCCCAAAGCCGAGTCGGCGAAGGAAACCATTAACGGCATCAACCCGCACTGTGAAGTTGTCATCCACAACACGCGCATCACCAGCGAAAACGCGCTCGACCTCATCCGGCCTTACGACATCGTCGTGGACGGCACGGATAATTTTCCGACGCGCTACCTCACGAACGACGCGTGCGTGCTGCTGAAAAAGCCCAATGTTTACGGCTCCATTTTCCGTTTCGAGGGCCAGGCCAGCGTATTCGCGCCGCATCTCGGCGGACCGTGCTACCGCTGTTTGTATCCCGAACCGCCGCCGCCCGGCATGGTGCCGAGCTGCGCGGAAGGCGGCGTGCTCGGCGTGCTGCCCGGCATCATCGGCTGCATCCAGGCGACGGAAATTTTGAAGCTCGCCATCGGCAAAGGTCATTCGCTGGTCGGCCGCCTGCTGCTGTTCAATGCGCTCGACTTGAAGTTCCGCGAATTAAAATTGCGCAAAGATCCGGCGTGTCCGATTTGCGGCGACCATCCGACGATCAAGGAATTGATTGATTACGAAACGTTCTGCGGCATCGTGCCGGAGCCGGAAAATGTCGGCAACCCGGACGAAGTCGCCGTGCAGGACATGAAAAAGGCTT
>Ga0302320_10007384_pt1 | contig 24209 bp, 19 predicted proteins | sample Bog_T0_3_FD_202130 | JGI IMG/M metagenome (GOLD analysis project Ga0302320, IMG submission 202130) | Peat permafrost microbial communities from Stordalen Mire near Abisko, Sweden - Bog_T0_3 | ecosystem: Environmental > Terrestrial > Soil > Wetlands > Peat | place: Sweden: Abisko, Stordalen Mire...
AGACTTCCGAACTGCGGCCCGGCCGTTCCGTACGCGTCGCCTTCCGGCTCGAAGTCAACGAGTACAATGGCACACGTCGGCCCCAGCTCAATTGCCTGCAACTGCGTCCCGCCTGAAGCGGGCACTCGAGCACTCGAAGGACGCCGCCGGCCTTGGACGGAATGGCGTCTTCGACTTGACATATTGGAGTCGCGCATGGGATACACTCTGCAGTCTGACCCGACCGACGATGGCTTGGGGCTACTGCCGGTTGACCGGATCCGTCGCGATGGTTATCAATACAAGCACATTATTAAGTGCATATCGGATTCAGAAGGGGAGCTGGTTCATGAAGAGCAAGACGATTCCGTTGGTTGCCGTCGCTTGCCTCGCGGCGGCGGCGAGCGTCGACGCGCAGATCACGACTTTGGACTACACGGGTTTGGTCACGAGCGGGACCAGTTCCTATTTGCCCGACGGCTTGGGATACATGATGACGCTGCCCAAGACGGGCTTCACCGGGGAGTACACGGCGCAAATCACGGTGGAAGGGTCGGCGAGCAATTATTCGCTGCAAATGCTTTCGTATTCATTCAATTTCGTCGGGACCGGCGCCTCGCAGGGGTTCTCCGTCAACGTCAACGCATTGCCGTTTGTACTCGAGAATTACGGCGGATTGGACTTTCAGCCTCAGGATCCCACGGTGGGGAATGACTATATCGACCTGCTGACCGCGAAAAACGGCAGCATCATCGGGGCGCGCCTGAATCTCGACGTCCAAACGCCGGACGAGCCCGAGGTGGATCTGCGGATCGGTTCCTACGGGGATAAATTTTCCTATACTTATGGCTCGCAGCTCGGCGGCTGCTCGGATCTGCGTGACTTCGGGGGTCCCAAGACGAGCTACTCGGGAGGAGAGATTTCGCCTTGTTCGATCGCCTCCAGGAACAAGATTACGGGGGCCTGGAGCGTGGCCAAACCAGCGACGGCGCCGGAAATCGACGCGGCGTCGTTGGGCAGCGCGATGACCTTGCTGCTCGGGGGCCTCGCGGTGGTCCGAGGACGGCGACGTCCCTGAGGTTCTCGTTGCGGGCGTTCGTCAGATCGGCTCGTCGAGCGACTTGGCGAGGGGCGTGAACGTGGCGGGCCCCGCCGGCGTCATGTGCCAGCAGTCCTCCAAGCGCACGCCGAATTCACCCGGAATGTAGAGACCGGGTTCGTCGGAGAAGCACATGCCCACCCCGAGAGGTGTCGCGTCCCCGTGCACGAGATAAGGGGATTCGTGGCCGTCGAGGCCGATCCCGTGCCCGGTGCGATGGGGCAGACCGGGGAGGCGGTAGCCCGGCCCAAACCCCTCGCGCTCGTAGTAGCTGCGTACGGCGTCGTCGATCCGGCCGACGGGAGTTCCCAACTCCGCGCTCGCCAGCGCGAGTTCTTGGCCGCGTTTGACTGTGTTCCAAACGCGCCGCTGGCGGGCCGTCGGTTCGCCGAACACCCAGGTCCGCGAAATATCCGATTGGTAGCCGTGAATCGAACAGCCGCAATCCATGAGCACGACCGAACCCTCATGCAGACTCTGGGCTTGGCGCGAGCCATGCGGATAGGCCGATGCCTCGTTCAGCAGCACGAGTGAAAATTCAGGCGCTCCGCCGAGCGCGGCGGTTTCCGCATCCATGATGGCGCCGATCTCGGGCTCCGTCATACCCGCCTGCAGGCGCGCATGCACGCGCGCGAGTGCGCGAATCGTCACCGTATTGGCCGCCTGCAACAGCGCGAGTTCCGCCGGCGACTTCACGAGGCGGCAGGCACGCACGAGTGCGTCGCCGGCGACGAGTGCATGGTCTTTCGTCGCGCGGCGCACGCCGTCCACGATGAAGAACCGCACCGTGGCTTCGACGCCGATCGTTCCGGCGCGCACGCCGCGGTCGCGCAGACCCTGCACGATCAGTTTGAATGGATCATCCGCCTCGTTCCAGGTCCGGACGTCATCGCCCACGTCGAACGTCTCGCGCACCGACGGCTCCTCGAACGCCGGCGTCACGACGAGAACCTCGCCGCGTGCCGGTATGATCGCAGCCGTCGTGCGCTCGGATCGGTGCCAGCGGATCCCGGTAAAGTACTCGAGCGTCGAACCCGATTCTGCGAGCAGCGCTTGGACGCCGCTCTGCCGCAGGAGCCCCTGGAGTTTCGCTATGCGCTCGCGCCGCTCCGCGACCCCGACCGGCGGGGCGTCGATGCGCTCCGCGACGGGATGGGGCGGCAACGGAACTCCTGCGGGCGCGCCTTGCGCAGCATCCGCGCCCGCCGGCATGGCGCGGCCGGACGCGGGCGGACCCACGCTCGCAAGCGAGCCCGCCGCAACGAGCAAGGAGCGGCGCGAGATCACGGCTTGGACCGGTGCGGCGGGTCCCGTCCCGTCTCCACGAGCAGGCGTGTGAACAGGTAAAGCCGCGGCGCGACGCTATCGAGGTCGATCCATTCGTGGTCCGTGTGAAAATCTCCGCCCACGAAACCGAGACCATCGAGAGCGGGGGTACCTAACGCCATCGCGAGCGCCGATTCGGAGGCGCCGCCGTTGCCGGCGAGAGCGATCGTCTTGCCGATCTCCGCGTAGATCGAGCGCGCGCGAGCCGCGAGCGCGTCGATGTCGGCATTCTCGGTCAGGGGCGGGTATGCCGGATCGTGGGCGACGGTGACCGACGTATCCGGCACCAGCGTGGTGCGGGAAGCCTCATGAATCTTTCCGATGACCCCGTTCAACTCCTCGAGGGTACGGTAGCGCACGTTGAGCGTCGCTTCGGCATAATCGGGAATGATATTGGTGCGTTCGCCCGCCTTCAGCACCGTCAGATTCACGGTCGTGCCGTCGCCGGAATGCGGAAAAGCGTTTTCGAGACTCGCGAGTTGGTGCACGAGCTCGACGGCGGCGTTGCGGCCGTCCTGCGGCGCCATGCCGGCGTGCGCCGCGCGGCCCGCCACCTGAATGCGGATCGAAGCCGACCCCTTGCGCCACACCGTCAGCGCATCGGGCGGATCGCCCGGCTCCATGTTGAATTCGACGTCCGCCTGTTTCGCGAGGCGCCGAATCAACCGGGTCGAACCCGGCGAACCGCGCTCCTCGCTCGTGTCTACCAGCAAGCTGATCGTCGCATAGTTCTTGAGGCCGAGATCGTGGAGGATCTCGAGTGCACTCACCGCATTGACGAGACCGCCCTTTTCGTCGCCGACGCCGGGCCCGTGAGCACGATTGCCGTCGATGCGAAACGGACGCAGAGCCGCGGCGCCCGGGTCGAAGACCGTATCGAGGTGGGCGATGATCAGAATCCGGCCCTTGCCGCTGCCGTGCAAGACCGCCACCAGATTGTCGGGGAGGCCCGTACCCTCGGCGGGTTCCGCTTTCACGGCGGCTCCGATCGCCTGCAAGCGTGTGCCGATGACGGCGGCCACGCGCGTGCCGCCTGCCACGTCACCGGTGCCGGAGTCGATGTCGACGATCTCCTTGAGCAGGTCGAGCGCCCCCGCACGATGCGCGACGACCGCCGCGTAGATCTTATCGTCCCGGGCCGCGGGCGGCGTCGCGGCCGCCGGGTTCTCGGCACTCAGGACTCCGCCCGGCATCGCGCCCAGTACGGCGCCGAGCAGGCAGATCCCGATCGCGCCGCTCCGCGCCCCCGCGCGCGCCGCCTTCCATCGTCGCGACGGTACGCCGCGGTATCCCCGGTCATTCATCGTGTGCTCCCGCTGCTGTTCCCGCACGGTAACATGGGATTCGCGCGGATTCGACTGCGCGAGCGGCGCGCAGCCGGCGCGCGCAGCGGCTGGGCATGCGGTGCTCCCGCCGTCTCCCGACGCCGGCGCGATTCAGTGTAAGATTTCGCATCATGGACGCATACGAATTTTCCGCCCGCACGATCGACGGCGAAGAGGTGTCGCTGGCGCGCTATCGAGGCCACCCGTCCTTGATCGTCAACGTCGCGAGCAAGTGCGGCTTCACGCCCCAATACGCCGGACTCGAAGCGCTATACCGCAAATTTCGCGACCGCGGTTTTCAAATTCTGGGGTTTCCCTGCGACCAGTTCGGCCATCAGGAGCCGGGCGACGAGGCCGAGATCAAGAGCTTTTGCGCGCTGACCTATGGTGTCAGCTTTCCCATGTTCGCGAAGATCAAGGTCAACGGTGCCGATGCGCACCCCTTGTATGCCTATCTCAAGGAAGCACGACCGGGACTGCTCGGCATCGCGGGGATCAAGTGGAATTTCACGAAGTTCCTGGTGAACGGCGACGGCAAGGTGATCAACCGCTACGCTCCGACGGACAAGCCGGAGAAACTCGAGGCCGACGTGGCGGCGGCGCTCCCGGCCGTGGCGGCGTCGTGAGGCGTCGAGGCTCGCCGTGGCCCACGGCCTTCGAACGCGTGCGCCCACCGCTGGCCGTCGCCGTGGTCTGCGCCACGGTCCTCGCCATGGTATTCGGGACGGCCAAGGTCCATGCCGCGCCGGCAGGCCGGCTCACCGTGCGACTCGTCACCGGCGCCGAACCGCTCGCCGCCGGCAGCGACGTCGAACTGCGCATCTATGAAGTCGGCGGCCGCACGCGCCGGCTCGCGCTCGCACACGGAGAGGCATGGTTGCGCGACTCGACGCACGTGATTTCGGTCGAACTCGCCGATGCGCTCGATCCACGCGCCGTCATGCGCTACGCCATTTATTACCGCGGCGCCGTGGCGGGCCTGCCCGCCTGGGAGATCACTTCAGCGGATGTCGAAACGGCGGGCACCGGCACGGCGCCCGAACGGCTGCTCGATGTGACCCTCTCGGGCGCGATCGCAGGACAGGGCGAGTTATCGACCGTGGAGCGCAGTGTGGGTTCCCTGGTATGCGTGACGGATGCCGACTGCGACGATCATCGCAGCTGCAACGGCATCGAGCGCTGCGCCCCGCAGGCGGCGGGCGCGGATGCGCGCGGCTGTCTCAAGGGCGCGCCGGTCGTGTGTCCGGTGAATCAAATTTGCAGCGAAGGCCGCGGCTGCCGCGGTCCGGATTCGATCGGCAAATCGCCGCCCTGACGTTCGGACTCGTTCCCGCCGGCCGCCGCATCCTTGCGCATCACGGGCCGAGATCGAGCGCGAGTACGATGACGTTCGCATTCTTCGGCAGCGTGAGACTCTGTAGTGTCTTGGCGGCATTGATCGAGAAGGCGTAGGCATACAGTTTGTAGGCGCCGCTTTCCTTGGTGCCGCCGGCTTTGACGCGATAGCCCATCGTCGCCGCGAGCGTTTCGCCCGTTTGAGTCGTCTTTGCCGCCCAATCGCTGAGGCTCTGCGTGAACTTCGTCGATGTTCCGTCCGTGTACGTGACGGTGAAGGACTGGTTGGCCTGGGTCCCGTTGACGGCGAATCCCAGGAGACTCAGGGTGCCGGCGCTCTGCACGGGCAGCGGCACGGTCGCGTTGGAGATGCCGCTGCCGGGTCCCGAGGCCGTGAGCGCGAACGTCGTGCCGTTCGCGCTCACGGAGCTGCCGAGCACCGCGGCCGCGACGGCTTCACCATGCCCGTCCGCCCCGCCGCCGGTCACGGGTGTGCCCAGGGTACCGAGCGCATAGACGTTGCCGAGACTCGCGAGGCCCACGGGTTCGGTCGTGATCGTGTAGGCCGCTCCGGCGACCGGACTTGCGACGAGGCCGGCCGCGATCGCGATCGCATTGATGGTCGTCGTTGCGCTGACCGTGATCGCGCCCGTGTACGGGGTCGAACCCGTCGTTGGCGTCGTACCGTTGGTCGTGTAATAGATCGAGGCCCCGGCGGTCGCACTCGCGATGCTCACCGTCTGGGCCGCGGTGTAAGTCCCCGCCGCGGGGCTGAACGTGGGTGCAGCAGCCGGCGGGGTGATCGTGTAAGCGGCCGTCGCGACGGCGCTGCTCACGTATCCGGTGGCGATCGCAATCGCGTTGATCGTGGTGTTCGTGCTGACCGTGAGCGGCCCCGTATACGCCGTGGAACTCGTCGTCGGCGTCGAGCCGTCGAGCGTGTAGTGGATCGCGGCGCCGCCGGTCGCGCTCGCGAGACTCACGGTTTGCGCACCCAGGTAAGTGCCCCCGGCCGGGCTGAAGGACGGGGTCGCGGCGGGCGGCGCGCCCGAAGCGGGCGTCGCATCGAGCGCGAACACCACGACATTCGCGTTCTTGGGCAGGGCGATGCTCACCGGCGTCTTCGCCGCATTGAGGGTGAACGCATACCCATAGAGATTGAACAGACCGCTTTGCGTGACGCCGGTCGACTGAATGCGGTAGTTGGAGGTGAAGGCGATGGCCTCTCCCGCATAGTGTTGCGGCGTCGACCAGTCGCTCAAGCTTTGCACGAAGCTCGTCGTCGTGCCGTCCGAATAGGTCACGACGAAGCTCTGGTTGATCTGGTTGCCGTTGACCGCCGTCGCCAGCAGGCTCAAGGTCGTCGCGTTGCCGACATTGAGAGGTATCGTCGTGCTCGTGACGGCGCTCGTGGGACCCGCGGCGCTGAAGGAGAAGTCCGAACCCGCCCAGGGCAGCGAGGTACCGAGCAAATTCGCGGCGAACGCCTGTCCGTGGCCGTCGATGCCGCCCTTCACGGGCGTACCGGCGGTTGCGAGTCCGTAACGATTGCCGACGGCGGCCAGGCTCACGGCGATGCCCGGGACCGGTGGCGAGGCGATTTGACCGAATGCCGACACGGCATATTGGCTGCCGACGTAGACCTTGCCGTTGGCGACCGCGGGCGTCGCGAATTTCACGGCCGAACCCGGTACGTCGCGATTGCCCGCCGCTTGACCGCTGTTGTACAGGAGATGCGCGAGATTGCCCGCATCGTACGCGTAGAGAATCTGGCAGTTGGCGCCGTTCGTGCAGATCGAGTTGTATTGACTGTCGTCGAGCGCCCAGACGACCCCGGCAGAGTTGCCGTTCGCCGAGATCGACGGAGACGGCGATGGGTAACCGAAGACCGTGTAGGACTGCGAGGTCGGTGTCGCCGATACGCCGCCGGTCTGCGTATTGAACGCATAGGCTTTCAGCGCGCTGTTCGCGCCGCCCCAGTACAGGTTGCCGTTCCAATAGGCGGGCGACCCCCAGGTGCCGCTGGTCGCATTCGGGATTTCGGCGACGATCTGCGGGTCGCTCGTCGTGCACGCGGGAGTCAGCAGCGGACAATACTTGCCAAGGTTGTTGCGATCGAGGACGAACAGGGTTCCGACCTTGCCGACGAGACCCAGCAGTTGCTGGCCCGACGGTAGGCTCGGCAGCAGCACCACGCCGCCGGAGGCGACGTCGTTGTCGTTGATTTCCAGCGACGCCTGGTTGAACGGCGTGAAATAGTCGAGCACCGCAAACGTGCCGCCGCTCGGGCCCCCGAGCTTGAGGATGCTGTCGCCGAAATCGGTGCTGCCGTCCCAGGTGCCGTTGCCCGTGCTGAAAAAAATGTCGCCGGCCGTGTCGGCGGCAGGGCCGCCGCCGCTCATCCAGATGCCCGCCTCGCTGCCGTTGGGCGTCGTGTTGAACACGGCTTCTTGCGCGAGCGTCGCCGCGCCATAGGACATGACCCAACCGTGCCAGGGGTCGAGGTCGCAATGCGAGCCGAAGGTGAGGATCACGTGCCCGTTCTCGAGCAGCAAAGCCGGCCGTTGATTCTCCTGGAGCACGTTGAAAGGCACGACGCCGTTCTTGGAGTTTTCGCCGGTGCCAGGGACGGACGCTTGGATGTTCACGGGGCCGCCGAATTTCTCCGCGAGGGTGCCGGTATCGAGGGCGTGCAGGTACTGATAGGCATGACCGGCGACGATCGCCTTGGCGACGACATAGAGCGTACCGCTCACGGGGTCGATGACCGGAGTTCCGGTGATGCCGATCTCCGGAACCTGGTCGGTGCAATCGACGGCGATGTCCGCCGGAAGCACCGTCCTGCCGCCCGACGGGATCAAGCTCACTTGGGCGTAGAGTGCGCCGGTATCGGCATCGAGCGCGTAGACGCTATCGTGGCCCGTGACCACGTAGAGGACGTTGTGCGTACCCCCGCCGATGTTGACGCCGGGCAGATAGAGCGGTTCGGCGAACACGTACCCATCGACGGGGACGGTATAGAGCTTGCCGAACGTGGTCGCCATGACGTTCTCCGGCGTCAGCAGCGTCTCCTGGACGTTCTGCCCCGTGCGCGCCGGGTCATTGTGATACGTCGTGACGCTGACCTGCGCGCAAACGCTGGCCGCCAACAGGAAACCAGCCACGGCGATCGACGCCGAAAACAGCTTTTCAATGAATCCCACGTCGATCCCCCTTGCCTATTGTCAAATGGTCATGACGCATCCGCGTGCGTCGCTTCATCAATCCGTCACAAACTCTCCGCAAGCTTGCCACATTCGGATTCCAAGGATGCCGGCGGCCGCGTGTGCCATTGAAGACCATCGACCTCGTGTATATCAACGCCGGCGGTGGCCACCGCTCCGCGGCCCTCGCCCTCGATGCCGTGATTCGCGAACAGGGGCGGCCGTGGCAGGTGCGGCTCGTCAACCTGTTCGAGGTCCTCGACCCGAACGGCGTATTTCGCAAGGCCACGGGCATGAATCCCGAGGATTACTACAACAAGCGGCTGGCGCGCGGCTGGACGCTCGGTCTCGCGCAGGAATTGAAACTGCTGCAGGCCTTGATTCGGCTGACCCATACCCGCATCACGAGGCAGCTGCGCGAACATTGGCGACGCACGCAACCCGATCTCGTCGTCTCGCTCGTACCGAATTTCAATCGGGCGATGTTCCAAGCGGCGGCGGCGGCCGTGCCCGACGCCGCGTATGTGACGATCATGACGGACTTTGCGGATTTTCCGCCGCACTTCTGGATGGAACCCGATCAGCCCCAGCATCTGATTTGTGGGACACCGCGTGCCGTCGCTCAGGCGCGGGACATGAACTGGGACGAGCGCCGGCTGCATGCGACTTCGGGGATGATCATCCGGCCGGATTTCTACCGCGAACGGCCACTCGATCGGCCGGCCGAAATGCGGCGGCTCGGTCTCGATCCCGCGCGACCGACCGGTATCGTCGTGTTCGGCGGTCACGGTTCCCGCGTCATGCGCGGCATCGCCCGGCGGCTCGACCGCACACAGCTCATCTTGATCTGCGGCCACAATCGGACGCTCGCCGCGCGTCTCGCAACGCAGAGTGCCACCGCGCCGCGCGCCGTCGTGGGCTTCACGCCCGACATGACGTACTACATGAAACTCAGCGATTTCTTCATCGGCAAACCCGGGCCGGGCAGTATCAGCGAGGCCGTCCAGCAGGGCTTGCCCGTGATCGTCGTGCGCAACGCCCTGACCATGCCGCAGGAGCGCTACAACGCCGACTGGGTTCTCGAGAACCATGCCGGCGTCGTTCTCGACAGTTTTCGCGCCGTGGACCATGGTGTCGCCACGGTAATCGCACGCCTCGGCGAATTCCGCGCCAGCATCGGACGAATCCGGAATCGCGCGGTGTTCGAGATACCCGCGGTGCTCCACGCCCTCCTGCGCCGCGAGCGGCCCGAGGAGTTGCTGCCGCCGGCGCGAGCATACGCCGGGCACTGACGCGCGGTGCCGCGGCTCATCGGTCACGGCGTCGGCGTCACGGCGTCACGGCGTCAACGTCACGGCGAACGCGACGACGTTGACGTTTGCGGGCAGCGTGATGCTGGCGACCGACTTGGCGGGATCCAGCGCAAAGGTGTACGCATACACGTCGTACGACCCGGATTGCGTCGCCCCGGTCGCCTTGATGCGGTAGGCCATGGTCGCGACGGTCGACTCCCCGGGGTAGCTTCGCGGCGTCGCCCAGTCGCTCAAGCTCTGCGTGAAACCCGCCGTGCTGCCGTCGCCGTACTTGACGACGAAACGCTGGTTCACTTGAGCGCCGTTGACGCCCGCGGCGAGGATCGACAACGACGCGACATTGGCCGCGGGCAGGGGAATCGTCGTGGCGGCGGCGGCGCTCGCCGGTCCCGGGGCGGCCGGCGAAAACGTTCCGCCCGTCCAATTCAGTGTCTTGCCGAGCAGAACCGCCGCATACGCATTGCCATGACCGTCGGCGCCGCCGCCGGTGACCGGCGTTCCCGCAGTCCCGAGTCCGAAGACGTTGCCGCTCGAGGCGAGACTCACGTTCACGGGCTGCATGCTGATTGAATACGCACTGCTCGCGACCGCGCTGTTCGCGTAGCCGTTCGCTGCCGCGAGCGCCTTGATCGTTTCGCTTGCGCTGATTGCGATCGGAGCCGAATAAACCGACGAGGCCGTCGTCGGCGCCGAGCCGTTGGTCGTGTAGTAGATCGTCGCGCCCGGCGTCGCGTCGGATAGCGCAACGCTCTGCGCTCCGATGTAACTGCCCGACGCGAGGCTGAACGTCGGCGCCGCCGCCGCCGCGGTCGCGGGCGTCAAGTCGATTGCGACGACGACCACGTTGGCATCGCTCGGCAGCGTGATGCTCTGCACGGTTTTCGAGGCGTTGAGCGCGAAAGCATAGGCGTAGAGGTACACGGGACCGGCTTGCGTGATGCCGGTCGACTTGATGCGGTAGGCCATCGTCGCCGCGATGGTCTCGCCGCTGTAATTCGCCGGCGTGTACCAATCGCTGAGACTCTGCACGAAGGTCGTGGTGTTGCCGTCCGTGTAGGTGACGACGAAGGCTTTGTTCAATTGGGCGCCATTGACGCCCGAGCCGAGCAAACTGATCGAGGAATAATTACCGGCGGGCAGGGGGATCGTCTTTTCGGTAACCGCGCTGCCTGGGCCGCTCGCCGCGAGTTTGAACGTGCCGCCCGACCAGGTCACGGTCGAACCCAGCAGATTGGCGGCGAACGCATCGCCATGACCGTCGACCCCGCCGCCGGTGACCGGCGTGCCGGCGGTCGCGAGGCCGTAGAGATTCGCGCTTGCCGTGAGATTTACGCTGACCGGAGTCGGGCCCGTTGCGGGGCTGATCGTATAGGTCGCGGTCGCCACCGCGCTGGTCGTGTAGCCGCTCGCGACCGCGATGGCGTTGATCGTGGCCGTTGCGCTCACGCTGACCGGTCCCGCATAGAGCGTGGATGCGGTCGTGGGGGTCGAGCCGTTCGTCGTGAAATAGATGGCGGCGCCGGGCGTTGCGTCGCTCAAGCTCACGCTCTGCGTTCCCGTATAGCTGCCGGGTGCAGGGCTGAAGGTGGGCGTGGCAGCGGGCGAGACGCTCGGCGCCGCGGCGGTCACGTCGAGCGCGACGATGACGACGTCGGCATTGTTCGGCAGGGTCAGGCTCTGCACGGTCTTCGCGGCGTTGAGCGCAAAGCTGTAGGCATAGAGGTACACCGGCCCCGCTTGGGTGATCCCCGTGGACTTGATCCGGTATGCCATCGTCGCGGCCACCGTTTCGCCGGCGTAATTTGCGGGCGTATACCAGTCGCTCAAGCTCTGCGTGAACGTTTGCGTGCTGCCGTCGGTGTAGGTGACGACGAAGGCTTGATTGGCCTGAGCGCCGTTGAGGCCCGAGGCGAGCAGGCTGATCGAAGCATCCTTGCCGGCGGGCAGCGCGATCGTCGCGCTCGTCACGGCGCTGCCCGGCCCGGCGGCGCCCAAGGAGAACGTACCGCCCGACCACGTGACCGTCGCCCCGAGCAGGTTCGCCGCGAACGCGTTGCCATGCCCGTCGACGCCGCCGCCCGTGACGGTTGCACCCGGATCCGCAAGGCCGTAGAGATTGGCCACGCTGCCGAGGCTCACGCTGACCGGCAGGGTGCTGATCGTGTAGAGGCCGCTCGCGACGGCGCTCGTCGCAAAACCGCCCGCCACCGCGATCGCCTTGAGCGTCGTCGTTGCGCTCACCGTGAGCGGCGTCGTGTACGCGGCCGAACTTTGCGTCGGCGTCGACCCGTCGATCGTGTAATGGATCACGGCGCCGGGCGTCGTGTCGCCCAAGCTCACCGTCTGGGTATTCGCGTAAAGACCCGCGGGAGGACTGAACGTCGGGGTCGCCGCCGTCGGCGTGCCGCTCCGGCCCGACGGCGTCAGGTCGAGCGCGAGCACCACGACATTGCTGGTCTTCGGCAGCGTCAGGCTCGCCACGGTCTTCCCGGTATTGAGCGCGAACGTGTAGCCGTACAGGTTGTATGCGGCGCTTTGTGTGCCGCCGGAGGCCGTGATGCGGTAACCGGTCGTCGTGACGATCGATTCCCCCGCGTAGTTCTGGGGCGTCGACCAGTCGCTCAGGCTCTGCACGAAGTTCGTCGTGCTGCCGTCTGTGTAGGTTACGACGAAGGTCTGATTCGGTTGATTCGAATTGACCGCAGTGGCGAGCAGGTTCAGCGTCGAATAGCTGCCCGCCGGCAGCGCAATCGTGGCGTTCGCCACCGCATCGGCGACGCCGGTCGCGCCCAGCGTGAACGTCGAGCCCGCGAACGTCAGCTGCGTACCGAGCAGATTGGCCGCATAGGCCTGATTGTGGCCGTCGAGTCCGCCGCCTGTGATGGGCGCGCCCCGCAAGGCGAGTCCCTCGCGATTGGCGGCTCCGGACAGGCTCACCGAGGTCCCCGGCGCGGGAGGCGCCGCGATCTGGCCAAAGGCGGACACCGCGTACTGGCTGCCGACGTAGACCTTGCCGTTCACGATCGTCGGCACCGCGAATTTAACCGCCGCGCCCGGGACGTCGCGATCGTTCGCCGCCTGATTGCTGCTATAGAGCATCTCGTCGAGGTTGTTCGCATTGAACGCGTACAGCGCCTGGCAGGTGGCGGGTCCCGTGCAGGTCGTCGAGTTGTATTGACTGTCGTCGAGCGCCCATACGATCCCGTTGGTCGTGCCGTTTGCCGACACCGACGGCGTCGGCGAGGGATAGCCGAATACCGTGAAGGTTTGCGAGGTCGGCGTGGTCGAGATCGATCCGGTCGTCGTATTGAACGCGAACGCCCGCAGCGTGCTGTTCGAGCCACCCCAGTACAGATTCCCGTTCCAGTAGGCGGGCGCCCCCCAGGTTCCGGTGGTTGCGCCCGGGATTTCCTCGACGATCTGCGGATCGCTGTTCGTGCAGGCCGGCGTGAGCACGGGGCAGTACTTGCCCAGGTTGTTGCGGTCCAGTTCGAACAGTGTGCCGGTCTTGCCGACGAGGCCCAGCAACTGCCGGCCGGAAGGCAGTGTCGGCAGGAGTACCGGCGCGCCGGCCGAGACGTCTTCATCGCCGAGGTTCAGCTGGAGCTGATCGTAGGGCGTGAAATAGTCGAGCACCGCGAACGTCCCGCCGGCGGGCGCGCCGAGTTTCAGCACGCTGTCGCCATAAGCCGTGACGCCATCCCACGTGCCGTTGCCCGTACTCACGTAAATATTGCCGTCGGCATCCGCTGCCGGTCCACCGCCGCTCATCCAGATTCCGCCTTCGCGACCGTTCGGTGTCACATTGAAGAGGGCTTCCTGCTGGAGCGTCGCCGCCGCGTAAGACATGACCCAGCCGTGCCACGGATCGAAATCGCAGTGCGACCCGATCGTGATGATGACGTGGCCGTTCTGCAGCAGCAGCGCCGCGCGCTGAACCTCGAGCAGCGGGTTGAAGGCCACGCGACCGTTCGATGAGTTCTCGCCGTTGCCGGGCACGGAGCCCGTAATGCTCACGGGACCGCCGAACTTCTCCGCCAGGGTGACCGTGTCGAGGGCATGCAGGTACTGATACGCCTGCGTGCCGATCATCGCCGTGGTGACGAGGTAGAGCGTGCCGGTGGCCGGGTCGATGACGGGCGTGCCCGTGATACCGACTTCCGGAACCTGGTCCGTGCAGCCGGAATCGATATCGATCGCGGTGTTCATCGTGCGGCCGCCGGCGGGGATCAGATTCACCTGGGCATAAACTTGTCCGGAGTCCGCATCGATCGCGTAGACGCTATCGTGTCCCGTCGCCACGTAGAGGACGTTGTGTGTGCCGCCCGCGATCGACACATTCGCGAGATACAGCGGCTGAGCGAAGACATAGCCGTCCACTGCGGTCGTGTACAGCTTCCCGAAGTAGCTGCTGCTCACGCTCGCCGGCGCCAGCAAGGTTTCCTGGAGGTTTTGACCGGTTCGCGCGATGTCGTTGTGATAGGTCGTCACGTTCACTTGCGCCAGGGCGGCCCCGTTTGACATAACGATGAACGCGGCAATGCCGGCGAACAGGGTTCGGCTGAGAAAAGAGGTCGGCTGAAGACGCGTCATGCTTCGAATCTCCCAATTACAAATCGCCTCGTTTCCCCACGAATGACACTCGTCGATTGTTATGTATGCTCCCTGTTTGGGGTCCCGCCGCGTTCGAAATGCTTCGAACCCCCAAGCTGCTACGGAAAACCATAGCGGCCGGATGCACTGGCGGCGACTTGTCGCACTTTGCGGACGGGTCGCACGATGCGATCGAGCGCTCTCGATGGTGCGTCGGCGGCCTGGATCGTTGCACGTCTCGCGACCGGTGCCGCAGCGACCCACCACGATGGCGTCAATTCGGGTCGGAATGACTCAAGCGCGGCAGTAAATTGGCAAGGCGCGCCGGCGCGGCGTCTTGGAGCCATTCGTACGCGACGACATGCTCCAAGATGTGCTGGACGTACCCGCGGGTCTCATTGTACGGGATGTTTTCGATCCACACGTCGGCGTCCATCCCGCGCCGCGGCTGCCAGCGTCCGACCGCAGCGCGCCCGGCGTTGTAGGCGGCGAGGGTCAGTGCAAATTCGCCATCGTAGCCGTCGAGCAAGTCCCGCAAGTGCGCCGCACCCAGGGGTATCGCGACGGGCGGGTCGAATAACTCCCCCGGAGCGGGCGGCGGAAGGCGCCAGCGTTTCGCCACGGCCGTCGCCGTCGCAGGCAGCATTTGCATGACGCCGCGCGCGTCGGCATGCGAAAGCGCGTCGCGTCTAAACAGGCTCTCCTGGCGCATGACCGCGAGGATCCAGTCTTGCGGCAGGCGGGTCAGACGGCTCGCCTCGGCGACGGCCGCCGCATAGGGTCGCGGATAGCGCAGGTGCAAATCATCGAAGTCACCGGTCTGCGCCAGCGTTGCGATGGCCTGGGAGTACCAGCCCCACCGCGAGGCCAGGTGCGCCGCCTGAATCTTGCCGGCCGCGTCGAGCTTTGCCGCGAACGTACTCCATTCGACCGCGGCGTCGTCGGTGAACTCGCAATCGAAGAGCGCGTGGGCGCGCACGGCCGCAGGTTCTGCCGCGAGCGCCGCTTGCGCGCCCGTGTCGTCGGGCGAAGCGCGGTCGTTCAAGCTGTAGTTGCTATCCAAGCGATCCGCCGCGAGGTATCCATAGTAGTCGCGCAGCGTGGCGAGCTCCGTGAACAGCGGTGCGGCCGCCGCCGCGCCCGCGGTTGCCGCGAGACTGCGAGCACGCCAATAGCGCCATCTCGGCTGCGCGGCGAGCGGCGCCGGCATCTGCTCGATCCATGAGAGTGCCCCCTGGTAATCGCCCGCCCAGAGGGCTGCACGCACGCGCCACTCCTGCACGAGATCGTCGCCGACGTCGGCCGGCAAAGCCGAAAACGCCGGTATCGCAGCCGCATCGTGGTCATACGCGAGCCCGAGCGCGGCGGCCCGTTCGAGCCGCGTCCGCAGCTCGACGGTCATTTGGGGTCGCGCGAGCAGGGCGGGCAGCAGCGCAAGCGCCCCGCGCGAGTCGCTGCGCGCCAGCCGGGCGAAGCCCGCTGCGAGCGCATCGGGTTCGACGCGAATGTCGGGACTGCGCGCGAGCGCAGCGAGCATCGGCTGGGGAGCATCGAGGAGCTGCGCCCACTGCAGCAGGGGCGCTGCGCGAACGGCGGGCACGTCGGCCGCGAAATCGCGCCCCAAGCGCGCATTGTCCGCGCCGAGCGCCGCGCGCGTGCGAGACTCGGCGAGCGCCGGTGTCAGCAGGTTCTGGGGACGCAGCCACGCGAAGACGGGGTCGCAGGCCGGCGGCTGGCGCTGCGGCAAGACCCAGCGCGCCAGCGCCTGGGCCGCGAGACCCTCCGTCGCGCCCGTGGCAAGGAGACCCAGCAAGCGGGCGCAAGCGAGCTGCGGGTCGGTGGCATCGCGAGCGCGCGGCAGAAACCAATCCCAGCGCTGACGCGCGGCGAGACTCGTGAGCCAATCATGACGGAGCGCACGCGTCACCGGTTCAGTGCCGCGTTCCTGCAGGAACGCGTCGATGAGGGTGTCGAGTTCGGCGGAGGGCTGTGCGGCAAGGTCGCGCTGCAAGCGCGCCGCGCGCAGATAATCGTATATAGCGTAGCTGCGCAGCAATTGTGAGTCCGGCAGATCGGGCAAGCCGAGACGCACGCGCCGCATCGCGGCGATAAAGTCATCCCGGACGATGCTCGCCGCATCCGCCGGCGCGCTCGGCGCGTTGGATACCAGGCAGACGAGGGACAGGATCGCGCAGAGCACGCTGCGGGGAATGATCGACATTCGTCGATCTTAGCCTAATGGCGCGGCGGGGCCGGGCACGGCCGCGGTGTGCTATCATTTCCGGCATGGAAATCAACCAAATCAAGCGGTTCATCAAAGAACTGGAGGAGCGCACCGGCTCCTTGAGGGGGTACCTTTGAGTACGAAAACAAGCATGAACGCCTCCAGGAAGTCTCGCGCGAGCTAGAACAGCCCGGTATTTGGGATCAGCCTGAACGCGCGCAGGACCTCGGCCGGGAACGCGCCAAACTCGAGCAGGTCGTCGGGGGGCTCGACCGCCTGACGCGCGGACTTGCCGACGCGGGGGAACTCATCGAACTCGCGGCCGAAGAGGGCGACGAGGGCGCCGCGGGCGGGATCGAAGCCGACGTCACGACCTTGAGCCACGCGGTCGAACAGCTCGAATTTCAGCGCATGTTCCCGGGAAAGATGGATTCGCACAGCGCCTTCTTGGACATCCAGGCCGGCGCGGGCGGCACGGAAGCCCAGGACTGGGCGGCCATGCTGCTCAGAATGTATCTCAAGTGGGCCGACGCGCACGGCATCAAGACCGAAATCATCGATCAGAGCGACGGTGAAGTGGCGGGCATCAAGGGTGCAACGATCAGCATGAGCGGCGATTACGCCTATGGTTGGCTGCGCACGGAGACCGGCGTGCACCGGCTCGTCCGCAAGTCCCCGTTCGATTCGGGCAACCGCCGCCATACCTCGTTCGCGTCCGTGTTCGTGTCTCCCGAGGTCGACGACGACATCGACATCGAGATCAATCCTGCCGATTTGCGCGTCGACGTCTACCGCTCGAGCGGAGCGGGCGGTCAGCACGTCAACAAGACCGAATCGGCGATCCGGATCACCCACAATCCGAGCGGCATCGTGGTCGCCTGCCAGAGCGAACGCAGCCAGCACAAGAACCGCTCGACGGCGATGAAGATGCTCAAGGCCAAACTCTACGAACTCGAGTTCAATAAGCGCAACGCCGCCGCCAAGGTGCTCGAGGATTCGAAGTCGGACGTGAGCTGGGGCAACCAGATTCGCAGCTACGTGCTCGATCAATCGCGGATCAAGGATTTGCGGACGGGGGTCGAGATCGGCAACACGACGGCCGTGCTCGACGGCGGCCTCGACGTGTTCATGCAGGCGAGCTTGAAGCAGGGATTATGACGGACGAAGCACCCATCGACGAGAACCATCTGATCGGCGAACGCCGCGCGAAGCTCGCGCGCTTGCGCGAGCGCGGCAATCCGTTTCCGAACGATTTTCGGCGCGATGCGCTCGCGGGCGATCTTGCGGCTGCGTACGGCGCCAGGAGCTCCGAGGCGCTCGACGCGGCCGCCGTCGCGGTGCGCGTCGCCGGTCGGCTGCGCGTCAAGCGTGTGATGGGCAAAGCGAGCTTCATCAAGCTCGAGGACTCGAGCGGCGAGATTCAGGTGTTCCTGCAGAGGGAGGCGCTCGGCGAGGCCTACGACGAGTTCAAGACCTGGGACGTCGGCGACGTCGTCGGCGCGGAGGGTCTGCTGTTTCGGACCAAGACGGGCGAGTTGTCGGTACGCGCCCGAAGCATCCGTCTCCTGACGAAATCGCTGCGCCCGCTGCCGGACAAGTGGCATGGGATCGCCGACACGGAACTGCGCTACCGGCGCCGCTACGTCGATCTGATCATGAACGAATCGAGCCGCAGGGTATTCGAAACTCGGTCGCGCATCGTGCGTTATCTGCGCGCCTTCCTCGACGCCCGCGGTTTCCTCGAGGTCGAGACGCCGATGCTGCAGACGATACCGGGCGGTGCGGCGGCGCGGCCGTTCGCGACACATCACAACGCCCTCGACATGGACATGTATCTGCGCATCGCGCCCGAACTGTACTTGAAGCGCCTCACGGTCGGCGGCTTCGAGCGCGTCTACGAGATCAACCGCAACTTCCGCAACGAAGGGCTCTCGACGCAGCACAATCCCGAATTCACGATGCTCGAGCTGTATCAAGCCTACGCGGACTACACGGACGTCATGCAGATCGTGGAGGACATGTTCCAGGGAATCGCGGACCTGGTGATCGGCACGCGCCGGGTGCTCTACCAGGGGCGCGAATACGATCTGACGCGATCCTTCACGAGGCTCACGATCGAGCAGATCCTGCTCGCGAACAATCCGGACCTCGACCCGGCCTCACTCCGCGACGTCGCCTACCTGCGGGGCGTCTGCGAGCGGAAGAATATTGCGTTCAAGAGCGGCGACGGCGCGGGCAAGCTGCAGATCGAGCTGTTCGAGAAGACGGGCGAACACACCCTGGTTCAGCCGACCTTCGCCTATGCGTATCCGGCCGAAGTCTCGCCGCTGTCGCGGCGCAACGATGCGGACCCCTTCATCACCGATCGGTTCGAATTCTTCATGGGCGGCCGTGAGTACGCAAACGGGTTCTCCGAGCTCAATGACGCCGAGGATCAGGCACAGCGCTTCAAGGACCAGGCCGAACGCAAGACCGCCGGCGACGAAGAGGCGATGTATTACGACGCCGACTACGTGCGCGCCCTCGAATACGGCATGCCTCCCGCGGGTGGACTCGGCGTCGGCATCGACCGCCTCGTCATGTTCTTCACCGACTCGGCATCGATCCGCGACGTGCTGCTGTTCCCGCACATGCGCCCCGAGAGCTGAACGACGCGATGGGCGGCGAGCGGCGGCCGATCGGCGTGTTCGATTCCGGCGTCGGCGGCTTGACGGTGCTGAGTGCCTTGCGACGAGCGCTGCCCCGCGACGACTTCATTTATCTCGGGGACACGGCACGCCTGCCGTACGGCACCAAGAGCGCGGCAACCGTGCAGCGCTATTCCCTGCAGTGCGCCGCGGCGCTGCGCCGCCGGGGCATCGGCTGCCTCGTCGTCGCCTGCAACACCGCGTCGGCCTCTTCCCTGGATGCCCTGCGGCTTGCGCACCCGGATCTGCCGGTGATCGGTGTCATCGAACCCGGCGCCGCGGCCGCGGTGGCCGCATCCGCCACGCAGCGCATCGCCGTCATCGGCACCGAGTCGACGATCGGCGGCGGCGCCTATCAACGCGCGATCGCACGATTGAGCCCCGCGGCCGTGGTCACGGCCCGCGCCTGTTCGCTGTTCGTGGCGCTCGCCGAAGAGGCCTGGACGGAAGGCCCCATCGTCGAGGCGATCGTCCACCGCTATTTGGATCCCTTGTTTGCGGCCGAGCACGCCCCGGACACGCTGGTGCTCGGCTGCACGCACTTCCCGCTGCTCACGGCGGCGCTGCGCGCCGCGCTGCCGCCGACCGTTTCTCTGGTCGATTCCGCCGCCACCACCGCCCGCGCGGTCGTCGAGCGAATCGCGATCGAATGGACGCACTCGGCCGGCGACGGCACGGATGCGGCTACCGGGCGTATCACCTGGCTCGCGACCGACGACGTCGCGCGGTTCGCGCGCGTCGGCAGCCGGTTTTTTGGCGCGACACTGCGGGAACAGGCCGTCGAGGTCATCGATCTCTAGCAGACTGTCTGAGCGCGCCGTGGAAAGGCGCGCTCAGACAGGTGCTAGGGACAATCCTATTGCGCAAGCATGGCGTCGAAACTGCGTCCGCTCGAACGCATCGCTTCGATGTCGGCCTTCGTCCACTCTCGCGTCAGGGCGCCGTCCTGCAGGAGTCCGGCGTGATCCGCATGGTGCTCCACGATATCGAGAGCGTGTGTCGCGAGCAGGACGGTCGCACCGCGCTCGTCGAGCCGCCGGCGCAAATGGCGCTTCAGCACGAGTGAGCTTGCCGGGTCGAGGCCATTGAAGGCCTCATCGAGCACGATCAATTTAGGGTCGCCGATCAAGCCGAGAAGCACCGCGAGCTTTTGCCGCGTCCCGAGCGACAGCGTGTCGACGAAGGCTTCCAGATAGGGCAGGAACTCGAGGTCCTCGGCGAGCGTCATGAGGCCTGCATCGACGCACGGCAATCGCTTCGCACCGGCATGCACCTCGAAGCATTGGCGCGCGGTCAGCAGCGCGGGCAGGCCCTCGGGCGCGCAGGCGTAGCCGAGCTGCCGCTTGGCGGCGGCGGGATCCGCCGACAAGGAGTGACCGGCGATTCGAATGTCGCCCGCGGTGGGCGCGAGCTTTCCGACGATGCAGTCGAGCAACGTACTCTTGCCCGAGCCGTTCGGACCCACCAGCGCGAACCATTCGCCGGCTGCGAGGCGCAGTGAAACGTCCTCGAGCACCACGCGGCGTCCGTATGCGGCGCGCAGGGCATGCACCTCCAGGTTGAAACTGCTCATCGTCGGCGTGGAGTTCCTGCGTAAATTTCAGTGAGGCAGGCTGCAACGGTGAAGATCGAAACGCCGAGCAGCGAAAACACTCCGATCGCCACGGCTCGAATGATGGAGAGCCCCATCACCCACAGCAGCCATCCTCCGATGCAGGCGCCGACGGCCATGGACGCAAGAGCGGGCGTCAAGGTCGTTCGTGCGAAAGGGCCCGACTCGAGCGGCAGGGGCCCCAGCCAACGGGATGCCTTGCGGCACACCGATAGCGCCGATGCCGCCAGAAGGACCAGCGCGCAGGCGGCGGTCAGCAGTCCGAGCGCGAGCATGGCGTCGGCAGCCTTCGAGCCCGCCGGCGCGGCAAGCAAGATCGGCAGCGTTGCACGGGCGACCGTCTTGGGTCGGGCACTCGCAAACATTTGACGCACCGGCCAAGCGCCGAGCGCCGCCAGTGACCCGGTCGGTACCGGCGTCAGCACCCGGCGACGGTGTGGCACATAGCGGGAGCCCTCATACGATTCGGAAGGCTTCGCCGCCGGGCGCCAATGGGCGAAGGCAGCCCCCAGCAGGACACCCGCCGTCGTTGCGGCCCAGGGGATGATCGGCGCCGGTATGCCTGCGCCCGCGATCGCCAGCAGGCAGAGTGTGCCGAAGGCAGCGGCCAAGAGGCATGCCATGCCGAGAGCCGGACCGGATTCCAGGGCAATTGCCTGCCACTCGGCCGTCGATCGGTCGACCGGCAATGCGGCGGCCCAAGAGCGTGCTGCCGCAAGTTGATTGAGGGCGCGGCGGCGGGACACGAGCACACCGGACACAAGCGCCGACATCGCGGCCCAGAACACCGTATGTCGTTCGAGCCATTCGACTTGCGTGATTGCGGTCGCCGGATCGGCGGTCACGCGTATCCACACCGCCCCGAGGACGGCCACATACAGCGTCGACGCAGCCCCGATTGCTGCGCGCCGTCGCAGGTGCCTCCGCCAGCCTCGCCCTGCGGAATTGCACCACACAAGATACGCCGTCAGGATCAGGGGGAACCTGGCCAGCGAGCGCCTGATCCATTGGGTCGTCGCCATGCCGAATGAGGCGCCGCCTGATTCGCGCGCGAGCTCGTCTTGCGATTCGCCCTTCAAGACGCGGCGGCGCCGAGCGAGTAGGGCAGAGGCAGTTCCCGTACCGCGACCGCGACCCCGTCGCGGTCCTCCGCCTCGCCGGGCTCGAGGCTCATGACGGCAAGCGCCTCGAACCCGTCGCCGGTCGCGGCGAGTTCCGTCACGCGGCCACTGCGACCGTCCGGCAGACGCACGGCAGCGCCGCGCTGAAACTCGCCGCGCGGCAACTCGAGCCGCAACATCCGGCGTTTGATGCGGCCCAGATGCTGCGTGCGGGCGACGATTTCCTGGCCGGTGTAACAGCCTTTGGTGAAACTGATCCCGCCGAGCAGGTCGAGATTCAGCATCTGAGCGACGAACAACTCGCTCGTGGCGCCGTAGACCTGCGCCAAGCCGGCGCGGATGTCGGCGAGCCGCCACGCGTGCTCGGCTGCGTCGGCGGCCGAGTCGCGTTGCAGCGTGATCTCGTCAGAATGGCTTGCCACGCGATCGGGGGTACCGATCACCCAATAACGACCGGCGTCGCCCGTCACCGCGGCGATGCCCAGGCCGTCGGATTCGAGGTAGGTGCGTCCCGCCGGTATGGCAAGGGCCGCTCTGCTCGGGTCCGCCACCGAATGAGCGCCGGCGACGCAAAGCGTCTCTCCGACATTGGTGATCTCGACCTTGGCACGCAGCACGAACTTGCGCAGGCGCGCCGCCACAGGTTCGACGAGTTCCTGCGGCAATACAGCGAGAATCCCGGAAGCGTGCGGCAACAAATGCAGCACGGCGATCACCCGGCCTTGAGGGGTCGAGTAAGCGGCCAACAGCGACTCGCCGAGCGCCAGTCGGCGTGCGTCGTTGGAGATTTGGCCTTGCAGGAACTGAACCGCGTCGGCACCGCCGAATCGCAGCAGTCCGAAGGCGGGGAGCCATGCGAGTGGTGAATTCATGGCGCCTATCAAGTGGGCGGGCACAGGCGGCTGTCAAGGTGGCGTCGCAAGGCCCAAAATTAACGTTTAAGTCAAGTTTTGTCGATTATTATTTGATTTATCATCTGCAGAAGCCTATCGGCCGGTGTCCGCATGGGCTTTGGACAACATTTCTGGCACAATTTCGGGATGTTACCCACTATTCAGCAGGGGGCCGACGCTGTGCCGGCGCCCGAGTCCCGGTCCGACGTTGCTGCTCCGCCCCTGAACACTCCCAACGCCGCGGTCCCTGAAATCGGTGGCCGCGACGGTCTCGATCCGACGCGCTACGGCGACTGGGAAATACGGGGCCGCTGCATCGACTTCTAGGTCCCCTCTGGCCTTCCCTCCTACCTCCAATGAATTTCACCCTTGAAGATCGAGGCATGACTCCATGACCGTCCGCGCCCGGCCGCTGTCTCCACATTTGGGCTATTACCGGCCGCGACTCGGCAGCGTCACCTCGATATTGCACCGAATCACGGGGGCGATTCTCGCCGTGGGCCTGCTCGCGTTCGCTTATTGGCTCATCGCGCTCGCGAGCGATGCCGCCGCCTATGCCACGGCTCAGAGTCTGTTCGCGAGTCCCTTGGGCCTCATTGTGCTGATCGGGTGGACGTTCGCCTTTTTCTATCACCTGTTGAACGGCGTGCGTCACTTGATCTGGGACAGCGGCCGCGGTTTCGAACCGGGCGCACGCCGCCTCGGTGGCTGGACGGCCATCGGCGGATCGATTCTCTTGTCGCTCGGTTTCTGGGCCAGTTTACGGTTGCTGGGGCGCCTTTGAGAAAGTCGTCATGAGTTTGCGCAGCCCTTTGGGTCGGGTGCTCGGCCTGGGTTCCGCGAAATCGGGCACGAGCCATTGGTGGGGTCAACGGGTGAGCGCCGTGGCGCTCGTGCCGCTCACGCTGTGGTTCGTGTTCTCGTTGTTGCTGTTGCCGAACCTGGATTTCGAGACACTGCGCGCATGGCTGCAGTATCCGATCACGGGATTCCTCACGGCGCTGCTGTTCGGCGTGTTGACCTATCACTCGTATCTCGGTACCCGCGTGATCGTGGAGGACTATGTCCATGCGGAAGCGCCCAAACTGATCGGTCTTCTGGGGCTGCGTTTCGTGCACGTGCTGGCGGGCGGCGCCGGCATCTTTGCGATATTGCGGGTCGCGTTCGGAACCTGAGAGGCTATGAGCGAGTATCAATTCACTGATCATACCTACGACGTCGTCGTCGTCGGGGCGGGCGGCGCGGGCCTGCGAGCCACGTTCGGCCTCGCCGAGGCGGGCCTCAGCACGGCCTGTCTGACCAAGGTGTTTCCGACGCGCAGTCATACGGTGGCCGCGCAGGGCGGCATTTCCGCGGCGCTTGGCAACATGGGCGCCGACGATTGGCGCTGGCACATGTATGACACGGTAAAAGGCTCGGACTGGCTCGGCGATCAGGATGCGATCGAATTCATGTGCAAGGAGGCGCCCTCCGCGGTCATCGAACTCGAGCACTATGGC
>Ga0302320_10007385_pt1 | contig 24207 bp, 18 predicted proteins | sample Bog_T0_3_FD_202130 | JGI IMG/M metagenome (GOLD analysis project Ga0302320, IMG submission 202130) | Peat permafrost microbial communities from Stordalen Mire near Abisko, Sweden - Bog_T0_3 | ecosystem: Environmental > Terrestrial > Soil > Wetlands > Peat | place: Sweden: Abisko, Stordalen Mire...
CCGAAAAAGAGAATTTACCATTTCGGTCATGTTTTTCTATACTAAAGCGGGAAAATTGCAGGCTGAAAACAGACAAAGTGTGTCAAAAGTGTCAAGAATCGAAGGGAACCCCTATAGGCGCACAACAAAAAGATGATGGCAGGAAGCGCCATATAGAGCCGGGTACTATTTCCTAAAATCTTCATGAATCTCCTAGATCAACCTGGAGCCCCGGGTGATCTTCGAATTGTGTCCTGTCTTATTAGAACGAAGAGGATGTGTTTTGTTTCGCTGGAAAGACCCTTCTCGACATTTCACGACAAATCTCTAGCGTCGCGAACGAGCTGAATTCGCTCTTCAACAGGCACTCTGAACTCATATGTCGAGAAGCGTCGAGCGCCGCGTCCTCGGGAATAAGGGAATGTCTATATCGGCAGGAGTTAATATGCATCTCGATCCTCTGATACTCGCCACGATTTGCTTGCAACAGATGGTGTACGCTAACTCGCAGCAACAAGGCTTCAGTTTGAGTCTTAACGATCTTGCAACCGGATTAGCTGTGCTGCACAGTGCCCTGTCATTCATCGCCACCATGCTGGAACGGATACTTCCAACGGTCACAGCGGTGATGCCTGACAAGGCCCCGCTGGTTATCTGCCTGTGGAGTGGATGCAATGGGTTGGCTCTTCGCATCCCCATCCTGTTACCTTAACGAGCCAACCCCAAAAGTGACAGGTACACTGACATGGAACTGACGTACTTGGATGACTGTTCTCGACAATCCGCGTTCAGTGAGGCGTGGGAGAATAGCAAGGTGACGGGTCTTGCCCATTCCGATGCAGGTCAGTTGTCGCCGCTCTTGCTTATCGATGATGACCGCTCGCTTGCGTCTTTGATTGCGGAGTATTGCGCGGTGGGCAGCTTCTCCATCACGTCGGCCCTCAATGGCGAAGAGGGTATACATATGGCACGCCAGCAATATTTCTTCTTATCATCTTCGATGTCATGATGCCGGGTATTGATGGGTTCGAGATACTCAAACGGCTTCAACGGTCTTCGAGCATTCCCATTCTCATGCTCACGACATGGGGTGCGGCAATGGACCGCGTTCAGGGGTTAGAAGGTGGGGCTGACGATTACCGCTCGAAACCATTTCAACCCGAACAACTCATGGCACGATTCAAATCGATCATCCGGCGGGTGTACCCAAAAGAAGATCTTGGCAAACTCACGGCCGGAGATCTCATCATCGACGAGGCAGAACGTTCCGCCTTCATCAATGAGCAACGCCTTGAACTGACCGGAGCAGAGTTCAGCCTCCTCAAGCTGCTTTTAGCCCATCCGGGCGACCCGTTATCGCGGGAAGAGTTGATCCCGCGAATCTTCGGCCGCGAGCCGTCGGCCTTCGACCGTAGCATCGACAATCTTGTGAACAACCTGCGTCGGAAGCTCGGCCCATATCCAGACGGGAGTGATCGAATCAAGAGCGTGCGCAACATAGGGTATTGCTACACGATCAAGGGAGGCAGCGGGAGTTTCTCATGAGAATCTTCATCCGCATGCTATGCATCTGTTGGATCGTGATGCTGTTGCTTGCAGCCTCCGTGGTCTTTTGGCCTGCCGTATCATCGCCGCTACAGGATGACCGCCAGCGAACGTTTCCTCTCCATGCCACTGAAGTATGCGCGAGACAACAATTGGAAGCATATCGCTCTCTCGGAACATCGGGACTTCTGAGATCTCCCTCGGGCTGTCCAGATGATGCCCAGCTCATGTCGGCAGACAACGATACGGCGACCGACCTTGCGGGGCGCTCTCTTTCTTCTGAAGAGGCTCAGCTGGTGCATCGAGCGGCACATACCCACGCCACGGCGATTCGAAATCTCACCGACAGCACCATCGTTGCCTTCGAAGCCGATTCCGACTCGCCCTTTTCACCCATCTACCTCGTAACTTTTTCCCATGACACACCACAACTTAGTCATGGCGCGTGTCAATCATGTAGTCAGACTCGTCTTCATCTCAGGCCTCCTTTCACTGCTAGTCGCGGCATATTTCGTTCGTCCCATTACCCGTCTGAGTCAGATGGCAGCGGCATTCGGAGGCGGCGACCTCAAGGCCCGCGTAAATCCTTCACTCGAAAAACGCAGGGACGAACTGGGTGACCTAGGGAGGACCTTCAACAACATGGCGGAGCGGATCGAATCTCTTGTGGATCGGTACAAGAGCTTTCTTGCCCACGCCTCGCATGAGCTTGGTTCGCCCTTAACTCGCCTGAACATCGCACTGGCACTCGCTAAACGCAAGAGCGGAAAAGAACTCGAACAGGAGCACGCACGTATCGGGCAAGAGGCTGACCGTCTTAATTGCCTCGTTCAGGAATTGCTCTTGCTAGCTCGTCTGGACAGCGGGAATGAACTCAGCCGGAAACCCATCGTCTTCGATATTGCCGCTGTCGTACAAGAAGCGTCCGAAAACGCGGTGTTCGATGGGCAGCAGATTAAGAAGACGGTCATCATCATCAACCTCGAAAGCTTTCGCGTTTCCGGATATCCGGATATCTTATTGAGGGCCCTCGATAATGTTCTCCGCAACGGACTTCGGTTTGCAGAGCACCAAGTAACGATTCAGGTGTCCTGCGTCATCAAGGCCACGTCGAAGATGGGGATCATCCTGATTGAAGACGATGCGCCGGGAGTGCCGGAGGGAAGCGAAGAAGCCATCTTCGAGCCATTCATTACTGTCGCCGATGAAAGTTCTGCGGACACACTGCGAGGATCGGGCCTCGGCTTGGCGATTGCACGACAAGCAGCAATCGCCAATGGCGGGCGGATCTTCGCGCGCCGCAGGGTAAGCGGTGGCTTGGTAGTAGTGATCGAAGTTCCAGCGCAGAGCTAAACTCGTCTATAGCAGGGACTGGGAGGGGCCCAGATTGCAGCATCCCTTTGACCTGGAAAGTTGGAGACAGATTGGCCTTGATGACAGCAATGTTGAGTCTGCCCCTACTCGGCATACTCGGCACAGCTTCGCCCGGGATATTCGGGTTTGAGTACCTGCCGCCAGTGCCCCGGAAGGCCCGGGGCGGCTAGATGGGGTTAAACCTCCCAGGCTCCCTGGCAGATAAAAGCCAACATGGCGATCTTGTCGTAGCGGAGACCAAGGGCATCGGACATAGGATACCGCCCTCGATCTCGCCCTCAACAAGCAGTTCATGAGGTAAACTCTGGCCCCCTCGCTCTGGACTCTGAGACTTCCCACCAGTGGCGCCCCCGAACACGTCCAACCGCCTCTCACTTCGCAACAATTGTGTGCGGCTTGTGTGCAGTGCTTCCGCATTTGTATTCTGATGCTCCCGGACCCTACAGCGTTTTCCAGGGCCAATCTGCGTCCCGTTTCGGCCAGCTTCCGGAGGTGTAAGTTATAAGCGCAATAAGTTGGCATCAATGTAGTAGTGGATGACATCAGATTGGAGTGTACATGGTACGCAAGGTTTTCTTTAGCTTTCACTACGAGAGGGATGCGCAACGCGCCACTGTGGTCCTGTCGAGGGCGGAGTAAAAGTTGATCACGCAGTGCCGCACTAGCTGCGTGACGTGGTCTATTTATGCTCCGCCACGTACACGACCAAACTGAGATCCATTTCCCGACGAGAGGAAGATAAGTAGTCGGCCGGGTTATCACCTACCATCCATGGCGAATTGATAAGGCCCGGAACCTCTTGAAAGCATGCTCCAGGGGTCAATCCGCCCATTCTCGCAGTGCTTCGTTCAATTGGACTGCCTGTTCTTCTAGCTCTGGAATCAAGTGGGCAGCCCGCGGCGAATCGCCAGCCTTGCCTGCCTGTTCCACCGCCATGGCCGCGTCCCTAAGCATCTCCCCTCCCACGTTGGCTGCGGATCCTTTTATCTTGTGGGCCTGCTTCCAAACGGATTCAAGATTACCCCGCCCGAACTGTTCCCGCAATGTACTTAGAAGGGCGGGTAACTCCTCCATGAATCCTGCGGTCACATCATGGGCAAATTGTTCGTCTCCCATCATCCGTTGCAGAAACATTTCGCGATTGAAAACTAGCGACCCACCTGCCTGTTTGGGTAGCTGCACACTGTCGGAGGGAGCCCGTTCGAGGGGAGATTTTCCGAGTGCACAATGCACTCTGCGCGTCAGCCACTTCTCCACAACGATGGCCAGGATCTTCCGATCAATAGGCTTGGAGATATAATCGCTCATCCCGGCGGCAAGACATTTCTCGGCATCTCCCGCCCTGGCATGGGCGGTAGTGGCAATGATGGGAATGTTGTGATTAAGAACCGAAGACCGGGGATCGCGGATCAACCGGGTGGCTTCATATCCGTCCATCACTGGCATTTGCACGTCCATGAGCACCAAATCGTAGGACTGTGTTTCAAGCGCCTGTACAGCCTGTTTGCCGTCGGATGCCACATCCGACTGCCAACCCAACCGCCGGAGCATCCCGCCAGCCACTTTCTGGTTGGTGAGATTGTCTTCAACCAAGAGAATGCGGGCATTGCCGCGGCGCACTTCCCGCAAGCTGTGCCGGGTGATCAGGTCGCGTGTCTCCTTTTTCCGCTCTCCTGTCAACACTGCCACCAAACAATCAAACAGATCTGACTGCCGCAACGGCTTGATGAGATATGCGGCGAACCCGATCTCTTTGAACCGTTGGGCATCTCCCCTTTGTCCCAGGGAAGTCATCATTACCAGAGGGATATCCTTCAGAGTCTCGTCGGCCAGAATTGTGCGCCCCAGATCCGTCCCATCCATTCCGGGCATCCTCATGTCCAGCAAGGCTAACTGGAAGGGGCTTCCGACGGCCACCGAGTACCGCAAGCAGGCCATGGCCGTCGTAGCACTCTCCGCAGCGGCCACGATCGCGCCCCACGATTGCAGTTGAGTGGTAAGCACCTCCCGATAGGTTGCATTGTCGTCCACCACCAGAATGCGCGCGCCTTTCACAGAGGCCGGAGAAGCATCCTCTGGCTTGTTCACGAGTTGCTTGGCAAGCCGGATGGTGAACCAAAACTCCGAACCCTCGTGTTCCTTGCTCTCTACCCCGATGTTGCCGCCCATGAGCTCCACCAGCTTTTTGGAAATTGCCAGGCCCAGTCCCGTGCCGCCATATTGGCGCGTGGTCGAGGCGTCCACCTGAGTGAAGCTGGTGAACAGTATGGACAGTTTGCTTGCGGGAATTCCTATGCCGGTATCCCGGACACTGAAGCGCAAGAATGCCTCTGCCTCTGTTTCCGAGACTAGGTCCACGCGCACTACGACCTCACCTTGGTGTGTAAACTTCAAAGCATTGCTGGCAAGATTCAGCAGCACCTGGCGCAAGCGTCCCGGATCTCCATGGAGGAGCGCGGTCACATCGGATCCCATGGCACAGACAAACTCCAACTTCTTCTCCCCGATTCGCGCGGCCATCACTTCGGCGAAATCTTCCATCAAGACACGCAGGTTGAAGTCCAAGGTGTCGATTTCCATCTTGCCCGCTTCGATCTTGGAATAGTCCAGAATGTCATCAATCAACGTCAGCAACGATTTGGCGCTGGCGTCAACCACTTCCGCAAAATGCCGCTGTTCGGAGTTAAGATCGGTGCCAAGCAGCAGGCCGTTCATGCCCAGGACACCGTTCATGGGAGTGCGGATCTCGTGGCTCATGTTGGCCAGGAATTCGCTCTTGGCGCGATTGGCCTCTTGCGCCTCCAAGGCCATCTTAGTAGCCCAGTCCGTTGCCTCCTGGAGTTCCCGGTTGCTTTCGCGCAGCGCATCTTCCATTGTCTTGCGCATTGTGATATCCCGCCCAATGCCCGCGATTCCAGTCACGCGGCCTTCACTGTCCAGAAGGGGCACTTTCGTGGTCTGAAGGTAGCGGGTCTCGGTTTTTTTAGGATCGTTGGATACTTCTTCATAGTTAAGCAGCGGCTTAGATGAGCGGATCACGCACTGCTCGTCATCATAGAATTGCCTGGCAACTTCCTCTGGAAAGAAGTCAAAGTCGGTTTTTCCCAGCAGATCTTCCGGTTTCTCCGCTCCCATCCATCGCGCTACCTCAGGATTGGCAATGACGAACTTGCACTCGGCGTCTTTCACGTACACCAAATCGGGGACATTGTCGATGAAGGCACGCAGTATTCTGCGCTCCTCGCCCAGAATTAAGTTTTGAACAGCAAGCTGGTGGTTGGCCGCCTCGGTTTCCGCCTGAGCGCGAATCAACTCCTGCTCATGGAGCTTCCGTTCGGTAATGTCCTCAGCAATCCCGGCGGTTCGAACCAGTTGACCGGCCTGATTGCGAACAGGAAAAGCCTGGTCGCGAATCCATCTCTCTTGTCCGTCCGGGGTCGAGATTCTATATTCAGAATCGACCTTCTCCCCTTGTAACTGTTTCGTAAATTTCTCGCGGGCACTTGCGCGATCTTCAAGATGAATTGCTTCCATCCAGTCCATCGGGTTCGCATACAAGCTTTCGCAGGTGCGCCCCCAGATCTGTTCGTAGGCCGGGCCGATGTAGAGAATCTCGGTGCCCGTTGCGTTCATCATCCAGAAAACTTCCCGGATATTTTCCGCAAGCTCGCGAAACTTTTCCTCGCTGCTCTGCAGGGCTTGCTCGGATCGTTTGCGCGCGGTGATGTCTACCATGTGGACCACGGAGCATGGCGGGATGCCCTCGCTGGTTCCCAGTAATGAAATGGTTATCTGGCACCAAACGGCTGTTCCGTTGCGATGAAGGAAGCGCCTTTCCGCTTCAGCAATTTTAGCCCCGCAGTTGAACAATTGCCTTTTCCTCCGCATGGCTTCGGCCATGTCATCGGGGGGGCAGAGGTCCGGCCAGAATTTGGCGAGCATCTCCTGTTTGGAGTATCCCAGCATCCGGCACGCCGCTTCGTTCACCTGGATCAACCGATCATCAGGCCCAGCCACATACATGCCAACCGGAGCATCTTCAAAAATCGCGCGGAACCGTTCTTCACTTTCGCGAAGTTGCCGCTCAGACTGCTTACGCTTGGTTATGTCATGGAGGATGTTGGAGATGGCTATAACTTCTCCAGCGGAGTTTTTGATGGGAAATCCCGTGACAGACACTTCGATCTTGCAGCCATCCTTGCGGAGGCAGATACCTTCATATTGCGAAAGCCGTTGGCCTCGCAGCAAGTTCTGGGCAATATCTTTCAAGGCTGTGTAACGATCTGGAGGCACCAGCATGGACATGTGCTGCCCGATCACCTCTTTGGCAGAGTAACCGAATACTGCCTCCGCGCCACGGTTGAAGGCACGGATAGTCCCCTCGGGCGTGCAGGCGATGATCGAATCCTCTGAATTCTCCACAATTGCGGCAAGGAAGGCTTGCGCCTCCTGGGCCGCACGCTGTTCAGTCACGTCATGCTTTATAGCGATGTAGCCGGTGATTGCGCCATCCGCGTCGCGGATGGGAGCTATCCGCATCTCCTCGTGATAGAGGGCGCCGTCCTTGCGGCGGTTGATCAACTCTCCCTGCCAGACCTTGCCGGATAAGAGGGTGCTCCAAAGCTCTTTATAAAACGCCTCGGGATGGCTTCCCGATTTGAGGAAGCGCGTATTCTGCCCCACAACTTCTTCGCTGGTGTATCCCGTCATCGCCGTGAATGCCGGATTCACGTACCGGATCTTCCCGTCGATACCGGTCATGACGATGCTATCTGCGGCCTGCTCCACAGCCGCAGCCAGAGTGGTGTGTTCTAATGCGACAGATGAGCTTTCGAAGTTCATACTCCCGCCTTCATCCCGTGGTCTTCCACTGGTAAAACACCGAGCGTAAATAGCGTTTGGGCTCAAGCTCCGGACAGAGCCCGGAGATAGACTCGGTCGAGCCGATGATCAGGCAGCCATCTCTCGCCAAGTATTTGGCGAGATTGTGAAACAAGCGGGTCTTGTCCGCCTCAGTGAAGTAGATGGCCACGTTGCGGCAGAAGATGATGTCAAAAGGGTTTGGAAAGGAGAACGGCTCCAGCAGGTTCATGGTGCGGAAGGTGGCCATAGCGCGAATTTCATCGCGTACCTTCCATCTGTCCCCGGATACCGTGAAGTGCTTTGCGAGCGTCTCCGGCGGCAGGCCGCGCTCCAGGTCCATGCGACTGTATTCGCCATAGCTTGCTTGAGCCACGACCTTGTTGGAAATGTCAGTGCCCAGAATGCGAATGTCATAGCGCGTAAGATCACCAAGCAGTTCCTTGAGCGTGATGGCCGTGCTATACGCCTCCTGGCCGGTAGAACATGCGGCGCTCCAGATGCGGATGGGGGTACGTACTCCGTTTCCTTTGCGTCCGTCGATGAGGTCGGGAATCAGCTTGTGCCGAAGCAACTCGAAAGGAGCGGTATCGCGAAAGAAAGAGGTTTCGTTGGTGGTGATAGCTTCAATGATCCTGCCGCGGAGTTTGCTGCTGGTGTCTGCCCGCGCCTTATAGAAGAGTTCGGAGAAATTGGCGGCGCCGGATTCGGATAGTAAACCGCCGAGACGCGTTTCCACCAGATATCCCTTGGATTCGTCCAGATGAATTCCGCAGATTTCTTTGATGTAGCGGGACCACACAGGCATCTCTTCGCGGGTAATCGCAACGGTCATCACCGGCCTCCCTTGACGACGGCAGTGATGCGGCTGGCGATGGATTCCAAGGGAAGGACGACATCCGCCACACCCGCGTCCACAGCGGCCTTGGGCATGCCATAGACCACGCAGCTTGCTTCGTCCTGGGCAATGACAAAACAACCGTGGCGTTTGAGCAGACGCAAGCCGAGCGTTCCATCGCTGCCCATTCCAGTCAGAATCACCGCCATCGAGCGCCCAGGGAAACGATTAGCTGCCGAACGAAAAAGATAATCCACAGCAGGCCGGCAGTTGTTCTCGGGAGGGTCGTCAGTCAGTTCGAGTATCGGCCGATTCTCCGTTCCCACTCCCAGCCGCATCTGCCGGCCACCGGGCGCGATATAAACCGTGTTCGGCTCGGGAGTCTCACCGTGAATAGCTTCACGGACGCCTACAACGCACTTGGCGTCCAGACTCTCAGCTAGCGATTTGGTAAAGATGGGCGGCATGTGCTGCACGACGATGATGGGCACGCCAATATCCCTCGGAATTGCAGGCAGAAGCTGGGTCAAAGCGACAGGTCCGCCGGTCGATACGCCGATGAGAACCATATCGGGCTTTGTCGGGTTCGACAGGCGTTGCATGCGCGCGGCTATCCCGCCAAGCGACGAGTCTGCCGGCGCTGCTTCGGGGGCGACGCGGGGCTCGGGAATAACGGGCCGGGCCAAGGGAGAACGTCCGCGCAAGATTTCGCGAACTTCCAGGCGATGTGCCACGGCGCGAACGCGTGGAGCCAGCTCTCTCAGCAGCGCCTCGCGCGATAATTCCGGAGTGGCAGCCTCCGGCTTGGTAATGAAATCGAAAGCTCCCTTTTCCAGGGCTCGCATGGTGAGGTCGCCCCCACGCCGGGACAGCGCGCTCACCACAATGATCTCGACCTCCGGTTTGCCGTTCTGGAGCAGAGCATCCAGAACGGCCAAGCCGTCCATCTCCGGCATCTCGATGTCGAGAGTGAGAAGATCGGGTTTTAATTCCCGGACCTTCTGGACGGCGATCTTGCCGTTGGTTGCGCTTCCCACCACCTCGACTCCAGGAAGCGACGCAAGAACATCCGCAAGCAGCCGCCTGAAGAGGACCGCATCGTCGGCCACCAGAACCCTCACGTCTATCCTCCCTTTTCTTCGTTTGACAGCGGCTTGCCGGCGCGGTCATCGGCGCCGAGCACGGCGGCAAGATCGAGCAGCGCCGCAAGACGCTCGCCGCTGCGAAATACCCCACGCACTTTCTGCATCTGCAAGCCATGCAGATTCGGAGGGGCGGGCTCCAGAGCGTCTGCCTCTAAAGCGATGGCATCGTCAACCCGGTCTACCAGCAGCCCGACAGGCTCGCCTTTCCAGTCGGCAATTAGAATGCGGCTCTCTGGTCCGATCTCCACGTATCCCAGGCCCAGCCGCACGCATAGATCGATGACCGTAATGATTTTGCCGCGCAGATTTCGAATGCCGGCCACATAGGCTGGAGCATGACGGACGGGTGTGAGCTCGCCCACCATAACCACCTCCTGAATCAAGGTGGCGTCGATGCCGAAGTAGCCGTCGTCGCCTCCTAACTGGAAGGTGGCTATCAGCAGATCCTCTGCGGTTTCTGGATTGGAAATACTCGTTGCCATCTCTGCTCCCTTATAACTTGAACTGCGCCACCTGGGCGCCAAGTTGTTCTGCAAGTTTGGACAGTTCGGCCGCGGCGGCCTGCACCTGTTCGCCGCCCTGCCGAATATCGGTTACCGCCGTGTTCACGCCGGCAATGTCGCGCGCGATGCTCTTCGATACTTCCGCGGTCTGCGAGACGCGCTCATTGGCCTCCCGCACACCTTCCGAAGCCTGTGCAATGTTGCCCGCTACATCCTTGGTTACCGTAGCTTGCTCCTCAATGGCCGCGGCAATGCTGGACACGATTACGCCGACTTCCCTGATGACCGTCGTGATCTGGTCAATGTCGCCGATTGCCGAGCCCGTCGAGCCTTGTATTCCGGCAATACGCGCCTTTATGTCCTTCGTGGCCTCGGCTGTCTGCTTCGCCAGTTCCTTGATCTCGTTGGCCACCACGGCAAAACCCTTGCCTGCCGTTCCCGCACGCGCCGCTTCAATGGTCGCGTTCAGAGCCAGCAGGTTGGTCTGAGCCGAGATGTTGGTGATGGTTTCAGTCACGTTCCCGATCTCCTGCGCCGCCTGGCCCAGCTTCTGCATCTGTTCGGTTATGGTCTGCGCCTGGCCGGTTGCCTGATCGCTTATGACGCGTGCCCGCGCGGTATTTGCGGCAATATCGCCCACCGTTGCGCTCATCTGCTCGGTGGCGCTGGCCACGGACGACAGGCTCGAGGAGGATTGCTCCATGCCCGCGGCAATCGAAAGAGTGTTGGCGCTTGCCTCTTCGGCCGCCGCCGCCACGGTATGTGTTTTGTCGGACATGGACGCCGTCCCGGAGGCTGTTTCCTTGGACACGGACGAGAGCTCTGTGGCAGCACTGGCCAGCGTCTGCACTCCGGTGGTGATGCCGCTCAGCAATTTGCGCAGATTATTCTTCATGGTATTCAGGGCCGTGGTCGCGTCCCCAATTTCGTCAGAAGAATCCACGATCAGATCTGCCGCGGTGAGATCACTGTTCGCGATGCTGTTGGCCAGCTCAACGGATTTGCGAAGCGGCCTGATCACGAGTTTGCGAATCACCAGGAATATGGTTCCGGCGGAGGCCAGGAGGGTCAAAAAGCTCAGCAGAAAAATTGCAATTGAATTCGAGCTGGCCGTCGATACCAACTGGTCCGTCGAGGCGGTCACCGCGAAGGCGCCGCGCAGATCCCCAACTTTCATGCCTTCCTTGGCGTACCCAAAAGGACCTTTCTGGCCCACCGGATCGCCATGGCAAACCAGGCAATCCTGGGTAAGGCGAACCGGTTGCGCATAGCGCATCACTTCTTTGTTGCCAACGGCCTGCCGTTCCGAGAATTCCTTCAGTTCGGGATTTTTTTGAAACATCTCCAAGGCGCGGCGCTCAAAATCGTCCGGCTGGTTCTTGGGGTCGCGCGGAGTAAGCGACGGTGTGCGGAACTTCATGTCGTTCTTGTCCGCGTACCTTTCAGCAACACGCCATGCCGCGACAACTGGAACCTGATTCAAGTCCTTGAAACTGTGGTCGGGCACAAGCGTGTCAAGATTGTCTGAGAACCAGGCCTGGGTCGTGGCCGCCATGCCGGTTATCTGGCGAACCTTGTCGCGAAAACCCTCTTCCGCCTGCTGGTTGATGCGGCGTTGAGTGATCCAGAAGCTGATCAGCGAAGTGACAACCAGAACGATAATGATCGTTCCGACGATTTTTCCAGAAAGCTTAAGTTTGCTCAACATGCGATTCCTCGTTTCTTTGCTGCAATGGGTTGATGAACTGCCCTTCACTGAACTGATCGTGCCCGGTTTTCTTACACCCTGAACTGCGCCACCTGGGCGCCGAGTTGCTCTGCAAGTTTGGACAGCTCGACCGCGCTGGCCTGCACGTGTTCGCCGCCTTGCCGAATATCGGTTACCGCCAGGTTGACGCCGGCAATATCGCGCGCGATGCTCTTCGATACTTCAGCCGTATGCGTGACGCGCTCATTGGCATCGCGCACGCCGCCCGAAGCCTGCGCAATGTTGCCCGCCACATCCCTGGTTACCGTCGCCTGCTCTTCAATAGCCGCGGCGATGCTTGCCACGATGGTGCCTACTTCTTTGATTACGGTCGTGATCTGCCCGATGTCGGTGATCGCCAGGCCCGTCGAATTCTGTATCCCGGCTATTTTCTTCTTGATGTCCTCGGTGGCTTCGGCCGTCTGCTTGGCCAGTTCCTTGATCTCGTTGGCCACCACGGCAAAGCCCTTGCCCGCCGTTCCCGCGCGCGCCGCTTCGATGGTCGCGTTCAGCGCCAGCAAGTTGGTCTGCGCCGAGATGCTGGTGATGGTCTCGGTCACGTGCCCGATATCCTGCGCCGCCAGGCCCAGCTTCTGCATCTGTTCGGTGATAGTCTGCGCCTGGCCGGTTGCTCGCTCGCTGATCACACGCGCCTTGGATGTATTGGCGGAGATGTCGCCCACCGTGGCGCTCATCTCCTCGGTGGCGCTGGCCACGGACGACAGGCTCGAGGAGGATTGCTCCATGCCCGCTGCGATTGACAAAGTGTTGGCGCTGGCCTCTTCGGCCGCTGCCGCTACGGTATGCGCCTTGTCGGACATGGAGGCTGTCCCGGAAGCCGTCTCTTTGGACACGGCCGAGAGCTCCGTGGCAGCGGCTGCAAGGGTCTGAACTCCGCTGGCGATGCCCGTCAGCAACTTGCGCAGGCTTTCCGTCATGGTTTGCATGGCGCCAGCCAAGTCGCCTATCTCGTCTTTTCGGCTGCGTAGCGCATCGGGCACGTTCACGGAGACGTCGCCTTTGCTGATCCGATTCACTACACCGACGACATCCGTGATTGCCATCGTAATGCTGCGAGTAATGGTGACGGCTACCACAACACCCACAATGAGGCCTGCAGAAGCCAGAATCAGCAGCCACACTTTACTGCTCGCGTCGGAGGCAGCCTGTTCAGCGTCACCTTCAGTTTTGAGCTTCTCGTACCAATCGACAAGAGCAGATGTGCTGCTCTTGAGGTCTCTGCGCGTCTGTTGAGTAGCGGAACCGTAAAACACCTCCAATGCCTCATTCATCTTGCCTTCGCTTTTCAGTGCGATCGCCCGGTCTACCAAGCGTGCATTGTTAGCATGTGCTTCGAGCGCCTCCGCGAAAAGTTTTTTGCTTTGCTCCGACGAGAGTACCAGCCTTAGGGCATCCGCCTTGGCTTGAAATTCCACCCTGGCTGCCTCGAGTGTCTCGTTCTTGCCGGTAAGAAGCGCGTCGCGGGTTCCAGTCTTTTCATGTTCAATGGCCAGTTGGATCTCGAGACTGAGGTCCTTCTTTGTCGAGTTAAACTGCACTTTGTGCGAAATCGTCTCGGTCGTGATGGCTGCCCTGTAACCCAGGAGACCCAGAAGGACAATCGTCAACACCAGTGCTCCGAAACCCAATCCCATCTTCATCTTCAAACTCAGCGTTTTCATCTCTTCTTCCTCCAGGTTGTGCCTGCGTTTTCTTTCGGTTTAGGGCGGCACCGTTCGTTCAGCACTGCTCGATTTGGCGGCAAGCGATCAAGCTGCCGCGTGAATGCTTAGGCCGCGACCGAGTGTGGAGCGGCTGCGCCCAAATACTCTTTCAGCTTCTCCAGCAACCTATCCCGGTCAAGTTTGGTCTGGTAGTCGTTGATGCCCGCGGCATTGCCCCGGGCGATATCTTCGTCGCCGGCGAGCGATGTGAGGGCAATGATGGGCAGGCGCGCGGTGCGTTGATCGGCCCGAATGCGGCGCGCCAGGCCCAGCCCATCCAGGCGCGGCATCTCGATGTCGGTCACCACGGCGCGCACCTTATCGAGGTTCTTGAGCAGCAATTCCCAGGCGGCTTCACCGTCCGGCGCGGCCAGCACGGGATAGCCGTCCTCCTCGAGGAAGCGCTTGACCTGAGCGCGGAAGAAATCGGAATCCTCGGCCAGCAGCACCGCGGTTTCCTGAGCGTTTGCCGAGCGCGGCTGCGCAGCCGATTGCTGCGCGGCCCATTCTGGGAAGGCGGCGTCCACCAATTCGTACAGGTCAACGATCAGCGCCGTTTTATCCCCGATGATGGTGGACCCGGCCACGCCCTTTTGGCGGTGGGTGGTCTGATCGATCTGGGCGCGAGTTTCAATCACATCCACCGGCATCGCTCCCAGCAGCCCAACTTCATGGCCGCGGATGTTGGCAATCATGACCGCCAGTTCCTTGCCGTCGCCGATAGGCTCGACATGGGCCGCGTCGGAGAGTGTGACCAGAGGCAGCAGCCCGCCATGATATTGCATGGTGCGCCGGCCGCCGATCTTCTCCACCTGCTTGGGTGCGATGTGCTCGATGCGCGTCACCGTATCCAGCGGGAGGGCGCAAAGTACCTCCGGGCCATTATGGAACAAGACCAGCGAATGGCTGTCGGAGAACTGTTCGTCAAGCGCACCCTCGGCCTGCTCATGAGCGCGCGTCATGCGAGCGACCGCGTCCAGATTCGCTTTAACCCCAAGTCCGGCGACATCCACGATAAGAGCCACAGAGCCGTCGCCCAGGATGGTCGCGCCGGCATATTCCTCTAATCCTTTGAGGTGAGAGCCCAAGGGCTTGACGACAATCTCCTCGGTGTCGTGGAAGCTGCTTACCACCAGTCCATAGGTTTGCGTACCGGTGTTGACCACCACAATCTCCAACGCGCCCCCGGCGTGACGCCGGTCGCCGGGTTTGCGGGCGGGCACCGGCCCAGCAGGTGGTTTCTCCGATTGTTCTTCGCCAGGAGCCTGAATGCGCAGCGAGCGCCGGTCAGCCAGCCGGGTGCGGCGATCGACCTCGCTTTCGCCAGCCTGCGGATCGGCATAGGTGGGCACCACCCCCAGCATGTCGGCAAAACGCACCAGCGGGATGAGCCGGTCCCGCAACAGCAGCACCTCGGCGTCTCCCACAATCTCGATGCGGGTCTTGGCCTGGCCGGGCAGCACGTGGCGCATCTCCTCCACATTGATCTGCGGAATGGCGAAGCGCTGGCCCTCAACTGAGACGATCAGCGAAGGGATGATAGCCAGCGTCAGGGGCAGCTTGATGCGAAAGGTCGTGCCCTTGCCGAGGACGGAAATGATCTCCACCTTGCCGCCGAGCCGGTCGAGGTTGGTTTTCACCACATCCATGCCCACCCCGCGTCCGGAGATATCGCTCACTTGAGTGTTGGTGGACAAGCCGGGAAGAAAGATCAAGGCGATCTTGTCCTTGGCCGACATGGCATCCAATTTCTCTGCTGTTAACAGTCCTTTGGCCAGGGCCACCTTGGCGATGCGCTCCGGGTCGATGCCCCTGCCATCGTCTACAATCTCCACCACCACCTGGCCGGCTTCGTGCCGGGCATCGATGGTGACTTGAGCCTGGCGGTTCTTGCCGGCCTTGACCCGGTCTTCGGGCAGTTCGACGCCATGATCGACGGCGTTGCGCACCATGTGCGTCAGCGGATCGGAGAGGGATTCGAGTAAACTCCTGTCCAGAGCAACGTCCTTGCCGCGAACGTCCAACAGAATGTCCTTGTGCAGAGAAGCGGCCAGATCGCGCACCAGGCGCGGAAATTTGCCGAATACGTTGCCGATGGGCTGGAGCCGGGTCTGCATGACCACATCCTGCAACTCGGAGGTGATCTGGTTGATGCGCTGGTCGGCAGCCTTCAGAGCGCGCGGGTTATTCTGCGCAATGGAGGCGCGCAGTTGGTTGCGTCCCAGCACCAATTCGCCGGCCAGATTCACCAACATTTCCAGTGTTGCCACATTGACCCGGATGCTGTCCTCGACAACGACCGCCGGCGGCGCGGCAGCCGACGATGCTGTGGTCTTGGCGGCCGTGGGGGTTGCCGGCTCCGAAGCCAGGGCGGCGGGCGCCACTGACTTCTCGGGTACCTCGACCTTAGCCGGCGGCGGCGCAACGATCGATCTCGGCGGCGCGGCCATACCGGACTCCGAGAGCGGTTTGAATTTGTCCTGGTTATCGATGAACAAAGGAGCGATGTCGACGGGCAGTAAAGCTGTGGCCAGAATCAACCGCAGAGGCAGGCGCTTTCCGATGGGATCGTCAAGTGTGCCTACCGCCTCGAAGTTCACTTCGCAATCCAAAATCTCACCGGACTCCTCCAGTGAGCGAAAGACTTCAAGCGCGTTGAGACCGCGCCGCTCGATGTCGTGGATAAGGTCGTATTCGACCGAGTAGAGGGAAAGGCCGGACTCGCGCAACCGCTCATAATCGAACATGGAGACGGCTACCGGCGAACCTCCTTCCTGCTGGAGTGAGATATTTTCCGTCAGCGATGCCTTTTTCTCCTGAGGTAAATAGGACGAGGCCAGGCCCGTCAGATTCACCACCAGTTCGCCGATATCGGCCTCGGCGCTCTCTTGAGGGTGGTTGATCATATCGCGCAGTTTGTCGAAGGCCGTCAGGAGAAGGTTGGTAATCTCGGCGTTGGGGGTCATCTTCTTCGACCGCATCATATCCAGCACGGTCTCAGCCCTATGTGCCAGCTCCTTGACATTGTTCAGACCGAAGTAGCCGCTGGCGCCCTTGATGGAATGAGCTGCCCGGAATACCTTATTGACCAGTTCCAAGTCGATATTCGCCCCGGCCTCTTCGATGGCCAATAAGTCGGCCTCGATGGTGGTCAGGTGTTCGCGCGATTCATTGATGAATTCCCCAAGCAATTCATCATCCAAACCCAGATCCGTTTTCGCATCCATAAGGACTCTCCTATTCCACTCTTCCGCTAACATTGAGGCGTGAGGTCAACCGCATGCTCTGTAGCAGGCGGAAGATGTCAGGACACACGTTTGTTACCCGGACCTTGCCCCCGTTGGGAGCCACGCTGTTGGCCGCCGCGATCAGCAGCCCTATGCCGCTGGAGTCCAGCATCACAGTAGGCGCCAAGTCGAAGACCAGTTCGCGCGCACCCTTCTTCAGCATCTCCTTCAGACTGGCCTGGAGATCCGGAACCAGGGCTGCGGTCAAATCCCCCTGCAGCCTCACCGAGCCTTGCAGGTCCTTCTGTTCCATCACGTAAGCAGCCATAATGCAGTCGTCCTTTCCCGTACGGTTTAACTTGCGGATCCACAGCGTGATCTGATTCCCGCGGCGATTGAACCGGACGCGTTCCGCATACATCGCGTAGAGCGGCAAGCCGCGGCCAGTGGAGGCGGTTGTACCCGATCGGTTTTGATTTGCTTTGCGCCAGTCAAAGCCCGGGCCTTCGTCGGTGACCTCCAAGCGTATCCACTCCCGGCCCACCGAAAGACACAGCGTGATAGGCTTATCTGCTTCGTTCCGGCTTCCATGAATCACCGCGTTATTCAGACACTCCCGTGCGAGCAACTCAACAGCGAAGCAAACCTCGCCAAGACCGTTGGCCTGGAGCAGGTCGCGGATCTTCAGGCAGAGCGTTTCCACCTGAGCCAGTTCCGAGGGAATCGTTTGGCAGAGAGAGAGGGGGGCCTGTTTCCGGGCTGACTTCATCTTTCAACCCCCATCAATAGCGTGTCGTCCACGGCGCATTTGCCGGCTATTACATCGTCAACGACAGTGGGGACAAGCTCCTGTAGTGGCAAGCTCCGCCGTGAGAGGCACGAACCGGCCAGGCGCTGCAGGCCCTCTTCATAAGAATTGTCCAATTCGAGCAAGCCATCGGTGCAAAAGAAGATCCGCTCGCCCGGCTGCAGGGTCAATTCGGCGATGCCGAAAACCGCGTCGGGAAAAGCGCCGACCACGTCGCCTTCCTGCCGCAGAACGGCCGGTTCGTTTCCGTTCACGTGTATAACGATGGCAGGCGGGTGACCGGCGTTGACCACCGATAGGCGGCCCGTCTGATGGTTGAGCCGTGCATAGATGAGGGTAAAGAATGCGCCGGGAGGCAGAAGGCGGCACAGCGAGCTGTTAATGGTTCTAACGATCTCCAGAGGCAGGTGCAGCGGGCCGGCGTATTCGGCGGCCAGCGCCTTCAGCGATGCCGTCCAGAGAGAGGCCGCCAGATCGTGCCCGCTGGCATCTGCTACTAGATAGTCGAAGACGCCTTGACCCGCGGGAATCACATCATAGAAGTCTCCGCCGGCGGCTAGCACCTGGCGGATGGAGACTTGGAAGCGCGCTTCAGGGAACTCTTCCGGCCGGGGCATCAGAGTTTGTTGTGCGCTGGCCAGCCGCTGTACGCGTTCTGCCTGGAGTTCGGCGAGCCGTTCGTACGCCTGTTTAAGACGCAAATGCGTGCGCACTCGGGCGATGATCTCTGCCCCAACGATCGGCTTGGTGATATAGTCCACCCCGCCAACTTCAAATCCCTGCACCTTCGTGGATGTATCTTCGTTGGCGGAGATGAACAGAATCGGGATTGTAAAAGCCGAGCCTTTCGCATTCAGCGAGCGGCAGATGTCGAAACCGGAGCCATCAGGCAGGTTGACGTCGAGCAGAATCAGGTCGGGGCGCTGCTCGCTGATTCCTTGCAAGGCTCCGGCGACGGTTCCCGCGCTGGCGGTCCGGAACCCGGCCCGCCTTAAGAAACCATCGATGGTCCGAAGGATACTGGGATCGTCATCGACGACAAATACCAATGGAGAAAGATTTTGTCCCGGCATTCAAGGTCTCCCATTCTCCATGCGCTACCCTCTTGCAATTCGTGCCCAAGCTTTCAGGCTGATCGTTGGTGCTATGCGAACCGTGTCATTCTCATCGACGGCCTCTTCCCGTCGTCCGCCGTTTATCGCCTGTTGCCCTACGGTGTGTCGATTTGAAATCCGCAGATGAAGGGTGACGCCCTTGAAAAGCAAAGACCATCGGCTTCTCGGAAATTCGGCGGCGATTCGGCGTTACGGACAGGCTCTCTGCGTCCCGGATACAGGTATCTGGAGCGCGGCAATGCCTCCATAGGCTTTGTCTGCTGGGTGGGGAGATAGAGCGGTTTCAGTTCAATGCCTCTCAAACTTCACTCACATGAGAAGACAATAACCAAATCCGCCTGCTTGCGCGCACGTTGGTTGAACAACTTTTCTGGCATGTCCCTTTTCGGAACCGCACAACGCTCTTCGCTCCATATTTAATTCGCGGCATGATATCCCCTTTCCGCTCCAGTCGATTTCCGTGCTGTGCGATAAATATTCGAGACGCGGTTTCAGATGAAAGTGACTCTGGCCTGTTCTGCGCCCAGCCGCCGGAACAAGGATGACGCCGCCAATGCGAAGATTACGAGTGAGGCTGCCAATGCGGAAATTGAGAATGTGGCTATCGAGTCTGGCCGTCCTGGCCATCGCAGTCGTACCCTCATTTGCACAAATTAACAATGCCGGTGGAAATGAAAATGCACCGTGCGCTACCGGCGTGAAAGCTGGGAAAACAGCAGCGCCTTCGGAGTCATCTACAACCGTTCACCGCAGTTCCGTTTCGGGGTGGTTGAGAAACTGTGCGCCTCTTCGCGCAATTACAGGCTCTCGCCGGACTGCTTGAGCAGATCCATGGCGGCTGACCCCAGCAGGAGAAACCGTCCATTGGCTTTTCCTTGGCGCCGTCCCCGGTCGATGATCCCCCGCAACTGCTGAAACAGTTCCGGCACGCGGTGAACCTCCTCGAGGATGACCAGTTCGTCTCCGTGGTCAGCAAGATACATACTGGGATTGGCGAGTTTGGCGCGGTCATTCTCCTCTTCAAGGTCCAGGTAGATCGAGGCTGTCTTCGCGCCAATCTCCAAATCGAGGGTTGTCTGGCGCGGCCCCAACAGGACGACTGCCGGTGAATAGCGAAGCAATTCATGCAATTGGAAACTGAGACGGCGGGTAATTATGTAAGTAATTGTAGAAATACACTCCATATATATAACTCTTGGCGACTTTTTCGAGAGGTACGCCTTAATGCGGTCACAATTGCGGTACGAGAGCGGAAAACCCCAGGGAACCCGCTATCGTCAGTTGACGTTGTTGCCCAAGGAAATCAGTAAAGCCTTGCCGACTTTAGGTTACTGATTGCCATCCACATCATAAGTTGATTATTTTCAATTAATTGCTGTAGGCCGCAGGCGCCAATTCCTCTTTCGGGATCTGCTTTCGAGACTGTGTGACCGCTGTCACCGTCCCCCAAACCTGCTCGCCTTACACTCGGTATATGGTTATCGATATGAAATTACCGATTTCGTTGCCAATTCAACGGCCGGAACCGCGGTCGATTCCACAGCCGAGCCTGAGGCGCCTGCCCCAGTACCACCATTACCTGAAGGATCTTGAGGCTAAAGGGATCACCCGGGTTTCTTGCAGCGTGATCGGCCGGGACTTGGGCTGCATCCCAGTGCAAGTCCGCAAGGATCTGCAATACACGGGAATCATCGGCAAGCCGAAGACTGGCTACTCGGTCCTCGAACTCATCCAGGCCATTGAAACATTTCTCGGCTGGAACAACGTCAACGAGGCGTTTCTTGTGGGTGTGGGGAACCTGGGCACTGCGCTGCTCGGCCACGAACGGTTCTCGAGATTTGGCCTCCAGATTGTGGCTGCCTTTGACACAGACCCGGCCAAGATTGGCCAATGGGTCCGCGAGAAGGCGGTATTGCCTCTGGACAAGCTTGCCGATCTGGCCCCGCGGATGAGCATCCACATGGGCATCATCACAACTCCTGCTGAAGTCGCGCAGGCGGTCGCCGATGAGATGGTTAAGGGGGGCATCCAGGCCATCTGGAACTTTGCTCCCGTGAAGCTTAAAGTTCCCGAGCACATCATCGTGCATAACGAAGATCTTTACAATTCGCTGGCTTCGCTTTCCTGGAAACTGGCGGGAAGATTCCGCGTGCCAATTCAAGAGAGGGAGGCCGTTTAGATGGCTTCGACGCCAATTGCCGTTGATCGCATAGAGAACCTCGAGAGAGATAAGTTCGAGGAGGTGTGCCATATTCTCGATCGTTACGCACGCCGTCCGTCAGGGTTGATTCCAATCCTGCAGGCGATTCAACACGAATACCATTATTTGCCGGAAGAGGTGCTCACCTATGTGGCGATCTCGCTGAATATTCCTCCGGCGCGCGTCTATGGCGTGGCCACGTTCTACGCGCACTTTGCGCTGGAGCCGAAGGGCAAGCACGTCATCCGCATCTGCGACGGAACCGCCTGCCACGTCAAGCAATCCCTTCCGGTGCTGAATGCGTTGCGCGAGAAGCTGGGCACCACCGAAAAAAACATGACCACGGCCGACATGATGTTCACTGTCGAGACCGTTGCCTGCCTGGGCGCTTGCGGATTGGCTCCGGTGGTGGTCATCGATGAGCAAGTGTACGGACAGATAACTCCGGCGCGTGCCGTGGCTCTGGTGGATGAGATCAAGGCTATGGAGGCGTCGGGTGGCGCCGATTCTCCGGCTGATGCTGAGCAGCCCTCAGTTGAGGTGTGTCATGAGTAACGCGGAAGCTCTCGATAGAGTTGCGGAAAATGAGCACGGAATCTCCACGCTGGCGCAAGTGCGGCGCGTGATTATCTGTGCTGGTACCGGATGCATGGCCAACGGAGCCATGAAGGTCTTCGAGCAGTTTAAGAGCCAGATGGCCGGCGCCGGCCTGCACGTGATTCTCGAACTCCGGCCCGAAGCCGCCAGCGATGAGGTACGGTTGTCCAAAAGCGGATGCCAGGGTTTCTGTCAGATGGGGCCGCTGGTTTCTGTGGTGCCGGACGGCATTCTCTATACCAAAGTTCGCGCCGAAGACGTCGCTGAGATTGTGCAGCAGACTTTAGTTGGCGGCCAGGTTGTGGAGCGGCTTCTCTATAAAGATCCTGCCACGCGTAAGAGCTGCCGCGGGCTTGAGGACAATCCTTTCTACGCGCGCCAGGATCGCCTGGTGCTGCGCGAGTGCGGCTTCCTCGATCCGGAAGACATTCGCGAATACATTCTGCACGGCGGTTATCGCGCGGCAAGAAAAGCCTTCGTCGAGATGTCCCCTGAAGAGATCTGCAAGACCGTCCTTGACTCTGGATTGCGCGGTCGCGGCGGCGGCGGCTTTCCAACAGGACGTAAGTGGGAAGCGGCGAGGGTTCAGATTTCTCCCAAGAAGTACATCATCTGCAACGGCGACGAGGGCGACCCCGGCGCGTTCATGAACCGCTCCGTAATGGAGGGCAACCCCCACAGCGTCATTGAAGGGATGATGATCGCAGCTCGGGCGATCGGCTCCAACGAAATGCTGGTCTATGTTCGCGCGGAGTATCCGCTGGCTGTCGAGCGTATGCGGGTCGCCGTGGCTGCCGCGGAGCGCGAAGGCATCCTGGGAAAGAACGTCTTCGGAACCGGCCTGTCCATGAAGTGTGAAGTGATGGAAGGCGCAGGCGCATTTGTCTGCGGCGAAGAGACGGCCATGATTGCGTCCATCGAAGGCCAGCGCGGCATGCCCAGGCCCAAGCCGCCCTTCCCCGCTCAAAGCGGCCTGTGGGGCAAGCCGACGATCATCAACAACGTCGAGACGCTGGCGCATGTTTCCCGCGTTCTCAACGAAGGCCCCGAAGCCTTTCGCAGTATCGGCACCAAAGAATCTCCAGGCACCAAGACCTTCGCTCTCACCGGCCACGTCTCCAACACCGGCCTGGTCGAAGTTCCGTTCGGAACCACGCTGCGCGAGATCGTCTACAACATAGGCGGCGGCGTCACGGATGATGCCGGAAAAATCTGGAAAAACGGCTTCAAAGCGGTGCAGATCGGCGGCCCTTCCGGTGGATGCCTGACCGAGGACCATCTCGATCTTCCGCTGGCGTATGAGTCCCTGCGCTCCGTGGGAGCAATGGTCGGCTCCGGCGGACTGGTGGCCATGAACCAGAACACCTGCATGGTGAGCATCGCGCGCTTCTTCATGGAATTCACGCAGAAGGAATCCTGCGGCAAATGCGTGCTGTGCAGGGAGGGAACAAGGCAACTGCTGGCGCTGCTGGACGACGTGATTGAAGGGCGGGCAGATCAGAATACGCTTGACCTTCTGGAGAAGCTGGGACGCGCCGTGCAGATCGGGTCATTGTGCGGCCTGGGAAAGACGGCGCCCAATCCTGTCCTTTCCACCATGCGCTATTTCCGCAAGGAATACGAAGAGCACGTCTTCGAAAAGCGCTGCCGCACGGGCCGGTGCAAGGCGCTGCTGCGGCCGGAGATTAATCAGGAGAAGTGCAAAGGCTGCGGCCTGTGCATTAAAGCCTGCCCGACAGGAGCCATTACGGGAGAAAAGAAGCACCCGCACCACATCAATCCGGAACTGTGCATCAAGTGCGGCGCGTGCGCCACAGCCTGCAAAATTCACGCGGTCGAGGGGATATAGCCAGATGAATACTGTCACGCAGCCGACATTGACGATCGATGGTAAAACGGTGGCGATTGAGGGCGAGCGCAATCTGCTCGAACTTGTTCGCAAGGCCAACATCGATTTGCCCACCTTCTGCTATCACTCCGAACTGAGCGTCTATGGCGCTTGCCGCCTCTGCCTGGTGCAGATAGAAGGACGCGGAATCCAGGGCGCATGTTCCACGCCACCCGAAGCGGGCCTGAAGATTCAGACCACGACTCCGGAGATTCGGGAGATTCGTCGCATCGCGGTGGAGTTGCTGCTGGCTAACCACGATCAAAGCTGCCCCACATGCTCGCGCAGCGCCAACTGCCAGTTGCAAAGCCTGGCTCTGCGGCTGGGCGTGAAGAAGGTGCGGTTCAAGTCCGTGCATCAGCCTGTCCCGCTGGACGAATCTTCTCCATCCCTGGTTCGCGATCCCAATAAATGCGTCCTCTGCGGCGACTGCGTGCGCATGTGCTCTGAGATTCAGGGCATCGGCGCGATCGATTTTGCGCATCGCGGCCACGACGTGAGCGTGCAGCCGGCCTTCGGTAAACTGCTGGGCGACGTGGAATGCGTCAACTGCGGACAATGCGCCAGCGTCTGCCCCACCGGCGCGCTGACGGTAAAGTCTGAGGTCGATCAGGTTTGGAACTTGCTTGCCGACACAAAAAACACGGTCGTTGTGCA
>Ga0302320_10007387_pt1 | contig 24204 bp, 23 predicted proteins | sample Bog_T0_3_FD_202130 | JGI IMG/M metagenome (GOLD analysis project Ga0302320, IMG submission 202130) | Peat permafrost microbial communities from Stordalen Mire near Abisko, Sweden - Bog_T0_3 | ecosystem: Environmental > Terrestrial > Soil > Wetlands > Peat | place: Sweden: Abisko, Stordalen Mire...
GAAGCGATGCAGCGTCTGCGGCGGGATGCGTGGGAATCGTTCGGGATGAGTGCCGAAGGTCGAGAACTTGAACGCCGCCGCGCCTTCAGCGAGCAGATCGCGAACCTCGGAACCATTGGAAGTCGGATGCAACGTGCCATAGAGCGCGAAATCGACGCGCGCCTGTTCGGCCGCCTCGCGCGCCTTGGTCGCAAGCTTCGTGCCCGTGGAGATCAGATTGCCGTCGTCATAGGGCATGTCGACGATCGTGGTCACGCCGCCGGCCGCCGCCGAACGTGTCGACCAGACGAAATCTTCCTGCCCCGCCTGGCTGCGGCTATGCACCTGCCCGTCGATGGCGCCGGGAAGCACGAGGCAATCGCCGTAGTCGGCGACCTCGGCCGCGGGCGGCCCGTCGCCGGCGCCGACGGCGGCCACGGTCCCGTCCTCACCGATCGCGACATGACCCTTGTCGATGATGAGATGCGGGAGCACCACTTTCCCGCGGATGACCAGCGCGATATTCGACATGTCGTCGCCTTTCTGTCTCAAGAGCCGCCGAGCATCGCCATCGCCATGCCGATGGCGGCGCCGACGGGATCGATGACCGGGATATTCAGCGCCTGCTCCAACCGCGCCCTCAGGCCGCCGTATTCCGCGCAGCCGATCACCACCGCGCGCGCGCCGTCGATGTCGCGCAACGCTTCGCCGGCCGCTTTCAGACGCGCGAACGCGTCGTCGCCGGGGGCGATGGCGCGCTCCGCGACGCAATGGCGATCGCATCCGCTCTGGCGCAAAGCGCCCAGGTGTCGCGGGATCGCCGCCTCGGACATGGCGACGACGCCAAAATTGTCGGCGCGGGCGAGCGCGGCCAGAGCGCCGCATCGACCGACGCCGAGCACAGGCGCGCGTAGCGCCTCGCGGCAGGCCTCCACGCCCGGATCGGCGTAGCAGGCGATGATAACGACATCCGCGCTTTCGTCGCTCACGCAGGCTCGAACGGCCACGGCGGCCGCATCGACATCGGCGCTAGAGGCCACCTTCCTCGGTCCGCCGCGCGCGGTTCGGCAGACGATCTCGATTCCCGCCTGAGCGCGAAACGGGGCCAGCGCCGCGTCGATGCGCTGCGTCATCTCGGGATTGTCGGCGGGATTGATGACGAGGATTTTTTCGCGCTTCATGGCGCCTCGCTCCTGAAAGTCGAGGCGACGTCCGAGTCGGCGCCGCGTCCGGAAACTTCGACATGCCTTTCGACGTGAGAACGCTGATCTACTTCACCCGCGCCGTGCGCTCGGCGGGCATCGGCAGGGCGGCCGAGGCGCTTGGGGTCGAGCCGTCCACCGTCAGCCGCGCGATCACGACGCTCGAATACGAACTCGCCGCGGATTTGCTCATCCGTCGGCCCGAGGGCGCGACCCCGTCGTTCGAGGGTAAGCAATTGTTGGACGCCGCGGATGTCGTGCTCGACTGGATGCACCGGCTGCTCATCGCGCGGAGCCCCGGCGAAAGCGAAGTCCCCTCGCCGTCGGCGCGCGCGGCGCCGCTGTCGTTGGCGGCCAACCGCGCCTTGCTCGCCGCGCCCGTCAGCCTGCGCACGCTCTCGCATTTCTCGACAATCGTCGAAGAAGGCGGCTATTCGCGCGCCGCGCGACGGCTGCATCTCACGCAGCCGACCCTGGGCCGCAGAATCGCGGCGCTGGAGGCTTGGTTGGGCGTCGCGTTGTTCGATCGCGATCACGCCGGATCGGCGCCGACGCCGTTCGCCCGCGCGCTCTACGCCGCCTCGCTCGACGTGCAGCGCCTTTCGGCGCGCGTGATGCGTCGCGCCGACGTCGGATTTCTGCACGAGGCGCGCGATGTGCGGCTGGGCTCGGTGATGCCCGCCGGCGCCGACAGCTCTCTGGCGATATTGCTCGCGCAAGTCATCAAGAAGTCGGGCGGACGCGACTGGCGACGCTCCGTGTCGGTGACGACCGCCAGCGCGGCCGAACTGATGGAGCGCGCGCTCGGCGGAACGCTGGACGCCGCGATCGTCGATGTCGCCGATATTCCCGACACGTTCGCGCGCGTCGAACTCGCGCGCCGCCCTCTGCACGTCATCGTGGCGACGGCTTCCTGCGGGCCCGGAGACGATTCCGCGGAGCTTCTCGCGCGTCTGCCGATCGGCCTTCCCTCGCGCGGCACCGGCCTGCGCAACGCGACCGATCATCTGCTCGCCTCGGCGGGAAGCGAACCGCGCCGGATCATCGAATGCGGTTCGATCCCGGTGCTGCTGCGGCTGGTGATTGATGGGGTATGTTGCGCGATCCTGCCTCGCGCGTCGCTGGCGCGGGACGAGGCGCGCGTTCGCGCGTTTCCTTTGCCGGGATCGGCGCTGATCACCAGCCTGATCTGGACGCACGCCAAGGAATCGAGCCCGCAAGTGCGGCTCATCCGCGACCTCGTCGGCGCCGAGCCTTTTGTTTGAAGCGGCGCTCACGTCGCCAGCCCCCGTTCCATCCGCCGCACCAACCGAACCAGCGGCCACAGCAGGACGAGATAGATCGCCGCCGCCATCACCAGCGGCGAGGAATTGTAGGTCAAAGATCGCGCCAGATCGGCCGAATGCAACAGCTCCGGGGCCGAGATCACGCTCGCCAGCGTCGTCAGCTTGACGAGTTCGACCGTGTTGGAAAGCAATTCCGGCAGCACGTTGCGCACGCCTTGCGGCAGCACCACGAACACGAAAGCCTGGCCGGCGGTGAGCCCGGTTGAACGCGCGGCTTCCGATTGTCCGCGCGGCACGCTGAGCATGCCCGCGCGGTAGATCTCGCCGTAATAGCTCGACGCGTTGAGCAGGAAGGCGACGCCGATCGCCAGCATCGGACCGATGCGAACGCCGAGGAACGGCAGCCCGGAATAGATGAATATCAGCAGCACCAGCGGCGGAAACGCCCGGAAGAGGTCGATGAAGACCATGGCGGGGAAACGCACGAGGCGGCTTCGCCGCGTCGCCAACAACATCGCGCCCAATCCGCCCAAGAGGCCGATCGGCGCCAGGAACGCGCACAGCAGCAGGGTTTCCCCCAGTCCGCGCAATATGAGCGGCGCGACGCGCCACATCACGGGGACGTTGAAGAACTCCCGTATCAGCGTATCCATCAGCGCCTCGCCACGTTGTAGCGATGCTCCAGCGAGCGCGAGGCGATCACCAAGGGCAGGAACAACAGCACGTAGAGCACGGCGGCCATCGTCAGCGGCGTCGCGTTGGCGGAGAAGGCTTCGGCCGACGTCGCCTGCCCCAGGATCTCGTTGACGCCGATCGCGCTGCCCAGCGCCGTGTTCTTGGTGATCGCGATCGTCCGGCTGGTCAGCGGCGGCAGTGCGATGCGCAAAGCCTGCGGCAGGATTACCCAACCCAGCGTTTGCGGGAAGCTCAACCCGGTGGAGCGCGCGGCCATCCACTGCCCCGCCGGAATCGCCGTGATCCCCGCCCAGAACACCTCCTCCGAGAAGGCGGCGAGCACGGCGGACAGCGACAGCCAAAGCACGACGAAACTCGGGATGACGATGCCGATGCTGGGAAAGCCGAAATAGATGATGAGAATGATCACCAGCGGCGGCAGCGCGCGAAAAATGTCGACGACCTGGATCATCACGAAGTTGACGGGTCGGATCGCGAACGCGCGCAACACCGCCAGCGCCAATCCGACGCCGAGACCCGTCGCGATGACGGCGAGGCCGACCGCGAGCGTGACGAGCAGTCCGGCGAGCAGTTGCGGCGCGTAGCGCGTCGCGACATCGAGATCGAGAAACGTCGCGGCGAAGCGATCGAGCATCGTCATGATCTCTAAGCCGGCACGTCACGGAGGAAGCGCCGCGTGCGCTCTTCCCTCGGGCGAACAAATATGTCTTCTGGCGCGCCTTCCTCGACGACCAAGCCGCCATCGAGAAACAGCACCTTGTCCGCGGCCTCGCGCGCGAAACGCATCTCATGGCTCGCGACCACCATCGTCATGCCGCTCGTCCGGAGATCGCGCAACGCGGCCAAAACACTACCGACGAGTTCGGGATCGAGCGCGGAGGTCGGCTCGTCGAGCAGGATGATCTTCGGATCGAGCGCGAGCGCGCGGGCGATCGCGACGCGTTGTTGCTGGCCACCAGACAACTGGCCAGGATAGGCCTTCGCTTTGTCCGACAGCCCCACCCGCGCGAGATTGGCGTGGGCGATCTCCTCGGCCTCGGCGCGCGGCTTCTTCATCACCTTGCGCAGCGCCAGCGCGACGTTTCCGAGCACGGTCATATGCGGATAGAGATTGAAGTTCTGGAACACCATCCCGATCTCGCGCCGCATCGCGTTGATGTCGGTCCTCGGCGAAAGCAGATCGACGCCGGCGATGCGAATGCTTCCGCCGCTCGGCTCCTCGAGCCGGTTGCAGCAACGCAGCAACGTGCTCTTGCCGGAGCCGGAAGGGCCGATGAGAAACACCATCTGACCGGGCGCGACGAACAGATCGACGCCCTTCAGAACCTCATGCGCGCCAAAGGATTTACGGACGCCCCGCGCCTCCAGCAGATATTCGGCAGAGGGCGCGGCGCCGGGGCTCAGCATGCGGGCTTGTGCGGCGTCGGATCGTAGCCGGGCATGCCGGGGACGCCGTATCCCGGCGACACCGTTATCACCGTCGAGCCCGGCGCCGGCGGCACGCCGAACCATTTCTCATGCAATTTAGCCATCGTGCCGTCGGTCTTCATGCATTCGAGCGCGTCTTCGAGTTGATTGCGCAGAGCGACATTGTCGTTGCGCGTCGGCATCGACCAGACGAGCCCCGTATGCACGATAAAGGAATTCTTGAGCCGCGGGTTGTTCTTGACGATCCAGGCGGTCACGGTCGCGGCCGAGATGTTGGCGTAGGCGCGTCCCGACAGCACCGCCTGCGCGGCGTCGGTGCTGGTGGCGTAGGACTCCGTCGTCCAACCATATTTCTCGGCGTTCTCCTGTGCCCAGCGCTCGTAGATGGCGCCCTTCTGCACGGCGATGACCTTGCCCTTGAGTTGGTCGAGCGACGTGATGTCTGGCTCCCCGGCCTGGGTCAGGAACCGATAATCGGCGTCGAGTAGGCCTTCCATGAACAACATCTGCTTCGCCCGTTCGGGCGTGACGGTCACAACGGCCGCGAGGAAGTCGTAGGTCCCCGCTTGAAGCGCAGGAATGAGCCCGGCGAACTGAGCGCCCTCGACATTGATCGGCCGATGAATACGCTTCGACATCTCATCGACGACGTCGATGTTGAAGCCTTCGAGACCGCCGGAAATCTTCGGCATCGCATGCGGCGCGAAGGTGCTGTCGATCGCGGAGCGCAACGGCGCGCCCTGGTCTTGCGCCTCCGCCAGACCGATGCCGACGCACAGGCCGACCATCGCCAAAAAGGCCCCTCTCAGCATTTCAACACCTCGGAAACGAGTTCGATGCGGACAGTCTAACCCAATCCCCGAAGCGCCCCTATACGAAATGCGCAACTCGTCATGCGTTGCGCGCACCGCTGGGGCGCCACTCGCGGGAATTTCGGTCGCGACGCTGTCAAGCCGGTTTTTCTCCATGCCGATGTTAGTTTTCGCGCCGTCGAGATCAGCGTGTTATCCCGGCGCCTGACTCGGCGGCGCCGTGCCGAACCACGGGCGCCGCGTCCCAGGGAAGAAGATCTCATGTCCCCGACGACCCTTTTCCTCGCTAAGCTTGTCGGCCTTTACCTGGTCGCGATTTCCCTCGGCATGCTCGTCAACCGGCGTCGCACGCTGGCGACGCTGGACGAAATGGCGCGCAGCGGGCCGTGGATGCTGTTCTCCGGCATGGTCGCCACGACATTGGGGCTGGCGATGGTGCTGGCGCACGACATCTGGACGGGCGGCGCCTTGAGCGTCGCGGTGACGCTCGCCGGCTGGGCGGCGCTGCTGAAGGGTCTCGCGCTGCTGCTGGTTCCACCCGAAATCATGGCCGCCGGCTACAAAGGCGTCGGCATCGAACGCTATTTCCACATCTGGTTCGGCGCCGTGCTGGCGCTCGGCGCCCTGATAGCGATAGCCGCGTTCGCCGGTTGAATATCGGCGCGGCGGCCACGCACGATGCGTTCAAAAAAAGGCCCCGTGGCTTTCGCCATGCAGATAGCCCAACTCGTCGAGGATGATGAAGTCGAGGCGGGTGAGATAGTCGGCGAGCCGACCCAGCCGGCCTGATCGGCTCTCGGCTTCGAGGCGATTGACGAGATCGACGGTGTTGAAGAAGCGGCCCCGCGAACCGGCGCGGATGCAGCTTCGCGCGATCGCGATCGCCACGAGCTTGGGGCGCGGCTGAGCCTCGCGCTCGTAGGAAGACGAGATCTCGCCCGACCGCAAAGTCTCGCGAACTGTATTTCGCGAGATCTTCAACTCGCGAGCGATCTCCTTGATCGCCTTCGCCCCGGCATCACTGCGCCCATTAAGGTGGTCCAGGGGAAAAGCGCATTTCTCGAAAGCGGACATCCGCCGCGTCCGCCACTTTGGGCGACGGCGACTGGAAGCGTCCGGGTGTCGAAGCAGACCGCGATCGCTCGTCAGCCTTCTGAACCAGCCTCCACCGCGCGCGCCGGTAACCGGCAGAACCCTTGCGCGGGCACATCAAGCGCGGAATTGAACTTCGACGACAGGTTCTGGAACGCGACCAGGCCCGTGAGTTCGACGATAGTGTCCTCGCTCCACCGCGTCTTGAGTCGGACGCGCAATTCGTCATCGACCTGGTTTAGCGTCATCGCCTCGGCATATTCCAGCGCGAGGCGTTCGTCGGCGGAAAACAAATTGCTGTTTCGCCAATCTCCGAGCGCATCGATCTTGTCGTCGCCGACGCCGCGCTTTTGCAGCGTCGCTGAATTGATATCGACACAGAATGCGCAATGGTTGATCTGCGAGACGCGCACCGTGACCAATAAGCGTAGCGCCGGGGCCAGGGGGGAACCGCCGCGGTCGAGGGCGCCATAGAGCAGCGCAACGGTCGCGAAGACCCATGGCGAGCGGCCCCAGAGGAGTCCGGGGTCGAGTACGCGGCCATACTTGCGCCGCTGGTTCCAGAAGAAGAGCCGGATAAACGCAGGATACCTGCCGAGCGGCTTGGCGGATACGAGGGCCATCAATGAGGTTCCGTGGGTGAGGAGGCTTCGCCTATGAGCAGGACGGGTCCACCGGCGGCTTCGGCGTCCGCGGGATCGTGTGTCGCCATGAGCACAGGGAGACCACGGCGCGCCGCGCTTTCGAACACGAAATGGCGGAATTCCCGGCGCAGCGCCTGATCGAGCTTGCCGAAGGGCTCATCGAGCAGCAATGCGCGGGGATCCGCCAGAAGGCTGCGCATCAAAGCCGCGCGTGAGCGCTGCCCGCCGGAGAGCGTGGCGGGATCCCGATCGTAAAAGCCGACAAGACTTGCCTCGTCGAGCGCCTGTTCCACGGTAGCGCGGCGCACGGCGCTCCCTTGGATCGACGCGTTCAGGCCGAACGCGAGATTGGCGCCGACGCTGAGATGGGGGAACAGCAGGTCGTCCTGAAAGAGCACCCCGATTCCGCGTCGTTCCGCAGGCAGGTTGACGATGTCAGCGCCGGCCACGATGACGCGTCCCGTTGCCTTAAAAGCGCGGTCGAGATGGCCACCGATGAAAGCGATCAGCGCGGACTTGCCGGCGCCGCTGGGTCCCATGATCGTCGTCGGACGAGTCTGTTCGACGACGAAGCTCAGGCCGCGAATGAGCAGGCGTCCGGCGACGCTGAGACTGACGTTCTCGATGGCGAGCCCTTGCGACGTCACGAATGCGCGCCTCTCGGTGTGCCGAGGCGCCGTGGAGCCAACGCGGCAAGCGCAAAAGCGATCAGAGGAACCGCCGCCTGGAGGAAGGCCGCGACCGCGGCGACCCGGCGGTCCCCGCCGCTTGAGCGCGAAAGCGCCTCCGTCGTCAGCGTCGAGATGCGGCCGCCGCCGGCGAACAGCGTCGAGAGGTACTGAGCGACGCTGACGCTGACGCCGAGCGCGAAGGCGAACGCCAGAGGGCTTGCCAGGAGGGGCAACTTCACCTGCAAGAGCACGCGGTTCTTCGAAGCGCCGAGGGCAGATGCCGCGCGTGCGTAGCGCCTATCCAGGGCCCGCCAGGGGTCCGCCATGGCAAGCAAGACATAGGGAAACACGAACAGGGAATGCGCCCAGGCGACCGCGAGAACCCCGCCATCGATGCGCATCCACGCAAACAGCGTCTCGACGCCGAACAGAAACGCGATTTGCGGCGCCAGCAACGGTAGATAGATGGCGGTCAGGCTAGATGTGCGTCCCGCGCGTTCGTCCGCCTCCAGCCACGCGACGGCAAGCCCGAGCGCAAGGAGTGTAGAGGCGCCAGCTAGGATCAACGTATCCAACAAGGGCCGCACAAGTTGCGGCATTTGCTCGCGCCAGATGCGCAAGGACCAGCTCTCTGGAAGCGCCAGCGGAAACGGCCAACGCCAGGCTATCGACCATAGCGCTAGCGCGACGAGTGAGAGCAGGCCGAGCGAGAGAGCCAGCGTCGTCAGTATCGCGACCGCGCGCGCCGCCGTTTCGAGGAAGGCCCCGCGACGGCCCGTTTCAACCCGTCTGAGCAACCCGCGCGCCGCGAGCCACTCCCCGATCCGCCAGACGGCGATGCCGGAGATGACGAAAAGCCCTTGCAGCGTCGCGGCGGCGGCGGCAGGATATATCCGTGTGAGATCTGGCGAAAGGAACCATCGCAGCCCGAGCAACGAAAGCGGCTCGGGATGCGACGGCGCGAGTACGATCGCCATGTCCACCACGGAGAGCGAATACGCGAGTGTCGCATAGAGCGGAAGGCGGATTTGAGCATAGAGTTGCGGCGCCACGATCAGCAGCCACGCGGCGGCGGGTCGGTAGCCAAGCGCGCGGGCGATTGACAACTGCTCGGCGTCGGGCCATCGCGCCAGCGCCGCCAGCGAGGCGGCAAGCAGGAACGGCGTCTCCTTCAGCACCAGCCCTAGGATGAGACTCAGACCTTGGGGATCGTTGACCGTGACGATGTCGGGGGGAACGAGGTCGCCCGTGGCCCAAGGGCTCGCGAGCCGCATCAACCAGCCGCTCGGCGCCAGCAGAAAGGCGAACCCGATCGCCATCGCGGAATGTGGCGTCGCCAGCAGCGGAGGGAGCAGCGCGGCGACGCGCCGGGCGCCAACGGCAAGACCGGCGAAGGCAAGTGCGAGCGATATCGCCGTCGCGGTGAAGCCGACGAATAGCGTTAGTTCAAGGCCGCTCCAGAAGCCGGGCTCGGCGAACAAGGCGCGCCAGGGCGCCAAGCTGAGGTCCCGGCCGCCCAGCGCCGGCAGATAGCCGAAGGCGAGAGCCAGCGTCAGCGCGAAACCCGCCGCGACGGGCGCGCCGAATATCGCAATGGCGATGAGCCGCGGCAGGTTCGTCGAAGCCGTCAATGCGCGTATCGCTTGCGCCATTCGTCTGCGATCCTCGTCATCCACGACGGATGCGGCTCCAGCAATACATTGGAGAGATCGGCCGACGTCGGCAAGGAGGGGCTGGTCGGCAGATCGTCAAACAGCTTTTGCTGCGCGGGCGTGAGCTTGCCGATGTCGAGCACGTTGTAGGCGCCGAGGGCGCGGATGTCCTGGGCGTGCGCCTGCGCTTCCGGATCGAGCAGGAAGTTCGCGACCACCATCGCGCCGGCGCTGTGAGGCGAGTTATAGGGAATGGCGACGAAGCTGGTGTTGCCGATCGAGCCGTCCGCGAGCGTGGTGACGCGCGCGCTTTGCTGCAAGCGGCCCGCCTCGACCGAGGCCGCGGCTTCGGCGGGGTCGAAGGCCATCGCGAAATCGACTTCGCCGTCGTTCATCAACTGCCGCTGCGCCGGTCCATCGGCGGGAAACTGCTCGCCGTGGCGCCAGAACGAGGGGCGCACCGAATCGTACCAGGCCCAGAGCGGCGCGGTCTCCGTGGCGAAGTCGGCGTCGGTCACAGGCTGCGCCAGGCGGCCGCGATGTGGCGCGAGGTCGACGAGCGCCTGTTTGAGGAAACTCGCGCCCATGAAGTCCTTTGGGTCGGGATGGGTGAAGCGGCCGGGATGTCCCATGATCCAGTCGGCGAGCGCGCCGAGGCTGCGAAGCGGCGCGCCGACTTTCGCCAAGTCGTAAATGAACACGAATTGCGCCAACCGCCAGGGCGATTCCATGCCGTCGACGGGCACGGTGAAATCAGTGACATTGGACGGTTTGCGAACCGTGTCGATCAGCGAGGCGTTGGGCATTTTGTCGACGAAGGGACCGTAGAGCAGACCTTTCTCCTTTATTGACAGGAAATTGGGGCCGTTGATCCAGATCATGTCCACGGTGCCGTCGGCATTCCGGCCCGCCGCCTTCTCGGCGACGACGCGGGCGACGGCTTCTCCGGTATCGGTCAACTTCACCTGTTTCAAAGTGACGCCATAGCGCTTGGCGACGGCGTCGCCGACCCAGGCGATGAAGCCGTTGGTGCGCTCGTCGCCGCCCCAGGCGTTCCAGTAGACGGTCTCGCCTCGCGCCTTGGCGAGCACGGCGTCCCATGAGGCGTCGGCAAGGGCGAGCGTAGTCGTTCCCGTTAAAGCCGCAATAAGGGCGACGGCGCTGATCCAGGTCTTCATGTCTTGGTTTCCTCGGTGTTTGGCTGAATTTTCTCCGGCGCCGGCGCGAAGGCCAACCAGCCCCAGCGCCAGCGCATCAGGGTGGTCACGAAGCAAAGTGTGGCGAACGCGTAGGCGAGGCCCGGGAAGCTCCGCGGCCAAAGACACATCGCGACAAACAGCGCGATCGTCTCCGCTCCCTCGGTCAGGCCGCCGAGATAATAGAGCCCTTTGGTCGGAAACTCCGGCGCCTTCATCCGGCGAGCGCCGGCGATCGCGGCGAAGGCGAGAAAGCTGCTGGCCGTTCCCATGAAGGAGAGCAGCAGGACCGCCGCTGGCAGCGCATTGCCCGCCGGATCCGCAAGGGCAAAGCCGACGGGAATCATCGCGTAAAAGAAAAAGTCGAGCGCTATGTCGAGAAAAGCGCCGCGGTCGGTGGGGCCAAGACGGCGCGCCAATGCGCCGTCGAGCCCGTCGGCGAGGCGGTTGACGAGGATCAGCACCAGCGCCGTGCGATAGGCGCCAACGGCCAACGCGCCCGCGGCCGCCGCGCCGACGGCAAACCCGCCTAGCGTCATGGCGTCAGCGGTGACGCCTCGCGCGGCGAGGTCCGCCGCGAAGGGATCGAGGGCTCGGCGGAGCAACGGCTGGAGCCTGGAATCGAACATGGTTTCAGCCTCGCAGCCAATCGAACAGACGCCTCGCCCGGTCCAACGCCCAGACAGGCGTGCGCGTACGACGCCATTCCCCGGCGACCGCCCGCGCCGCGTCGCTCCAGCCGGGATAGGGATGGATCGTGTTGAGGATCGCCTTCAGCCCGAGCCCGTGGCGCATCGCCAGCGTGAATTCGCTGAGCATGTCGCCAGCGCGGGCGCCGACGATGGTCACGCCGAGGATGCGGTCCTTGCCAGGGGCGGTCAGCACCTTGATGAATCCGGTCTCTGCCCCGTCGGCGATGGCGCGGTCGAGGTCGGCGAGGTCGTAACGCGTTGTCTCATATTCGAGTCCACTTTCTCGTGCCTCCTGCTCGTTGATCCCGACCCGGGCGATCTCGGGGTCGGTATAGGTGACCATCGGAAACGCGGACATCGCCGATTTTGAGACTTTCAAAGGCGCCAGTAGCGCGTTCATCGCCGCGGTGACGCCGTACTGACCAGCGGCATGCGTGAACTGCCATTGGCCGATCACATCGCCAGCGGCGAAGATCGTGGGAATGCGGGTGCGAAGGCGTCCGTCGACGATGAGTCGTCCGTTCTCCAGAAGGCCCAGTTCCTCCAAACCGAACCCGCGCGTGCGGGGACGTCGCCCGACGGCGACGATGGCACGATCGAAGGCGACAGAGCGTCCGTCGGCGATGCAGGCGATGTTTTCTCCCTCATGGCGCTCGAAGGCGGCGACGGTCGCGCTTTCAATGACGGTCACGCCGTCCGCCGCCAGGAGCGCCCGCGCGACGTCGCTGACCTCGGGGTCCTCGCGAAGCAAGATCCGCTCGGCGCCTTCGATCAGAGTCGTTTGGCTGCCGAGCCGCGCGAAAGCTTGCGCGAGTTCGCAGCCGATCGCGCCTCCGCCAACGACCAGCAACTTCCCCGGCTTTTCGGTGAGCCCCCACAGTGTCTCCGAAGTCAGTGGCTCGACGTCGGCCAATCCGGGGATCGGTGGCATAGCCGGATCGGCGCCCGTGGCGATGACGATCCGGCGGCCGGTGAGCCGGCGCCCACCGACCTCGACCGTCCAAGGGTCGACGACGCGCGCTCGGCCGGAAATGACCTCGGCGCCTAGACCGCGATAGCGTTCGGCGGAGTCATGCGGGGCGATCTTCGCCACGACGCCATGCACGCGTCGCATGATCGCCGCGAAGTCCGGTTTCAACTCGCCGGCAAGTCCTAACTCCGCGGCCTTACGCGCTTCCCCCGCGAGCTTGGCCGAGCGGATCAGCGCCTTCGAGGGCACGCAGCCGGTATTGAGGCAGTCGCCGCCCATCTCGCCTTGTTCGATCAGCGCGACCTTCGCCCGCGACGCCGCCGCGACATAGGCGGTCACCAGCCCGGCCGACCCCGCGCCGATGACGATGAGGTTATAATCGAACCGGCGCGGCTTAGGCCAAGTCGCGAGACGCGCGCGGGTTTCACGCCAGTCGCCGACCGCCTTGAAAACGAAAGGTCCCGCCGCCAGCGCAAAGAGCGCGAACAGAATGCGCGGACTCAGGAAATCCGAGGGATGGGCGATCGTGGCGAACTGCTCCCCCGAAAGCACAAAGATCATGACCATCGGCAAGGCGCCGATCAAGGTGATCAGCGCGAATATGCCTGTCGACATGCGCGTCAGCCCGATCGCGAGATTGATCGCGAAGAACGGGATCACGGGGGTCAAACGCGCCGCGAGCAGGTAGCGCGCGCCGTCTCGCTCTATACCTTGGTTGATCCGGCGGACGAACTCAGGAAAACGCCGTTCGACGGAACCGCGAATGAGATATCGCGCGGTCAGCATGGCGACCACGGCTCCGGCCGTGCTGGACAGGGACACCAGCGGCACGCCGAGCCATGGACCGAACAGGGCGCCGCCGGCAACGCTCAGCGTCCAGGCGCCCGGCAGGGATAGCGAAGCGAAGCCGACGTATACGACGCTGAAGAGCAAAGCCGCCAGCGGAAGATGCGAACCGGCCCAGTCGCGCGAGGCCAGAAGCGCGTCGGCGGCCGATCGGGCGTTGGTACCGAAAACCACCAATGTTGTCGCGACAAACGCAATCAAGACGAGCGCCACGACCCATCGCCCGGGATTGCCAAATCTGAATGCGCGGACGGCGGGCATCGTCTCGCCACTTTCCAATCTGTTGACGCGCCGTCTTGGCGTGGGCTTGCGTGCGGCCGCCCGTGGGCCCGGAATCTTCGGCAACCCCCCATCATTGATATTTTGTATACGATCCATTGCCTCGGTCCTCATGACGTAAGAGGGCGAGGAAAGCCAATTGGGTTCGCCGGATCGAAAATATATTTGGCCGCCTGCCGTTCGACGGGCATAGAAAGCGAGGAAAATATTGGTATCGTTATGTTTTCTTCGCCAAAGCCTTCGAACTTTGCGCGCACAGGAAATCTGGTCTTCCGAGCCGTCAGGAGCTGTCGCAAAAAAAATCTCAGCGGCCGCGAACCCTTTTGCCCTCTTTGCACCTCTTACCCAGTGAGGACGTAGGAATTCTCATGCGGGACGATCTATTGGTTAGCGGCGGGCGACGATTTTAGGCCAAACTTTCGCCCGTGTCGATGCATCTGGCGACACCCCATCGCGGGCATGAAGATGACGACGAACTTGAGAAGACGACGATACTGACATGTCAAATCCGGACAAACGCAAATTGATCCTGGCGGCCCAACTCGGCGACAGCGCCGCGTTGAACCGCCTATTGCTGACGTCTCGGACCGACGCTCGCGGATATGCGCGCAAGCACTGCGAAAGCGGCGATATCGACGATGCGGTCCAGGAAGCGTTGTTGATCCTCGCCAAACGGATCTCCGCGTTGAAAGCGGCGGCGGCGTTCTCGGGCTGGCTGTTCACGATCGTTCGGCGGGAATGCCAGAGGCTTTCGCGGGCGATGCTTCAGCACGAATCGTTGGAAGACGACCGGGTCGAAGCCTATCTCGCCGACAAGACAGACATGACATTGCGCCTCGATCTGTCGCTAGCCTTGGAATCGCTACCGGCCCATTACCGTCAAGTGATCCTGCTCCGCGATTTCGAGGAGCAGACCATCGCCGAAATCGCCAGCGCGCTGAATGAGAAGCCGGCGGCTATCAAGAGTCGTCTGCATCGAGCCAGGGCGCTTGTGCGCGAATACCTCATCAGTCCCGGCGATGTGTGAAGAGGCTCCCAACGTTGACCCTCCTCGACCCAACATCCTCCGCCAAGGGTCGATAGGAGCCGTAGGCATTTCGAAAATGAATTTCTGCTCGTACCTCGCGCGATCAGTTAGCCGACACTCGACCCTCCGCAAGCTCTCGACAAGGCGGTCGATCTGGCTCGCGCCCATTCTTGTCGTTGCAGGCGAAGTTCGCCAGTCTCGATAGCCGACATTGCGTGGCGATGCGTTGTCCACCTCGACGGGGACATGGACGCATCAACATCGTGACTTAGTAACGCCACTGAACAATCGGCCGTCGTTCCTTCATCGACGAATTCCAACGAATTCGCACATTCGCTGGAGTTGTCTAGCCCGACGGACTTGGCTGCGGAAATCAACATCGGGGTCGGCGTCCACAGAGTCCGAAGAATGAGCCATTCTTGGAGCAAGAGAACATGGACACGTAAAGCTGGGGACACAACGCGTCTGCGCCTCCCAGCCCCACCTGATCAAATTCTGGCTCATCGGGCGATTTCGTGGGTAATTTTTGAATCGGAATCTTCGGAAAGGGCTGCAGGAGATAGGATTTTTCGCGTTTTCAGCGGTTAGAAAACGTGGCAGGTTTCCGGGCATGGAAAATCGTGCGAACAAACAGAGCCTGCTGATGGCGTATCGCGTGCCTGGATTTCGTGCGCGAGCGAGGATCGACAGCTACGAAGTCAAGCATCCGGCGTTTGTCATCACTCTAGATCGTCGTCAAAAAAAACGGTGTGCGGTGGGTGCGGCGCGGCGCATCACAGCTTCTATGACCGAAAATGGCATCGCGCCCGCGACCTCGATTGCGGCGATCGCGAAGTCTATCTGGACTTCGAGATGCGGCGCGTGGCCTGCGAAAGGTGCGGCGGCGTGAAGAGGGAGACGCTCGATTTTCTGTCGTCCGACCCGAGATACACGCGGCGCTTTGCGATGAAGATCGGGGCGTTTTGCCGCGCGATGACCATTCGGGACGTGGCGCGACATATGGGTTTGGATTGGCATCGCGTCAAAGAGTTGGACAAGATTTACATGCGCGAGCAACTTGCCCGCGCCGGACATCCGCAACCGCGCGTGATCGGCATCGATGAAATCTCGATCAGGAAGCGGCATGTGTATCGGATCGTCGTCAGCGACCTCGAGCAGAAGCGAGCCATCTGGTTCGGCGGCGATGGACGTTCCGAGGCGGACATGGATCAGTTCTATGCGTTTCTAGGCAAGAAAAACGCGAAAAAGATACGTCTGGCGGTGATGGACATGTGGAAACCGTTCCGGAATTCGACGCAAGCTCATGCGCCGAATGCCGACATTCTGTTCGACAAGTTCCATGTCCTGCGGCATCTCGGCGAGGCGCTCGATAAAGTCCGCAAGCAGGAATATGCCCGCCTCACGGGCGACAAGCGCAAGTTCATCAAGGGACAAAAATACGTCCTGCTGTCGCATCGAAAAAACCTCTCACCCGAAGGCAAGCAAAGTTTGCGGTTGCTCTTGGCGGCCAACAAGCGGTTGAACACGGCGTACATTCTGCGCGAGTCTTTCGATCAGCTTTGGACGTATCGATCCGAAGCCTGGGCGCGAAAGTTTTTTGACAATTGGAAGTCGCAACTTCGTTGGCAGCGTCTGAAGCCTTACGAGACGTTCGCCGAGATGGTTGAGAGACACTGGGACGGCATCGCCGCCTACTGCAACCCGAGCAACAAAGTCGCCCTCGGTTTCGTCGAAGGCTTCAACAACAAAATCCGCGTCATTCAGCGTCGATCTTACGGCCTACGCGACGAGGAGTATCTCAAGCTGAAAATCCTGACCACGGGCTTGCCGGAACTGTAAAAACATCTCGAAAATTACCCACAAAATCACCCGAAGAGCCATTTTTCTCCATGGATCGGTGAAACACTACACGGACAAGAACCTAACAGGCGAAGTCCAAAAACTCGATACCGAACTCGTCGAGCGACTCAAGCCGTTGCTTCGCGATCACCCGGTCATTGTTGTCGGGTACCGCGGCTCTGAGGCGTCGGTGATGAATGACCTTTTCCTGTCGCAAGCGGCGTCGGGTGGATTTCTCCACGGCGTTTTCTGGTGCATACTCAACGGCGACGAAGGTATTCCGCTCGCGCCAATGGTCGCTCAGCTCGCCGGAACGATAGGGACGAATTTCCAAACCGTTCTGACTTCGGGCTTTGACGATCTCCTTGAGAAGGATCTGCTGTCAAGCATGATCGCCGCGGGCGCGCGGCCGACCCGTCGCCCATCCGGCCACAGCGTCATTGGAATGCCTGCCGACATGCGTCCGCTCGATGGATTTCCAATCGGCGGCTTTGAGCGTCCGCTCCTTCATGCTCGCTTGCGTCAGTACGCGGAACGCACGGATCTATGGCGACCAAAGGTCATTGACGATTCTTGGGTTGAAGAGATGACGGATCGCCTCGATCTTGTCAGACCTATTGGCGAAGCTGTGGTTCCCACGCTCGCTGGCTGGCTCCTTTTCTCACGCAATCCTTCAGATCAGTTTCCGCAAGCCCGAGTCGAGTTTCAGGCCAATGGGCCGGCCCATTGGCTCCGCGGCCGTTTTGGCGCTGACATCGATATCGAGCCCTCCGATCGCGCCGACGAGTTCGTGGTCCGCCGTGCGATCACAGGCAATCTGTGGAGTCAACTCGACGAGCTGACCGACCTGCTTGCGCTGATCAACTTTCAGTTTCGTCTAAAAGCGGAAAGTTCCCGAACGGTGAACGCATACAGCGCAATCGCGGTCAAAGAAATGATCGTCAACGCTATTGTTCACCGGGACTATGAACGGGAGGAGCCCGTTCGGGTAGTTGTCGAGCCCAGATCCATAACCGTCATCAGCCCCGGGGGACTGATTGCGGAGATTGCGGCCCAGGTCGGCCAACAGTCCTTTCAAGAAGCCATCGCGGAGCGGCGAGCCGCGATTAAGGGCTACCGCAATCCCGCAATCTCCGATCTGTTCTATGGTGGTGGGCAGATGGATCGCCGGGGATCCGGACTTTCCGACATGGTGGTGCTGGCGGCGAACAACAACGCTGTCGTCTCGTTCGGACCGACCCCGGACAATCTGCAGTTCATAGTGTTCATGGAGGCTCGTCCTGAAGCCGTCGACGAGATCACAAACACGGCGCTTCCCACCCACGAGGAGACAGTCCGATATTCGTCTAATCTGATTCCAATCGAGGCTATGCCGACGAAGATTTGGCACGCGGGTACTAGCGCCAGGTCAAATCGTGCCTTCTTTCGAGAAGCGGCGGATCTGGCGGTTCCGTCTGGTCACGTCAGCGACGGACGTTTCTATTCACTGTATGATCTTGAGAGCCTTGCCGAGGCCATGGTGACGCCATTCGAGGTCGGAGAGATTGAGACCCTCGCCGTAGGGGATCTTCTGGCTTTGCCCGGGGGCGAACCGATTCTTCTTAAGCTGTTGCACGACCAGTTGTTCGAGCATCTCCGAGTGAAAGGGCTGCAGATCGAGTACGATCGCCGTCGCGCCTACTTCGCTCGCGGCAAAGAAACTGAGCTGAAGGTGAGCTATCAAGGTCGTATGAGAAAGGCGACGCGCACTGTCGTGAAGGCGCGCACGAGGCGGGATTCTGACGATGTCGTCTATTATGAGCACAAGGCCGTGAGCTTCTCGGTCATGCGTTTCGGGGAGGACTGGGCGATTGTGTTGACGCCGGGTTATGCCTTTACGCGCGACGGCGTGCGCAACCCGATCAGCCGCGAGAAGACGACCATGTTGTCGACGAGAAGAGCCGCTCGTGACTTCAATCCTACGGTTCTCCAAGATATCTCATTCTGGATCGCCATCCTGTCGGGTGAAGCCGAGGGTCTCTTCGCATTAGAGCATGAGGCAAAGAACGACTTGGCGCGGTTCGCGCCATCGATTCTCCTTTCGCATCGTACTCCGACTATTTCCATCAATGTGTCGGCGTTTGACGAGGCACAGACGCACGATGTGGAGATTGAGAATGACTTGAGACGGCTCGACGCCGAACTTGAGGCGCTCGCGCTTGAACCCGAGGACGATGGCAACGCTGACGACTCCGATGAGTCCGAGCCCGAAGAGGGCTCACCGGAGGCGCACGATGTCGATTGATCTTTCCATTCTCGAACTCGCGCCGCCAAAACTGCAGTTCGGTGGCGCAAGCACAAATAGTGACCCAAAAGCTGGTCTCGTTGCCGCGGGGCCGTTCGATCTTCGCTTCGGGTCGGCTCGAAAAGATCACATCCACGTCGGGATTATTGGTCCGGCAAGCGATATCGCCGCGGCAAGCCGGTGGCTGGAGCGGTGCAGTCAGGAAGTGCCAACGTTGGGTCAGCCCAGCTTGCTCAAGAAACTGTTTCCAGGATTTGCGGAGGCCTTCCACAAAACTCTCGTTTCGCCCTCGACGTCCTGCATTGCTCTCTCAATGGACGAAGGTCAGGAACTTGCGCGCGCCCTCGAAGGAGAGGCCTACCAGTGTTTCCAGAAGGTCGTTGACCTTTATGCTGGCGCGCATTCTCGGCTTGCATCGCGCGATCTCAATCGTCCTGACATCGTGTTGATGTGCATCCCGGAAGAAGTCCTCAGAAAGGTGAGTTCCGTAGAGCGAAAGGCAACGGACGTTGAACGCCAGCGGGCTAAGGCGCTTGGCCGTGCCCGCTCCAGCGCTCAGTTAGATATGTTCGATCTTCTCGACGAAGTAGAGGAGACGCCGGAGGATTTCTTGAAACGAGATCTGCGGCTTGCTCTGAAGGCGCGCGCACTTCGTCAGCGGTTGCCAATTCAACTAGTCACGGATGCTCTGCTTAGTGATACGTCTCGAAATCAAGACCCCGCGACACGTGCTTGGAATTTTTCGGTTGGTCTTTACTACAAGGCCGGAGGAGTTCCGTGGCGCCTGCCACCGAGTGGGCCAGAAACTTGCTTTGTTGGCATCAGCTTTCATCATTTCCGAACGACGCAGCGCGCAATCGTACGGTCCAGCTTGGCGCAGGCCTTCTCGAGCGATGGAGAAGGGTTCGCAATCCGCGGCGAGGGGGTCCCGATCGAACCCGACCAAGGTCGCAACGTTCATTTGACTGAGCAGCAGGCGTTCGATCTCGCGAAGAATGTCCTTGCAGAGTATGAGCTTCGAACTGGAGGGGCTCCCCTCCGCATCGTGCTGCACAAGACGTCCTATTTTGATGCGGCCGAACAGGCGGGCTTCGCAGCCGCTTTGAAAGATACACCCATCGTGTCGATGGTGACATTGGTTCCCAGCCTCTTTAGGCTTCTACGCTATGGCGCGTATCCACCGAAAGTTGGAACAATCTGCACTATCAATGAAGATCGCTCGTTTCTTTTCACTTCGGGCTTTATACCTGAACTCGGAACCTATCCCGGTCCTCATGTCCCGCAGCCATTCGAGGTTCGATGCCTTGGCGTCGAAGGCGCCGTCGCGGCGGCCCAGGAAGTCTTGAATCTCACTCGTATGAATTGGAACACCGCTGACATTAGAGGAAAGTGGCCGGTGTCGCTATCGTTCGCACGCAGGGTGGGCGGCATCTTAGATGAATATGGAGAGGACGCCCCGACCGAGACATCCTTCCGATACTTCGTGTGATAAAACGCAAGTGATAGCGAGCAGCTCTGAACCCGACCGCGCGGCGCCTGTTTGTAAGCACAGGAGTAACCAAAGCTCTTGCTTGAACCGATGCGATTGCGTCTGGCTGAACTAGCTGCTCCGCCGGTCGCTCAATTGCGTGGAAATCGTCTTGTCGGCGCGGACTAGCGTTGCCGATGTCCTTTAGCTAACCACATTTGGCTCTGTCAAAGAGCTTCACGATTCACCGCCACAGATCGCGCTTGCAGAATACGCTGAAGCCACTGATCGCCGCGCACCTGAGGGTCGCGGCGCGCGCCGCCCAGCGCGTGGTTGGCGAGGTCGGGCCACGCGAGGTGATCGGGAGCGGAAGGTATCGCGCCTGGGGAATCTTGTAGGGGCGGGCGCGGTCAGTAGGGCGCGCTACGGCGCAGGAGATGTCGGTAGCCGTGCTCGGTCATCCAGCGCGCCCGGGCAAAGTGAGTCTCCCACGCCCGGCGCGCCCGGTCCGGCTCGCTCTCGGCATCAATGTGCAGCGCGATTGCAGAGACCTCCCGCCAGTCGGCGCCGTCCTCGGCAGCGTCAAGCAGGCGTAGATAGGTCACCAGGTGTTGTTCGTCATAGTCCGTCAGAGCGGACGACGCCGGTGCTAGGTCGGCGACGTGAGGATCGAGCGGCGGCTTTTGCATAACTGCACCCGTCAAAGGGGTCTTTGGCGCGAGACGATAGATTGCGGGGCGCGGCGGGAATAGTCACCGAATGCGGAACGCGCGATGCGTATTCGGCATCACCCCCCTGCAGCCCTGACCAAACAAGTCAGGAGGACAGCCTGCAAATGGCCGGAGCCGATCTCAAACAGCGCCGACGTCAGCGAGGTCCCCGGGTCTGAAGTCACGATAGCGAAATGGCGTCTCTTCGTCGGGAAAGGACAAGCCGTCCCGCATCAGGCACCAGACGTTCCACTCCGTGCTGATGGTGGTATCGACTAGCCAGATCTCGTCCGGCGCATCACGTCGTCCCTTGAGCGCTTCCTCGGCAGCTTCGAGGATGACGACGTGGTTCGACAGAGACAGATCGCGGTTTTCCAGCAGGAGCACGGAACGCGCCCCTGTGTCCTTCCAGCTCTGTAGCTTGGGCAGCTTCTTGGCCAGCGCGGCGCGCATCCGCTCGACGCGAAGCGTTTTGTAGTCGGGCGGTGCAAAGCGGCCGCAGAATATGCGGCCGTAGGCCACCTCCGGCAACGACCAGCCGATCTCTCGGTGAAGATGCAGGTCGACGCCCTCGACCGTTCCCCGCCGGTGGCTCTCGTTACCATGTGGCCCGCGACTTTGCGTTGGGACTGCGGGGCATTCGGCATGCATGGCCGCGGCAGCCTCGCGCACCCATGCAATGATTGCAGCCTGCACCTCCGGGATGCGTTTCGGCTTGAGCCCCTGGCTCGGGTGGATGGCAAAAGTGAGCCGATAGCTGCCGGGAGACGGCATATGACGGTCCAGCGCAGTCTCGATCGGCGCAACAAAGGCCGCGAAATCGACGTCCTTGTGAATCTGTCCGTCGAACGCCTCGACGACGGCGTGTTCAAGGGCGTAGGTCCGGCTAGCGAGGTCGAATACATATTCGACCGGCGGTCCGACACGCACATCTTCCGGAGAAATGGCATTGGCGCGCGTCGCGCTATGCCTCTCCTCAAGCACGCGGGCGACGGCGTCGCATGCACGTCGCTCATTGTCGATCGGTTTGGCGGGCATCGCGAGGGAAACCTGCTTTCAGTAGTGGCGGTCAGGCCAACCTTGACTTACAATGCAAACGCATTACATCGATTGGCACGTCGACGCAAGGAGCTGCCAATGGCCAAAACGGCTGAAATTCTCGAAATCCCCGCGACCATCACAGACCGCGGCCAGACGACTGTGCCCGCCGCCATCCGCAAGATGCTCGCCCTTGGCAAACGCGACCAGGTTGTGTTTCGTGGGCTGGCTGACGGCACCGTCGTGATCGCGAAGAAGCAACCGCGTGCCGACGAGAGCGATCCGGTGATCGGCACGTTCCTCGAATTCCTGGCCCGTGACATGGCGAACGAGCCCGCGCGGATTCGGCCGGTGCCGAGGTCGCTGGTCGCGCGCGGCAAGGGCCTCGCCAAGGGCGTCAAGGTCGATCTCGATGCGGCCCTCCCGGACGACGAGGCGTGAGCGACGAGATCCTCAAGATCAACGCTTGGACGATCTATGCGCATCCGCTTTTCCTCGACCAGCTCGAGGCGATGATCGAGACGGTCGAGAAAGCGCGCCAGAGAGACCCCAAGGGATACAAGAAGCGGCGCGCCGCAAAGCTCCTCGCGGCCGTCTTGAAGGTGGCGTTCGAAGATATCCCGAGTGACCCCACCCGCGACGTTTATCGACAGGGCGGCACGCTCGGCGACGAATACAAGCACTGGTTCCGCGCGAAATTCCTGCAGCAGTTTCGCCTCTTTTTCCGCTACCAGCAATCAGCGGACACCAAGATCATCGTCCTTGCCTGGGTTAACGATGACTCGACGCTGCGCGCCTATGAGAGCGCCAACGACGCCTACGCCGTGTTTCGCAAAATGCTGAAGCGCGGCAATCCACCTGATACTTGGAAGGAGCTTCTTGCCGCCGCCACCGAACCAGCTGCTAAACGGCGACTCACGCGATCGACGCGCGAGGGCTAACCCACGGAGACGGCACCCGTCGATAATTGTTACCGACCTTTGCGCATCGTTTCGGCGTTTCACTCAATCGACAAGGAAGGTTTTCGGCATGCGGTAGGCGTGTCGCACACGTTGTAGAGCGGGCGCTTCGATCCAGTCAGCGAGGAATGTCGTGTCGTCCATCGTCCGCTGGGCGAGTAGGCGGCGTTACCGGGCATAGGTTATTCTCTAGTCTAGGTTCGGAGGGGAGGAATGCAAGTTTATTGCAAGGGAACAGCCCGGATTCGGCAGCATGGGACGGGCGAAATCTATGAGATCGAAAGCGATGAGCTGGACTGGGACGCGGTCGGCGGCGACGAGCGCCAGATGGGATCAGAAGTCCATCACGAGGCAACCGTCGAGCATACTGAACTAGGCGAGCTAACCTGGGGTCTTTGGGAATATCCGCTTGGCATCGAGAGCCACCATGAGACAAATGTCGGGCTTCATGAGGTGATCAAAGATTTCGACTACCGGCTCGAGCATGGTGAACCGGAACCTGAAGAGTGGGTCGATTACTCTATCCCCGACGCCCCCTTCACGATCTTCATGAGCTCCTATCACCATACCGGCGATCTGCTTGCAGACTATGGGAGCGACAGTGGTGGTCATTTGGTCAATCGCATGATCTTTTCGCATCAGATTACTGCGATGGAAGCCTATCTCGCCGACAGGCTGATAAAAGAAATCGAGGCTGATCCAGGCGCCCTTCGGAGCCTGCTCGACCAAGATGACGACCTTGCGAAGGAGAAGTTCACGCTCGCCGAAATTTCGAAGGATCCGGCTCTGGTCGAGAGAAAGGTTCGCGAGCACCTTCGCTCGATCCAGTATCACAATCTTGCCAAGGTGGATGTTCTCTACAATATCGCGCTTGGCATTCGTATCCTGAAGGGGGGCAACGATAAACCGAGCCTCTTCAAGGCGGTCATGCTACGTCATGACTGCGTCCACCGAAACGGCTTCGACAGGGACGGCAACGAACTAAACGTCTTCACCAAGACGTTCGTCCAGGACACGGCCGATCTGATCAAAGTCTTCGTAGAGCGTATCGAAAAGGCCGTGCGAGCGCGATCGGCCGACCCACCCTAGCGCGTCATGCAGCGGACAAGTCGGCATCGCGGAAGAGTTCAAGATTACCCCGCGCGATCCGCGATCGGGTAGCAGGGCTCGGCTTGCCCGAGGCGACGGGCAGGGGCGGCATCGGGCATGAGGAATCCTTTGACGATGCGCGTGGAGTCTACGCGATGCCGGCGTGTCGAGGACTACGATATTTTAGCTATACCCTGACTCATTGAGGAGTCGGGAAAAGGTGTGTCGATAGCTAATTAACTTGTCCGGTTTTGGTAGCACATCAAATGTCCGCTGCTTCTGGTTTTGTTCGCCTGCCATCGTGGGTGTTTGAGGTTGGTTTGATCCACGATTTGCGGTTCGGGT
>Ga0302320_10007391_pt1 | contig 24200 bp, 18 predicted proteins | sample Bog_T0_3_FD_202130 | JGI IMG/M metagenome (GOLD analysis project Ga0302320, IMG submission 202130) | Peat permafrost microbial communities from Stordalen Mire near Abisko, Sweden - Bog_T0_3 | ecosystem: Environmental > Terrestrial > Soil > Wetlands > Peat | place: Sweden: Abisko, Stordalen Mire...
GCTTCGTCGCTGACCGCCTCAGACAGAGCTTCACCCTGCCCCTGAACGGACCGCTCCGCTTTCGCGGACATCTGACGCAATGCCCTCCGCATCGTCATGGCGGATTCCACTCCTCCTCGTTCGGCCCTTCGTTTACCCTCGCGAGTAAACTACTACGGCCTCGGCTGACTTCTCGCTCCGAATTAACTCCGTTGCCCTTTCAGGCATAAGGCGAGATCTCCCCAGGTAAGAACGCACTCCTTCACTGCACTCGCCGCCGGATCTACGCCACCGAGCCTTGGTCACGAGAGCTTCGCGGCCATTGGCCCGCTCGCCCTGATCGGCAACGCCTTCTATCCGGTTCTTGTTCATCGGCCCGCAGATTCGCTCCACGCTTCCTCCCCACACTCGGTCGCCCTCGTGCAGTTACGCTTCACTTCACTCGCTGTGACCAGCTTGTGACGGGACTTGCACCCGTAAGAGTGCGCCCATGCTGGGCGCACCAAAAAACGAGCGGCAAAGGTTGTGCCTTTGCCGCTGCCCTGTCCCTGGGTTTTCTTGAAAGAACTGCAATGTTGCTCAACATCTTGAAGTGAGCGGCGACCGCCGCTCACTGATTACTTAACCCTGTTCCCAGCGTTACTGCAACAGCTTGGTCACTTCCTGCTGCACGCTGTTGGCTTGCGCCAGTGCGGCAATGCCGGTCTGCGAGAGAATTTCATACTTCGACATGTTCGAGGTGGCCGATGCATAGTCGGTGGCCTGGATCGCATTCTGCGCCGACAGTACGTTCTCCTGCTGCGTGCTCATGACCTGGCTGATCGAGTTCAACGTATTGATCTGCGCGCCAATGTAGCCGTCCATCGAGGCAACGTCGGTGATGGCTTCATTCAGAACGGTCAATGCGGCCTGGGCGTCGGTCTGGTTCAGCAGGTCGGTGCCGCTCAGCGATACTCCGGCCGCATCCGAATAGCTGATCGTCGCCGTGCCGCCGGTGCCGTCTGTATCGGATGCCGGCGTTCCAGCCGTGAGTCCGGTCGCGGTATCTGTCAGCGAAGTCGCACCTGCTGCTACCTCGGTTACACCGACCGTATAGTAGGTTCCCGCAGTGTAGGTGCCGGTGCCGGTAACGCCGTTGGTGCTGATAATGGCCTGCGTCATCGATTCCACGTTGCCAGTTGCCGGATCGATATACACGCCATAATTGCCCGCGTTGATGGTGGCCTCAAGGTCCGCAACCGTGTCAGTCTTATTCGGACCCACGCTGTTGCCGAGCGTAATCGACTTGCCATTGATCGTCATCGTTCCACCGGTGAACGTGAGCGTGCCGGTAGCACCGATAGTGCCATTCACACCGGGCGTGGCCGCGCCGTTGGCGGCGCCGGCCACTCCAGAACCAAGGCCTGAAATCTCAATGCCGGTATCGGCGCCTTTGCCGCCTGCGGAAGCAGCGGTCCCTGCCTGCGACGCCGTTGTAAACGTAGCGGTCAGACCCAGGCCTGCGCCGTTGATGGCGTTGATGAGCCCCTGCACTGTGTTGGGCTGGCTATACCCCGTGCCTACTGAAATCACCTGGGTCTGCGGGGTAAGAGCGCCTCCTGCCCCCGAGGTCATATACGTGACATCGATGCTGGTCACGCCGCCGGCGGCCAGTTGGTCGCTCACGCCGGCAAGTGTGCCGCCATTCGACAGATCGATGAACGAATTGTTTGAGCCGGTGCTGTACGACATGGCACCGTTTGTGTCGCCCACGCTCGACGACGTGACCGTTCGAATATGCAGTTCGTCGATCGAAGAGCCAGCCTTCGAGGAATCGCCGGTATAAATCGCCACCGTGCTCCCGGCAAACACCTGCTCCTGGTTGTAGGTAGTGGTAGAACCGATGTTATTGATCTCGGCCATCAGCGATTGGTACTCCTGATTGGCCGCGCTGTCCTGACTGGTGTTGAGCGTGCCGTTTGAAGCCTCGGTGGCCAGCGTAATGGCACGGTTCAACAGGCTTGTCACCTGCGACAGTGCGCCATCTGCCACCTGCAGCAGACCCACGCCTTCCGTGGCGTTGGTTGCCGACTGCGTGAGCGCGGCGGAGTTGGCGGCCAGCCCGTTCACCAGAGAAAGACCAGCGGCGTCATCGGCGCCGGAGTTGATCCGCGACCCCGAAGACAACTGCTCCAGTACCGTCTGCAGGCTGCTGCTGGTGTTGTTCAGATTGTTCTCTGCGTAGATTGCTGAGAGGTTGTTCAATACACCGAGGGCCATGGAAGTGTGCTCCTTCTTGGATGCTCTGCCGATTGCCCGCCCCGAACCCCATTACCTGTTTCCGGGTCTCCGTCTTCGCTGGAGAGGCGTTTTTTGCATCCACCCGGTTCATCGGAACAGGGACGGATAACTTTAGTCATTTTTTTAAAAACCTATCGCGGCATTCTGTCGCAGGGCTGTTCAATGTGTCGCGCTTCAGGGCAAACCGTGTTCAGAATCGCGGCAATCGCTGTCTGGAAACAGGGCAGGCCGATGTATCGAAACCGGGCAGCAGGCGCGGCATTTCGAGCGCGAAACAGCCTGCGCGGCGCGGATTCGCGCACACAAAAATCGGCGGCAGGAGGATCGCTCTCTGCCGCCACCGGTCTTTTTGTCGACCGCACTTGCTCTTTGCCGAAGGTTGAAGTTAGAGCTGCCGGGAAAAGGGAACCGGGCTCATGGATTCATTGCCCGGTGCTTTCGCGGAGTTACAGCTATTGATCGTCGCCAGAGCCTTGCCCTGGGCCTGCGCCCGTTCCGGGAGCGCCCTGCGGCACTGGCGGAGCCTGCTGCTGCGTGCCTGGCTGCTGCGTGCCTGGCTGCTGCCCGCCGGTCTGCGGACCGCGCTGCTGATGCTGGGGACGCCCCATGCCGGGGCCTGCCATGCCGGGACGCTGCCCGTCGTGCGGCCACTGGTTAGGCGGCATCGGACCCGGGTTTTCGCGGAAGCTCTGCAACTGCTTCCATTGCTCGGTTGTCAGCTTGTCGCGGATCGCCAGCAAAAAGCGCGCATTCGCCCGTTCCAACTCGGCGCGCGCCCCCACCACCTTGTCAATCTGCGCCAGAGTTGCCGAGTCGTTAGGCGTATCGGCGCTCAACAGGGGCTGCATGGCAAGCTCCGCTTTGTCCAGATTGGCGCGCAAATCGATCAGTCTCTCCTTGTACGCCTGCAGAATAGCGTCCATCCCCTTGCGTTGATCGTCGCTCAGCTTGAGCCGTTCCGACATGCGGGGCAGGTTCCACCAACCCCGGTCGCCGCCCGCGGAACCGAATGCACGTTCCATCGGAGGCCGATTGCCCTCAAACCTCGGCCCAGGTCCCTGGCCTGCGCCAAAACCCTGCGCCCCAGCCGTCGCCGCAACCGCCGCAATCCCCGCTACCGCTAAAATCCATCCACCCGCACTTGCTTTCATCTCAGTCCTCCCCTTGTTTTCCGAACCGAGGGCATCTATGCCCTTCTGTTCTTTACCCTAAGTTGTGTTCACCGCCCCTATTGGGCTCCATCTTCATCCATCATTTGCGCCAGCGGTTCAAATGCGCTGGGAACCACGCGCGAAACGTCGCTGTCCACCTTCGCCAACTCGCTGCTTTCCTTGCGGGCGCGCTCCTCTGCGGCCATCTTCTGCTGTTTGGCCGCTTCGGCCGATGCCGCTATCCTGGCCAGCTCCTGCCGATGATGGTGCTCATACAAGCCGCCGGAGATGCTGCCCACCGCCAGCACACAGCCCAAAGCCCATCCGGCAGCTATGCGCCAACTGGTGGAGTGCACCCTGACCGGCTGGCGAGGCTGGCTGTACACTGCATCGCTCCAGGCGTGAACGCTCGACCGGAAATTCTTCAGCGCCTCTTCCAAAACTGCGTCCTGCCCGATCTCTTCTTGCTGTAATTTGCCCGATCTCTTCATGACTTACCTCTCAATTCTGCCCGCACTTTAAACAGCGCCCGCGATAGATGCGCCTTCACCGTACCCTCGCTTAATCCGGTAGCCTCCGCAATCTCGCTCAGTTCCCGATCTTCTGTGAAACGCAGCAAGAAGACCGTTCGCTGCCTCCCGCTCAACTTGGCTACAGCCTGCCACACCTGGCTGACCTGCTCGCGCGCCAGCAACTGCTGCTCCGCCGACCGCTCGCCGCTGGGCAGCCACTCGCTGGCCTCATCCAGGTCAACCGAGTTGGTGCGGGTCTGCCGCCAGAACTGCATGCGGCGGTTGCGCCAGTGGTCCTTCTCAAGGTTGATTGCGATACGCATCAGCCACGTCATTGCGCTCGAGTCGCCGCGGAACCGATTCCAGTTCCGGTACGCCTTCAGGAAACACTCCTGCGTCAGCGTCTCCGCCAAGTCCACGTCGCGCGTGGAAGCCAGCAGATACCGGAAGATCTGAGGCCGGTGCGTCTGCACTACCTCGACGAACTCCTGTGCGGCAGTCTCCATCGTTTGCCCGGCCAACTCGCTTGCCCCGGCTGGCGTCATCGGCTCCACTATTGTTCCGGCTGCCATCACTCAGGTAGACGCCCGCATTGTTCCGGGGTTTACAGAGCCGGCACGAATCTTGAGATTCGGTGCGGCCAGTATATCCAGCCTGCAGCGGTTTGAGGGACCGAATTCCGCGCGTTTTCACGCAAGTCGAGCCAGGCGCTCCGCACGGCGTCTCGCGCCGTTCATTGGCAGGGTGATGAGGCCGAGGTTGTGGCCATGAATGACAAAGAGCAACCGCAGATTCTTCACTCACCACCCCCGAACTGAAAAACGTTCGGGGCCCCGTTCGCTCGGAATGACAGTGTCTTTTATGGTGCGAACCGTCGAGACAGGAAACAAGAGAACGGCAGGTTTACCATGAAGGAAGGAGCCACTCCAATGCCTGCCGAAACTGAAATATTGCCTGCCGCACACGCTGGAACCATTACTCTGGGCGGCGATTTGACCGTCAACCGCATGGGCTTTGGCGCCATGCGCGTTACCGGCAAGGGAATCTGGGGACCGCCGGAAGACCACGCTGGTGCGCTGGCCCTTTTGCGCCGCGCCGTCGAGCTGGGCGTCAATCTGATGGACACTGCCGACTCCTATGGCCCCGGTGTATCAGAAGAGATGATTGCCGAGGCTCTCTACCCCTATCCAAAAGATTTGGTCATCGCCACCAAAGTGGGCTGGACACGCCATGGGCCCGGAGTGTGGGCGCACGACGCCACGCCTGCGCACATTGAGCAGGCCATCGAGGGCAGCCTGAAGCGCCTGCGCCTTGACCGCATCGATGTCTATCAGCTCCACGTGCCGGATCCCAACGTCTCGTTCGACGCGTCGATGGAGACACTGGCGCGGCTCCGGGAGCAGGGCAAAGTGCGCCATGTAGGGCTGTCGAACGTCACGCTCGAGCACATCAAGCGCGCGCAGAAGATTGTGCCCATCGTCTCGGTGCAGAACCGCTACAGCTTCAACGACCGCGAATGGGATTTCGTGCTGGACTACTGCGAGGCCGAAGGAATCGCGTTTCTGCCCTGGGGACCGATGGCGCAGGGACGGCAGGCCAACGATGTGGTGGAGAAGATTGCCGCCGCGCGCGGTGTCTCCACGGCGGTGGTATCGCTGGCATGGCTGCTGCGCCGCTCGCCGGTGGTCGTGCCCATTCCCGGCACCGCTTCTATCAATCACCTTGAAGAGAACACTGGCGCGGCCGCGTTCAAATTGACCGATTTAGAGTTCGCCGAGATGAATGCCGTAGCGCCAAAGCCTTACTGGCTGCGGTAACGCTGGCCTCGGATGATCCGCCGCCCGCTGCTAAACTGGTAGCGCAAAACGATTCAAAATCCTATTGCTCTTACGGAAAGAAAACCCATGCTGCTTGCTGCCCTTCGCGAACAAGTCCTCCGCGCCAACCAGGAGATTGCCCGCCGTGGCCTGGCTCCGCACACCTTCGGCAACGCCAGCGGCGTCGACCGCACCGGCCAGGAGCCTTTGGTCGTCATCAAGCCGAGCGGCGTGGATTACGCCACCATGACGCCCGCCGATCTGGTCATCACCGATCTGGACGGAAAGATTGTCGAGGGCAAGCTGCGCCCCTCCAGCGATCTCGACACACATACGCTGCTCTATCGCGAGTTTTCGCAGATTGGCGGCGTGGTTCACACGCACTCTGAGTTCGCAACATCGTGGGCGCAAGCCGTCCGGCAGATTCCCTGCCTGGGCACCACCCACGCCGACTACTTCCACGGGCCGGTTCCCGTCACTCGCCCGCTTACTGCGGAAGAAGTAGCCGAAGCCTATGTGCGCAACACCGGCGCAGTGATTGTGGAGCACTTCCGCAAGCACAATCTCGATCCGGTCGCTGTTCCCGGAGTCCTGGTGGCCGGCCACGCGCCGTTTACCTGGGGCAAAGACGCGGCAGACGCCGTGGAGCATGCCGACGTGCTCGAATACATTGCCCGCCTCGCCTTCCGCAGCACCCTGCTGGGCGCGCCGGAGAGCGGAATCCCAGCCTACGTTTCCGAACATCATTACCTTCGCAAACATGGTCCCAAGGCCACTTACGGCCAGGGTTGAGCCTTTCCATCGTGCTTGAAGGGCATACATCTTTGCCCTTCAAGCACAGAAATCCAAAGCAAATATCCGCAACAGTATCGCTGGCCCTTCTCTACCCTCGAACCGGAAACGAAGTTGGGGTTGTTGACCGAGCGTTTCAGGTCTTCCGTAACAGTCTTGTAACCTAAATCACATCAATCACCTACCAAAAACCATATATAGATCCCTTTCGACATACGATCCGGGCAGGTTTCTGCGGCCAAGTGAAGATTTCCCTCGAAGAAAGATTACGTTTTAGACAACAGGCAGTCGATATCTTGCGTATTCTCTTGCGATTGCCCAAGTCGCCCATTGGTAACCTGTGGGTATCTCCACCGTGGCATACAACGTGCTAGACCTATAGATAGGTACAGGGATACCTGAGATGGACAGAAGTCTCTTCAATCGCGTAGAGGCAACGCTGCTGGCTCTCGCCACCGTAGCTCTGTTCGTTTTGGCAGTCCTCAATTTGGTGCAGGAGCGCCAGTTTCCGCAGGTGGACGACGGCGTGTGGTGGCGCGAGGCAAGCGGCGGCCTGAGAGCCGAGCGCGTGCTGCCAGCCTCGCCCGGCCAAGTTGCCGGGATTCAAGCCAACGACCTGCTCACCGGCGTGGCCAGTTGCGCCGATTGCGACGAATCCGGGGTCTCGCGCCTTCCCGGCCTTGAGCGCGTTCTCTACAGCACTACCCCCTACGGCCAGATTTTCTACTACATCACGCGCGACGGCATCCCCCTGGATACGCCGGTCAAAGTCATCCCGGTGCCGCTCGACCGCAGTCTGGCCATGGGACTCCGGGTCATTGGGCTCATCTACCTGGTGATCGGCTTCTACGTTCTGTTCCGCCGTTGGGGAGCCCCGCGCGCCACGCACTTCTACTTGTTTTGCCTGGTTTCGTTCGCGTGGTACGCACTCAAATATACGGGCAAATTCGACGGCTTGGATTGGACTGTCTTCTGGGCCAACATCGTGGCTGAAGCTCTGCAGCCCGCCCTGTTTCTGCACTTCGCGCTCAGTTTCCCTGAGGAACGGTTCAAAAAGCTGGGCCGCCGCTGGCTGTTGCCGGTCATCTACGCGCCCGGCGCAGGTTTGCTGGGGTTATGGCTTTGGGCGGTTCAAACTCGCGAGGCCACAGGCCTGTTGCGGCATCGCCTCGATCAAGTAGGAACCGCGTACATTGCCGCTTACTACGTTCTGGCTTCGCTGCTTTTTCTGCGCAGCTACGCCCAGGCCGATACGCCGCTGCTTCGCCAGCAGCTCAAGTGGCTTTACCGCGGCACGTTCGGGGCGGTTTTGCCCTTCACGCTGTTTTATGCCGTGCCGTTCCTGTTTGACCTGAATCCACCGCGGCTGCTCACCAACCTTGCCGGCCTGTCGCTCGTGCTGCTGCCGCTCACCTTCAGCTGGGCCATCGTCCGCTACCGGCTGATGGACACCGACCTGATCTTCAAGCGCAGCGTGGCGTACACGCTGGCTACCGGTCTGCTCATGGGCGGCTACTTCGGCGTTGTCGCCCTCATCTCGGTCATGGCGCACAATGCCATGCCGGAGAAGGTGCGCGAGTACGTCCTGTTGCTCGCTATCCCGGCCACGGCCGCCGTCTTTGACCCGCTCAAGCGGCGCATTCAGAGCTGGGTCGATCGCGCCTTCGACCGTCATCGCTACGACTACCGCAGAGCGCTGGTCGACTTCGGCCGCGGCCTGAGCTCCGAGACCGATCTGCAGGCGCTGCTGCATTCGATTGTGGACCAGTTGCCGCGCACCCTGCTGGTGGCGCGCGTGGCCGTCTTTCTTGGAGACGATGCCGGCCGGCTGCGCCTGACCGCATCGCACGGGCTGCCTGCGGAGATCGGCTCGCCTGGGCAGACTCTCGATCTTGGCTTTCTCGACTTCGACCAGGCCAGCGACCACACGCACATCTTTCTTGAGAATGCGCAAAAGGCACTCGACCTGCCCGAAGAGCAGCAGCGCACCGCCGCTCTGCTCGATCTGAACTACTATCTTCCCTGCCGCGTAGCCATCGGACAAATTGACGGCAAGCCGGCCACGAGCCGCACCATCGCCGTCATCGGCCTGGGGCGCACCATGGGCGGCGACTTTCTGTCGAGCGAAGACGTGGAACTGCTCGAGTCGCTGGCCAGCTACATCGGCATCGCTCTGCAGAACGCGAGCCTGTACGCGCGGCTTGAAGAAAAGATCGGCGAGTTCGAACGGCTGAAGGAGTTCAACGAAAATATCGTCGAATCCATCAACGTGGGCATTCTCGCTCTTGATCTTGACGACCGCATCGAGAGCTGGAACGCGCAGATGGAAGCCATGTATGCGCTGAGCCGGTCTGAGGTTCTGGGCCGCGAGCTGCGCACCGTTTTTCCCTCTGACCTGGTTGAGGCCATGGAGCAGTTTCGCAACGAGCAGGGCGTGCACCACCTCTACAAATTCCGCCTGACCACCAACGCCGGCGAACAGCGCACCGCCAACATCGCCGTCGCTCCGCTGCTCTCGCGCGATTTCGTCTCCGTGGGCCGCATCATTCTGGTCGACGATATTACCGAGCGCGTCACGCTTGAGTCGCAGCTGGCGCAGGCCGACAAGCTCAGCTCGATTGGCTTGCTTGCCGCCGGCGTTGCGCATGAAATCAACACGCCTCTGGCCGTAATCTCAAGCTATGCGCAGATGCTGTCGAAGCAGTTGCGCGGCGATGCGCGGCTCAGTCCAGTTCTCGACAAGATTACGCAGCAGAGCTTCCGCGCCGCGGAGATCGCCAACGGGCTGCTGAACTTTTCGCGCACCTCAACAACCGAGTTCCGCTCCACCAATCTCAACCAGGTGATCCGCGATACTTTGTCGCTGCTTGAGCATCAGCTCAAGACCGCGCAGATCGGCATCGAACTCGATCTGGCCGAAGATCTGCCCGCCATCAACGGCAATCCCGGTAAACTGCAGCAGGTCTTCCTGAACCTGCTGTTGAACGCGAAAGAAGCCATGCCCAACGGCGGCTCTCTGCGCGTGACCACGGCAGCCAACGGTCACGTTGAGGCGCGCATCACCGACTCCGGCAGCGGCATCGCTCCCGAGCACATGAAGCGCATCTACGATCCTTTCTTTACCACGAAAACCCAACCCAAACCGGGCGACCGGCGCGGCACCGGGCTGGGTCTTTCCGTTTCTTACGGAATCATTCAGGAACACGCCGGCAAAATTCATGTGGAGAGCGCAATCGGCGCCGGCACCACGTTCCAGCTCGAGTTTCCGCTTTTAAGGAATTCAGTACATGTTTGAGGTTGATATACCGTTGAACGAGTCCGTCATTTCCCCAGCCGCGACCGACGCCAGCATGCCGGCCAGCATCCTGGTAATCGACGACGAGGCTTCAATCCGCGAATCGCTTGAAGTGCTGCTCTCGCTCGAGGGTTACACCATCACCATGGCCACCGATGGCGAAGAGGGCCTGCGGATGGTCGATACCGACAGCTTCGATCTCGTCCTGCTTGACCTGGCGCTGCCGGGGCAAAGCGGCCTTGAGATTTTGCCGCAGATCAAAGAGCGCCAGCCCGAGCTTCCGGTCATCATGATTACCGCTTACGGCACCGTCGACAACGTGGTCGAGGCGGTGCGCGCCGGCGCTGAAAACTTTGTCCAAAAGCCGTGGGATAACGAGAAACTGCTGGCCGACATTCGCTCCGCGATTGCGCGCCATCGTGTGGAAGAAGAAAATCTTCAGCTCAAGCGCACGCTGAAGCAGCGCTACAACTTCGCGAACATCGTGGGCAAGAGCGACGCCATGCTGAAGGTCTTCGACTTGGTGGCGCAGGTTGCGCCCAGCCGGTCGACAGTTCTTATTCAGGGCGAGAGCGGCACCGGCAAGGAACTGATCGCCAAAGCCATTCACGCCAACTCACCGCGCCGCGACAAGCCGTTTGTGCCCATCAACACCGGCGCAATGCCGCCTGAGTTGCTTGAGTCCACGCTCTTCGGCCATGTGAAGGGCGCATTTACTTCGGCCATCTCGTCAAAGAAGGGCCTGTTTGAAGTGGCCCACGGCGGCACTCTGTTTCTTGATGAAATCGCCACCATGGGCATGGACATTCAAGCCAAGATTCTGCGCGTTCTGCAGGACCGGCGCTTCATGCACCTGGGCGGCGTGCAGGAGATTCAGGTGGACGTGCGCATCCTCGCCGCCACCAACGTCGACCTGCAAAAGGAAGTGCGCGAGGGCCGCTTCCGCGAGGATCTCTTCTACCGGCTCAATGTCATCGCCGTCGATCTACCGCCGTTGCGCGGCCGCCGCGAAGACATTCCACTGCTCGCCAATCACTTTCTCGAGTACTACGCCAACGAGAACGGCATGGCGCCACGCAAGCTATCGAACGACGCACTGCACGCGCTCATCGACTATGACTGGCCGGGCAATGTGCGCGAGCTTGAGAACTCCATCGAGCGCGGCGTCGTGCTCTCCTCCGGTCCCATCATCGGCTCCGATCTGTTGCCCGGCCACATCACCGGCCGCAGCTTTCAGGATGCGCTGCTCGAGCACAATCCCAACGCCTCGCTCTTCGACATTATCGAAGTCATCGAGCGCCGCATCATCGTGGAAAAGCTGGAGCGCTGTAACTGGAACCAGACCGAAGCGGCCGAGCAGTTTCACATCCCTCTCTCCACACTGAACCAGAAGATCAAGCGCCTCAACATCGAGATCCGCAAGAAGGGCCGCGAGTAAGAGACCGATCTTAACTGTGTGCCCGATCCTGTCGGCTCTCCTTGCCGCCAGGGTGGAATACCGCAGTCCCCAACAACCTGGGCCTTTAACTGAGAACTGAAAGCTGAGAGCTGGCAGCTCGCGCCCAGCGCTCCAGAAAATCTCTCAACTCCTGCGGCGGCTTCAGCCAGATATCCGCTTCCGTCTCTCGCTGCTTGCGCCGAACCAGCGCACTCAGATGCGCCCCCGCTGCGCCGTTCACCGCGCGAAACGCTGCTTCATCGGTCAGGTCGTCGCCGAGATACGCCACCGGACAAACCGCATCTTTCATCTCGTTCCGAATCGCCTCAACCGCTCCACCCTTGTTGCGGCCCACGCGCAACTCAATGCCGCCATCGAACTCCAGCAGCGCCAGGCCCGGCAAGTGCGCCACCGGCTCAAAAAGATCGAGAGCCCGCCGCTCGATTTGCCGCGCCTTTTTGGCCGACACGCCCCGCCAGTGCATTACAACCGCATTGGGCTTGTCTTCAAAGAGCCCTCCCATGCTGTCATGCTTGAGCATCTGCCGCAGCTCATCGAGCTTGGACCGGGTCGGCTCCGGTGCCTGCTCCAGTTCGCGCCTGCCATCTGTGTAGAGCCGCTCGGCACCATGCAAACCCCACACCTCAAGCGGCGGATCGAGCCCGAGCATGGGCGCAATCTCCGCCGCAGGCCGTCCGGTAACGATAGCCATTCTCGTTTCAACTGCCGGCGCGCGCAGCTTTTGAATGCGATCGAGCAGCGTGCGCACCCCCACCCAGGGACGCGCAGTAAAGCGGTCTACACGGAATGGCGCAAGTGTGCCGTCGTAGTCCAAGAGCAGCAGCGCGCGGCGTGCGCTTGTGAATCCGCTAAAAAACGTATCGATCTTCTCCGCTGTCTCTCCAATCGCCAAGGGCACACTCGCTTTCGCCGGCTGTTGCTTCGCTTACTCTCTACCAGTTTCTCATTCACCGTGCCGCAGACGGGGATCACCATCGAGCGCCATGGAACGTTGAATCCAGCCGCGCCAGTCAAGCGTCCAATAAGGCCATGCGGTATCCTGTCGAAGAGAGAAGTAATCAGCCCTCGTCCCATAAAGTGCTCACACTATGGCGATAATCCCGTTCGACCGCACCGCCAGGCAAATCGTGCTCATAGTCCAGGACTATTCTCTGTTCGCATGGCGTTGTTTTTTGAACTTGTTTCACCCGCCCATCTACTTCGTCGACTTTCTTCTTCAAGCCGACATTATTGGCGTGGGTTCCATCCCCATTGTGCTGCTTTCAGGCTTTTTTACCGGCGGCGTGCTGGCTCTGCAATCGGCGTCCACGCTCGCCGCTTTTGGCGCAACCGCCATTACCGGCCGCTTTGTGGCGCTCACCATGTTCCGCGAGCTTGGCCCAGTGCTCACCGGAGTCATGGTCTCGGGCCGCAACGCTTCTTCCATGGCCAGCGAACTGGGATCGATGGTGGTGACCGAACAGATTGATGCCATGCGCGCACTCGGCGTGGACCCGCTGCGCAAACTGGTTACGCCGCGCATCGGCGCGTGCATCACGATGCTGTTTTTTCTCACCATCGTGGCAGACGCCTTCGGCATTCTCGGCGGCGCTTGCGTCACCGTCTTTCTCAACCATCAGAACGGTCCGCAGTATCTCTCGCAGGCATGGGAGTCGCTGCGCTATCCCGATATAGTCCAGGGTCTGGTAAAGCCGCTGTTCTCCGGCTACATCATCGCTTCCATCGGCTGCTTCTACGGGTTGAGAACCACGGGCGGAACACAGGGTGTGGGCCAGGCCACAATTCAGGCTGTGGTGTGGTCCTCGGTGTTCATCATCGTCGCCGACTTCTTTGTGACTCGTGTGCTGCTGGCCATTTTTAGCTGAGATGAATGCGAATCCCCAATCCGCAACAGCGGGCGCTCAAAGCGCGCCCGGCGCGCAGGCCTCCTCCAGTGCCTCGCCGGTGCTTGACTTTCGCGGAGTCTCCATCGCCTTGAACGGAATGCCGGTGCTTGACGATGTGAGCTTTTCTGTTGCGCCGGGCGAGACGCGCATTCTGCTGGGCCCGGCGGGTGTGGGCAAGAGTGTGCTGCTCAAGCTGTGCAACGGGCTGCTGCGTCCGGATAGCGGCGGAATTCAAGTCTTCGGCCAGCAGATCGCCACCATGCCTGAAGAGCGGCTCTTTCCCCTGCGCAGACGCATCGGCATGGTGTTTCAAGAGGGCGCTCTGTTTGACTCGCTCAGCGTGCGCGACAATGTGGCCTTTCAGCTCATCCAGGAACAAGTGCCAGACGATGAAATTGACGCGCGCGTTCGCGAGGCGCTCAGCTTTGTGGGACTGGAAGAGACATTCTCGTTCTTTCCTGCAAGCCTCTCTGGCGGCATGAGACGCCGAGTGGCCATTGCCCGCGCCTTGATCAACGAGCCGGAGCTGCTGCTTTACGACTCGCCCACCGGCGGCCTTGACCCGGTGACCTCAACCAACATTATTGAGCTGATCGTGAAGCAGCGCGATGTTTACCACACGCCTTCGCTGCTGGTCACTCACCGCCTTCAGGATGCGTTTCTGCTTTGTTCGCACGAGTACTCAACCGAGCACAACTGCATGATTCCCTACCCCAAGGGCCAGACCGATCCCGGAACGAACTTTCTGATGCTCGACGAGGGCCGGCTGATCTTTGACGGCTCGCTGCATGAGCTGCTCCACTCCGGCAACGCTTTTGTGCGTGAGTTCCTGGAGTAGTTCCGCTTCCCGCCAGGGTGTGCTTCCAAAGTTCGTTGAAAAACAACCGCGGATCCTTCGACTCACCACCCCCAAACGGAAAAACGTTTGGGGCCCCGTTCGCTCAGGATGACAGCAACTGTCGTGGCCCTCACTCTTAGAAGTGGTTGCATAAATGGTTTTGTAACAAGGGCACGGCTTCAGCCGGGCCACAAAAGGCGCATAAATAGCCGGGGGTTTCAACCCCTGCGGGATACCACGCAGCCCGGGGCGGCACGTGTGCAACCAGCTCTAGGACTAGACGCTAAACAGCGACGGTGAAGCTATCCTCAGTGCGCGTGACCGCGTGGTAGAGCGTGTCGCGCTCAACTGGAACGCGGCCGGCCTCGGTGATGAGGCGGCAGAGCTGGCTGCGAGTCATGCCTTGCGGTGTGGTTGCGCCGGCGTCGTGGTAGATCTTCTCCTCTATGACGGTGCCGTCAAGGTCGTCCGCGCCAAAGCGCAGGGCGATCTGCGCGATCTTGGGAGTCATCATCTGCCAGTAGGCCTTGATGTGCGGAAAGTTGTCGAGCAGCAGGCGGCTGACGGCGATCTGGCGAATGTCGGTGAGTCCCGTCGTGACGGGCAGATGATCGAGAGGCGTGTTCTCAGGATGAAAGGCGAGCGGGATGAAGGTCTGAAAGCCGCCGGTCTCGTCCTGCACGGCGCGCAGCTTCAAGAGATGATCGACTCGGTCTTCATCGTTTTCAATGTGGCCGTAGAGCATGGTGGCGTTGGATTTGAATCCGAGCTTGTGGGCCAGGCGCGCGGTCTCAAGCCACTCCTCTCCGTCGATCTTGTGATCGCAGATGATGGAGCGGACACGCGCGGAGAAGATCTCAGCGCCGCCGCCAGGCATTGACTCGACGCCGGCTTCACGCATCTTGATTAGGGTTTGCTCGATGGTGAGCTTGGCGCGGCGCGCCAGATACGCGATCTCGACCATGGTGAAGGCCTTGATATGCACCTTGGGAAAGCGCTGCTTGAGGCCGCTGACCAGATCGAGAAAGTATTCGAGCGGCAGATCGGGATGCAGGCCGCCGACGATGTGGAATTCAGTGACGGCCTCAGTGTAGCCGGAGGCCGCGGTTTGCCACGCCTCTTCAAGCGCCATGGTGTAGCCGGCCGGATCGCCTTTTTTGCGGCCGAAGGCGCACAGCTTGCAGGCCGCCACGCAAACGTTGGTCGGGTTGATGTGGCGATTCACGTTGAAGTAGGTGATGTCGCCGTGCATGCGCTCGCGCACATGGTTGGCCAGCCAGCCCACCGCCAGCACATCCGACGTGCCGTAGAGCACGCACCCTTCGGCAGCGTTGAGCCGTTCGCCCGCCATCACTTTGGCGGCAATCGGGTCGAGCCTTGGGTCATGACTCCGGAACGGAGCCGGTTGAATGGACGGAGAAGCGGCGGCACACATAGATCTATGATACCGAAATCGATTTGGGCCGGTGGGCGGAGCAGGCAGAAGTCAGCGAAAGGCACGGCTTCGGGGTCTGAGTCCATGCCATCCCCGGTCCCCAAAAGCGAGGGACCGAGGGCACCCTCATCTTGGCTGGGAAGAGTCACCGACACCGAGGCCTCCCGCCAAGCAGGATGCAAGTGCGGCCAGATGGTTTGCAGGTCCGCCTCGATGACTGATAATGGTGTTCATCGCAGCCTACGTATCATGCCTACAGGCTTGAGACGAAACAATCCTGAGAGCTTTTTCCGGGGTTGGAATGGAGAACCGAAATCATCGAAGCTTCGAATTGCGTGATTTGCGACGGTGCGATCCGGCGGCTGAAGCGTGCCCTTGTCGCGCCCTTCCTGGCAAAGCGGATATGGAACAGGACACCTTTTTGTGTGGACCTTGTCCGCTGTGAATCTTGCGGCTTCATGTTCTACAACCCGCGGCTCGACGACGACGATTTGCGCCGTCTCTACCTCAACTACCGTTCGGAGGAGTATCAACAGATGCGCCACGCCTCCGAGCCCTGGTACACCACCAAATTCAATGCGGACCTGGCTTCACCTGCTTCTTACGAGATCCGGCGCGCAAGACTTGCTTCCGTCATCCGGGAACATATCGGCGAGCGAAAGATAAGTCGCGTACTGGACTATGGCGGAGATCGTGGCGATCTGGTGGCCGGCTTGTTTGACGGTGCCGAAGCCTTTGTACGACATTTCAGGAATGCCGGCAGCAGTCGGTGTGACTGCAACGAATGAGCCTGCTGGGTGCAAGGCCGATCTGATTATCAATAGCAATGTGCTGGAACACGTCGGGTTCCCGCGCATTTTGGTGGGTGAGATTCTCCAGGCTGCGCCCCAAGGCTGCCTGGTGTTTCTCGAAGTTCCTTGCGAGTCCCCCTTCGGGCCGACGAGAATCGCAAGACGGCTTGCTCAGATTGGGGTCGTGGCTTTGATGAGGCCAACGTTTGCGCGATACGTCGTGCATCCCGCCAGCCTCTACATGATGCATGAGCACATAAACTACTTTACGGTGCAAGCTTTAACTACCCTCATGCACTCTTGCGGAGGCACTGTGATTGCATCGGGCAAATACTCTTCGGCGGGAAGGGCTGGTAAAGCCGATATGGCATGGTGTCTGGGGCAAGCAGGCTGAGTTGGTATCTGGCCCGGACATCGAATTCGTTTCATATGATTGCGATCCAAGATTGAATTCTTTGCGTCATTCATCGCGGCTCAATAAAACTGCGATGAACGGAGCACAGCTTCTCATTGGACAAGGCGATTGTTCCTGAGGGATGAACGGGTGCCTGCCGAAACTTGACACAGTGGTCTCAGCCGTTCATTCCAAGCCACGAAGCCTGGTTTGACTGCCGGATTTTCGCGTGGCACAATCAGACATTCAGCCATGAGCACCCCAATACAAACTGAGCAGCCGACGCAAACGCCAGGGCATGGCCGCGTGACGAAAGGCGACCGCATACGGGAAAAGTACTCAGACGAGAATTCCATTCGTTATAAGTTACGCGAGGCCCGCTCAAGGCACGTTAAGGGAATAATCGATACCATCTACGCATCTAACGGCTCCTGCCGCATTGTTGACATCGGGGGAGAAGAGAATTATTGGCGGGTTTTTGGCTACGATTATCTATCGGCCCGGAACGTCACAATAACCCTCGTTAATCTGAATCGCACCGAGACTACAGAACCCATGATTAACGCGGTTGTTGGCGATGGATGCGATATGCCATTCGCTAACAATTCTTTCGACCTTGCACATTCCAATTCAGTCGTCGAACATGTTGGCTCATGGGAAAAAATGGTGGCCTTTGCGGATGAGGTTGTACGCCTCGCTCCAAGTTATTTCGTCCAGACTCCAAATTTCTGGTTCCCTTACGAGCCTCACCTTAGCACGCCGCTAATACACTACCTCCCAAAGACAATCCAAGCCAAACTCGCTCTAAAGCTGCAGCTGAACGCCGAGACTAAGATGAACAGCCGCGCCGATGCGGACGACTTCATCAAGCACAATTCGATGCTGTCGTATCGGCAGATGCGAAAGCTGTTCCCGGATTGCGAGATCTTGCGTGAGCGCTTTTTAGGCATTACAAAGTCGCTCATGGCTATTAAGCCACCCCGATAACATGGCGGGTGGGTCGCGTCTCAATTTGCCACAACCGCTGCGTGCACCAGCGTCTGGATTTTCAGGCCTGGGAGACCTCGTCTGCCTTCGATAACAACGGAGAGGGACAAGTGAAAGCCTCCGCATCGCGGATAGCAAAGAAGGCCTCGCGTCCTGGCTGCGTTCAACTCTATCCCAGGTCTCAAAGACGAGACCTGGGGTACCCACTTTTTAGGGGAGGGCCGGATATGGGCAACTGCCGGATCGGATGGGCCGACGAGGAGGTGGGCGGACTAGACGAGCGGGGGAACCAGCAGTACGTCGATGGCGGGAGGAGGAACGACCTCGGGCATGGTGGTTTGCACGTAGCGGCCCTGGCCTACTTCGGCGAAAACACGATTGAGCGTGTCCTCGGTCCGGCAGGAGCTAACGTGGAGTACTCGCACGGCGCGCATGACTGTGGAAGACAACAGAAAGCGGTTTTCAATTTTGAGTCCAGCTTGATAGACGAGTTCAGATCGCATTTACACCTCAATCCCGGTAATCGTTCGTTTGTCACAGAGCCGGGCTCGTCCTGGTGGTGTCCGCTGAGGCCGGTTGGTGCTGTTGAAGTTCGGCGGCGGAGACACGAGGAAGAGAGGCTGAAGAGGTAAGTCGATCCTATACCCGCTTCTTTGAGCATACGCTCATTGGGAGTGATCTCCTAACGGTGGACGGCGTACCTTCCCAGGTCCCCAAAGGCGAGGGACCTGGGGCACCCGCTTTCAGTGGAATAACAAACAAAAGTGCGCCCAGCTTCAGTGCTTGGCCGAGACGTGGACGCCCGGCGTTGGTGCAAGTTCACGCGGTCAGTGAGCCTGGTCGTCCAGTTCGGGCCCCTGGAGGATGCCGTCGTCTAAGGAGGCAGCGAGGAGGCGGTTGCCGGCGAGGCGGATGAGCTGGAGGCGGAAGCCGGACTCCCAGAGCTTCCAGGTCATGGTTTTGGGGTCGATGGAGTAGACCTGCTGGCTGGAGCGGGAACTGGCCAGCACACGCTTGCGCGCGGCGTCGTATTGCAGGTCGTCGACGTCGCGGAAGGGCAGGCGGGCGATCCAGAGCCAGGTTTTGCCGGTGTCGGGAGTGAAGTAGACGCCCTCGCGCGCACCCAGCCAGAGGGTTCCGTCGGGCGCGAAGAGCAGGCGATGGATGTGGGTGAGCATGGTGGGCAGAGACATGGGCCACCAGGTGCGGCCGGCATCGCGGGAGAGGACGACGCCGTTGCTGCGGGCGGCGGCCATGAGGTCGCCGTGGACGGCGACGGAGAGAAACTCGCCCGCGCCGAGGACCGGGCCTCCCTGCCAGGTCGCGCCATGGTCGCGGCTGGTGAGCAGTCCGAGCGTGGTACCGGCAAGCCAGACATCGCCGGAAAGGTCGAGCGCGTTAACGCGGCTATCGAGCTGGATGACGGGAGCATTTACCTGCTTTTCGACGTTGATGCGGGTTTTGAGGATGGTTTCAGAGCTGGTTTTGAGGACGGTGTTGGCGATGGCGTTGCGGGCCTCCCAGGTGAGCGCAGAGGCGGGCGATGGGGTTGCCGGGTCGGCTGGGGGATCGAGGACGAAGATGCCGTGGCTGGTTCCGGCAAGCACGGTTCCATCGCTGGATTGCGCCAGAGCGTAGATGTCGCGGCCATCGAGGCCGGAGCCGGTCTGCGCCCATGTGTCTCCGCCGTCGGTGGAGACGAAGACGCCGCCGAAGGCTTTGTCGTTGACGACGCCGGCAAGGAGGTGGGAGGGATCTTGGGCGTCGACCAGAAGCGCGGCGACTTTGCGCTCGGAGAATCCCTGATTGGATGCGGTGAAGGTAGCGCCGGCGTCCTGGCTGGCGAGCACTCCGCCGCGGTCACTGGCGAGAAGCACATGATTGGAGTCGCGCGGATCGACGAAGACGTCGTTGACGATGAGATCGGGGGAGGTGAGACGCTGAAAGGTCTTGCCGCCGTCGACGGTTTTGTAAAGGCCCTCGGTGGTTCCGGCATAGACGACATCAGGGTTGGCGGGGTCCTGCTTGAGGACGCGGGTGCGGCGGGCGGTGGAGGGGATGCCCTGGATTTTGCGGAAGCGCGCGCCGGCGGACTCGCTCTTGTAGATGCCGCTGCAAGCGCTGAGGAAGACAGTTTTGGGATGAACGGGATCGAGAATGATGGAGAAAACGTCGGAGTCGTCGATGATTCCCTGCTTGATGTTGCTCCAGGATTTGCCGCCGTCGGTGGTCTTCCAGGGCAGGTGCCAGGTGCCGGCGTAGAGCGTGTCGGGGTCGGCGGGATCGACGGCCAGCGACTCGACCTCATGGATTTCACGGCTGCCGGGCTGGCTGATCTGCTCCCAGGTTTGGCCGGAGTCAGTGGAGCGGAAGACGCCTTGCAGGGTTCCGGCGAAGAGGATGGCGGGGTTCGACGGGGCTTGCAGGAAGGAGCGGATGGATTGGCCGCGAAGGGCGGCGGGCTGCTGCCAGGTGCGGCCGGCGTTATTGCTGATCCACAGGCCGCCTTCTGCGTCCTTCCATGCGGCGACGTAGAGAGTGTCGTGGTTGGCGGCGTCGACAACGATGTGGTCGATCACCAGACCGTCCTGGTCGCCTAGCCGGGCGAGACGATGCCACGAGGCTCCGGCGTTGGTGGATTCATAGAGCCAGCTATTTGTGGTGCCGAGATAGATGTGGGTAGAGTCGCCGGGAACGGCAGCAAAGGAGCGGGCGTCGCCTCCGGGCGGGCCAACGGCCTTCCACGAGGACTGCGCGGCTGCGCAGGAGGCAAAAAGAAGCAGAGTGAGCGCCGGCGCAGTCAGCAGGCGGAGAGACGAGTGGACTTTCTTCGAGCCGGTTTTCAAACAAAAACTCCCAAGGCATTTGCGCCGGCGTCGGCAACAATCATGCGCCGAGACGCATACACAGCAGGCGCATTCAGCAGGGGTAGTACCTTGACTGCGGAGATTTGTGGTTTCCCATGTCTCAAGATCCAGACATGGGGCACCCAGATTCATAGGTCTGTCTACAAAATCATGCGGTCACGGTGCTACAACCCAAAGTTCAATGTGCGCAAGGCGCAACGCTGTGCGCCAGCAGGAAGCCGAAGCAGAAAGCGGCTTCTCACAAAAAAGTTTACAGAAGAACGCCCCAGAAAACCAAAGGCTGACCGGGTTACCGGTCAGCCCTGGCAGGAATGCGGAGGTACAGTCTTGCTTTGCTTCTGCCGGCTCTTTCATCGCTGGATGGAAGAGCCGGCCGGTTGGTTTGCTGCCAGTTGAGACCGGCAGGGTTACTTGGCGTCAGCAGCCTTCTTGTGCCCGGCGTGATGCCGTTCAGGCAGCGGCTTGCGGACTTCAGCCTTGGTGACCGTCTCGTCGACTGGCGTGGTGCCGGTTACGTCGTTCGAGAAGGTTGCGCCGGCGGGCACCAGGTAATCTTCTACCGTTTGCCCATCGGTTGTGCCGGTGGCGACGCTGACGCGCGAGGCATCGATGCCCTTTTCGGTCACCAGATAGTCCTTGGCGTTGACGGCGCGCTGCGGAGCAAAGTGCACAACAACTGCCTTCTTGTGCTTCTCGGCGATCTTCTCCTGCTTGGCGGTAAGATCGTTCTCCTTGGCGTTGGACTCACCTACGACAACAGCCTTGGCATCTGCCTGGCGCTGCAGGTCGAGCGCGACTTCGTCGAGGCAGGCCTTGGCTTCGTTATCGACGCGCGTGGGGCGCTTTACGTCGGTAGAGAAGCTGATGGAGCAGAGGGCCTGGGTCTTGGGAGCCGGCGGAGGAGGAGGCGCAACGATGGTGAGGCTGGTGTTTGCGCTGGCCGTGTGGCTCTTATCGTCAGAGACGTTGCAGGTAATGCCCACATCGCCGGTAGGTGCGCCGGTGGAGGAGTAAGCAGCCGTGGTGCCGCTGCCGGTGACGGTGCCACCGGTGGCCGTGTAGGTGTAAGTAAGCGGGCGGTTCTGCGGGCTAACGCCAGTGGCGGTTACCGTGGCCGAGTCGCCGGGCTTGATGGTGGTGGGGGCAACTGAGCAGCTGATGGTGGGCGGCTCAAATGCCTTGACGGTGAAGGAGGACGAGCAGTCGGCGGACTGGCCGGGCTTCAGGCCTTCCTTGCCGGGCTTCCCTTCCTTGACTGTTCCCGTGACGGTATAGCTGCCGGGGTCCAGGGTGGTGGTAGCGATGGTGGTGGTGGTTCCGTTGCCAGAGGCGCCGGTTCCGCTCCACGAATAGATGACATTGAGCTTAGGCAGCAGGCTGCCTGCCGTAGCGGTTACCGTGACGGGCTCACCAGGGAAGACCGAGGTGGGCGCGATGGAGCAGGCCAGGGTGACCGGCGGCGGCGGCGCGATGGAACCGGCGTGGAAGACGATGCCGGTGCTCAGGCGGGCGGCGTTGATGTTGGCGCGACCACCTGAAGCGAAATCGGCGTGCATGTACTGATAGTCAGCCTGGACAATACGATAGGCAAGGTGATGATCGAACCAGGGCAGCTCATAGTCCAAGCCGCCGCCAGCGGTCAAAGCGGGTCCCCATTTGTTGGCCTGGAAGTAAGGGCCATTGACCTGGGCAGCATCGACCAACCCGTGAATGAACGGGGTGATGTTGCCGGCGCGGAAGCGACCGATCAGGCCGCCACCGACGGTGTTAAAGCCGTCGTCGTTGCCGTGGGTGCCGAAGTTGGAACCGGGAGTTCCGGGGGGAAGGTTCGACTGCCCACCCCAGTTGTGCTCGCCGTACTCGACCTGGACGCCGACGTAGCGATTGAAGAAGTACGCGACGCTGAAGAGTCCGCCGACGTTGACTGCGTTGTAGTTGGCAGTCACCGGAGCAACCAGGCTGGGGTCGGAATTGGTGACCGATCCCTTGGGGGCCAGGTAGCTGTAACCGGCGAAGATATCCCAACGAGAAGCATAGTCGTACGATGCAGTCTTGGGTGCCGTGGGTGCCGATTGCGCTACAAGCGCGACTGGAACCAAGGCGACCAAGGCCAGGATGAGTACCCGACTCAAAGATTTGAAACTAGAAGCAGACATGCGATTATCCTCCGCAGTAAGACTGGTAAACAAATGGGAAAAGCCGTTTGTGGGTCGATAAGCCGATCCGTGATTGGACCGCACAGACCCAATGATGCCTAGACACCAAACAGCACTCTTAAAGAAGTTAGCATAGCGAGAAAGCCCCAGAACACCTTTTTTTGAACGAGTTGCCGACGTTTGTAACACCCCATTAACAGGAATTTCGCCTCGGCTTTTCCGCCTCAGAGCCGATTCTTAAGGGGACAAAAACCCGGTCCACAAAAACGGACGCGCAAGAGATCACTCCACGTTGAGCACCTTCATGGTGCTGCGGCGCTCCCGTTGAATCTTCTCTTGTAGAAGCGTAATTGCGTAAATGAGTTGCTCGGGGCGTGGCGGGCAGCCGGGAACATAGACGTCGACTGGCACTATCTGGTTAACACCCTGCACCAGAGCGTAGTTGTTGAAGACCCCGCCCGAGGTGGCACACGCTCCCATGGAGATGACCCATTTGGGCTCGGGCATCTGGTCATAGAGGCGGCGGATGACCGGCGCCATCTTATGGGAGACGCGGCCGGCGACAACCATCAAATCTGACTGACGCGGGGAGGGCCGGAAGACCTCCGCGCCAAAACGGGCCACGTCAAAACGGCTGGCGCCCATCGACATCATCTCAATGGCGCAGCAAGCCAGGCCAAAGGTCATGGGCCAGACGGAGTTCTTGCGAATCCAGTTAACGGCGTAATCCATGGACGTGAGGAAGATGCCTTCAGGCTCCTCAATACCGTAGCTGGCTTCGAAAACTTTGGCGCGGTTCTTGGCGCTGCTCTCAAGGGAGCCGAACAGGTAGCGGTCTTTCTCGGCGGACACGGCCATAAATTAACTATAACCCGTGTCGAATTGTCTGGAGTGAGCCGAATTGCACGTATTGGCGAAGATCTTTTGCCGAGAATGCTCAGTTCCGAAGGGTTCCACCCGAAAAAAAGGTGCGGCGGGCCGCAGCGACCCAATTTCCGCGCTACTGCCATCATTCGCAGGGGGTGATTTTCGATTCGAGCGGGGCGGGAGGATTCCAGTTGATCGGGAACCGGAGGGTAATGGAGAAGCGGATCCACTCGAGCCGGCCGCGGGGCGTGGGAGGGGCGTTGGGGACGATGGTGTGGGGGGTGCGCGCCGCCCGCAATGCCCAGGCTTGCGCAAAGGGGGCGGGGTCGGCCGCGCCGGGAACAATGCGCGCGTCGAGGATGCGGAACTGGCCGGCAGAGGCATGGGCGGCCAGGGCGAGCAGCGTTTGCGCGGCCGAATTGGAGACCGAGGGCGCGGCGGAATGAACATCCCGGTAGAGCTTTTGTGCAGAGGCAAAGACCGCTGGATCGGTGAGGAAGCGGAAGCTGCGCGGATTCCAGCCGAGGGCGTCCTGGGAGCGCAGACCGTAGGTTGTGCCGATCTCATGCTCGTTGATGGAGTCGTAAGGCGGGGTGGCCAGCAGCAGCGCGTCGGGGAATCCAGCGCCTGGAGTGCGGTCAACGACGAGGTCCCAGCCGGTGTAGCCGGCGGCGATGGGAACGAGACGGAACAC